>Ga0194131_10000642_pt1 | contig 59215 bp, 53 predicted proteins | sample TA2KigO120mmetaG_FD_148631 | JGI IMG/M metagenome (GOLD analysis project Ga0194131, IMG submission 148631) | Freshwater microbial communities from Lake Tanganyika, Tanzania - TA2015053 Kigoma Offshore 120m | ecosystem: Environmental > Aquatic > Freshwater > Lake | place: Tanzania: Lake... | reverse complement strand
TCATGAGCTGCTGGCCTCCAACCCAGCCAGCAGCTTGAATCACAATCCGTAGCCCAACGGAATCCCTATCGATTCAGAAAAACGGTGAACCGCTCTAGCATGCAATATGGGGATGGAATTGCCGCAAGGCGCAGCTCGATAAGAGGAAATCAAATGGCAGCGATCCAATCCGGCGGCACAGTCCGCAAATTCGTCACCCGCGTGCTGGCGACGAGCGCCCTGCTCGGCGTCTACATGTTCGGCACCGCGGCAGCGACCGGCATGTTCATGAGCGCAGGCATCACGGCGGCGCAAGCGCAGCGCGGCCGTCGGGGCCGCGGGCGCGGTCGCGGCCGAGGTAATGTCGGCGCCGCCATCGGTGCGGGCGTCGCCATCGGCATCATCGGCGGCGCGATTGCGGCCGACGCGGCACGCCGCCGCTCCGACGCCGTCGAATACTGCATGTCGCGGTATCGCTCCTACAATCCCGAGACCGGGACCTGGATCGACCGCCAGGGCAACGTCCGCTACTGCCCGTAAGCGGATTTGGCTTTGAATTGAGAGCGGCGGCGCGGGAAGGCGCCGCCGTTTTCATTTGCGGCGCTCCATGCCGCGCGGTAGAGCGTCGCTCGTCAATACGACTTCGGCAGGCCCAGCGCCCGCTCGGCGATGAAGCTCAGGATCAGGTGCGGCGTGATCGGCGCGATCCGCACCACGAACGACTCGCGCAAGTAGCGCTCGACGTGGAATTCCTTGGCGTAGCCCATGCCGCCGTGGGTCATCAGCGCGGTCTCGCAGGCGTTGAACGCGGCCTCGCCCGCAAGATACTTCGCGGCGTTGGCCTCGACGGCGCAGGGCAGGCCCTTGTCGTAGAGGGACGCCGCCTTCATCGCCATCAGGTTCGCGGCTTCGAGCTGCATCCAGCAGGCCGCGAGCGGATGCTGGATGCCCTGGTTCTCGCCGATCGGGCGGTCGAACACGATGCGCTCTTTTGCATAGGCTGCGGCCTTGCGGATCGCGACGCGCCCGATGCCGATGCCCTCGGCGCCGATGAGAATCCGTTCCGGATTCATGCCGTGCAGGATGTATTCGAAGCCCCTGCCCTCCTCGCCGATGCGGTCGGCGGCGGGCACCGGCAGGCCGTCGATGAACAACTCGTTGGAGTCGACCGCCTTGCGGCCCATTTTCGGAATTTCGCGCACGTCGACGAAGGTGCGGTCGAGGTCGGTGTAGAACAGGCTCAGGCCCTGCGTGCGGCTTCCCACCTCGTCGAGCGGCGTGGTGCGCGCGAGAATCAGCATCTTGCTCGCAACCTGCGCGGTCGAAATCCAGATCTTCTGGCCGGACAACACGTAGCGGTCGCCCTGCTTCACCGCCTTGGTTTTGAGCTTGAGCGTGTCGAGGCCGACGTTCGGCTCGGTGACCGCAAAGCAGGCTTTGTCGTTGCCTGCGATCAGCGGCGGCAGCATGCGCCGCTTCTGCTCCTCGGTGCCGAACACCACCACCGGGTTGAGCCCGAAGATGTTCATGTGCAGCGCGGAGGCGCCCGACATGCCGGCGCCCGACTCCGCGATGGCCTGCATCATCAGCGCGGCCTCGGTGACGCCGAGCCCCGCGCCGCCGTAGTCCTGCGGCATGGCGATGCCGAGCCAGCCGTCGTCGGCGAAGGCGCGATGGAAATCGTCAGGGAAGCCGCCCTCGGCGTCCTTCTCGAGCCAGTAGTCGTCGCCGAACCGGGCGCAGATTTTCCGCACCGCATCGAGGATCGCTTCCTGGTCGGAGGTGAGGGAGAAGTCCATGAGCGCAGTCTAGCGGCCAATCCATATGCGGCGCGACTCCCTTCCCCCCGCGAGCGAAGTAAGCGGCGGGGAGGGGTTGGGGGTGGGGGTGGGGGAGTCGCCTTGCTGCGTGCAAGGGCGCTAGCCTGCCCTCGCCCAAAACCAGAACCGCAGCCGTGAGGACCGTCATGCCAGCACCCGCAAACCTCGCCGTCATTGTCACCGGCGCCGCGCGCGGCATGGGCCGCGCCATGACGCTGGCGCTCGCGGGCGCGGGCGTCCGGGTCGCGGCTTTCGACCTCGCATCGAGCGGCGACGCCATGGCCGAAATGCTGGACGCCGCGCGCCAGCAAGGGTCGCACGAACGTATCGTCCCGTTCGAATGCGATATCTCGCGCTGGTCCGACTGCCAGGCGGCGGTGCAGGCGGCCGTGTCGCGCTTCGGCGCGATCCACGGTCTGGTCAACAACGCCGGCATTGCCGTCACCGACGAGGAACTGGCGAGCGGGCGTGCGCGGCTGCGGCCGTTCTACAAGCACGAGGCCGACGACTGGCGGCGCGTCATCGACGTCAACGTCAACGGTTCGTTCCAGATGGCGAAGGCGGTGGCGCCGATGCTGGTCGCGCAGGGCTGGGGCCGGATCGTGGTCGTGACCACGAGCTTCTTCACCATGCTCGCGGAAGGCTTCTCGCCCTACGGCCCGTCGAAGGCCGCGCTCGAAGCGGCGGTTGCGGTGTGGTCGAAGGATTTGAAGGACACCGGCGTCACCGTGAATGCGCTCGTTCCCGGCGGCCCGGGCAACACGCGCATGGTGCCGGTCTCCGAAATGCCGGACCGCGCGAAGCTGGTGCAGCCCGAGACCATGATGGCGCCGATCGTATGGCTGATGTCGGCGGCCTCCGACGGCGTCACCGGCCGGCGCTTCGTCGCGGCGCAATGGGACCCGAAGCTGCCGCCGGCGGAGGCGGCGGAGAAGGCCGGGGCCCAGGCGGGGTGGTGAAATCAGCAGGCTTCATCAGCCTTCCAAAAGATGATATCTTTTGGCGAACGCCGCCGCCCCGCCGGGTCCGAGCGGCGAACGGAGGACCGCCATGACGCAGGTGACCGTCGCGCCCAAGGGCATGGGGCTCAACGATTTCGTCGCGATGCAGGAAGGCTTCTTCAAGGCCGAAGGCCTCGACGTGACCTTCGACTGGAAGACGTTCCGCGGCACGCAGTCGAGCTGGAAGGGCCTCAACTACATGGAGCGCCCGCAGGACCGCCCCTACACCAAGGACAACGCGACCGTGATCCAGGGTGCGTGCGTCTGGGGGTCGATCTGCAACGCGTCCGCAGGCATGGGCAAGTTCGTGCCCGACGCCTACGGCGATTCACCCTGGGCGATCTTCGTGCGGCCGGATTCGAAAATCCGGACGCCACAGGATTTGAAGGACGTGCCGATCTCCGTCGGCATGCGTGCGGGCTCGCACTTCAACGTGCCCTACCGGCTGGAAAAGTATCTGCCGCTTGAGAACATCAAGACCGTCAACACCGGCGGTTTCGGTGCGCGGCTGAAGGCCTTGCTCGACGGCGAGGTGGACGCGGCCTCGCTGCTGCCGCCGCAGATCGCGATGGCCGAGCAGCTTGGACTTCGCAAGATCATCGAGGATACGTTCCACACGCTGTGGTGGGTGCCGGAGGGCTTCGATCCGGAAGCGACCAAGGCGTATCTCCGTGGGCTCGACCGCGCTGAGAAGGCGATGGACGCCGATCTCGCGAAATATCTGCCGCTGTGGAAGTTCGCGGTGCCGGCGGAGTTCGAGACCTATCGCCCGTGGGACTTCTCGAAGTTCGGCCGCGGCGAGCGCTTCGTCTACAAGACCATCCCGCATTCGGAATTCGACGAGGTGATGGACCAGGTCAAGCGCTGGAATCTGGATCAGTTCCTCAAGGACAAGACGTTCGATGGATTGGCGGCGCGCTGAGCCGCTATCGTGTCCCGGGCGCGGCGCAGCACGAAGTGATGCGACGCAGACCCGGGACCCCGGTTACCGGGAAAGCTGGGTCCCGGATCTACGGTGCACCGCTCCGCTGACGCTTCGCGTTGCACCGCGTCCGGGACACGCCTCTCGCTGCATTGATGGCCTGCCGCGTGTGTGCCAGCATCGCGCACGCACCAACGCGCCGAGGTCCCCATGTCCAAGTCCGAATCCGACACCGTCACCGTCTCGATCGAGAACGCGGTCGCAACCGTCACGCTCAACCGTCCCGCCAAGCGCAACGCGATGAGCCCGTCGCTGCATCTCGAAATGGCCGAGGTGCTGGAGAAGCTGCGCTACGAGACCACGTCGCGCGTATTGGTGATCACCGGCGCGGGCGAGTCGTTCTGCGCCGGCATGGACCTCAAGCAGTTCTTCGTCGACCTGAAGGACAATCCGCCGGAGTTCGACCGCATCTTCCGCATCGCCACCGAATGGCGCTTCCGCACGCTGCGCTATTACCCGAAGCCGACCATCGCCATGGTCAACGGCTATTGCTTCGGCGGTGCGTTCTCGATCGTGGAGGGCTGCGATCTAGCGTTCGCCGCCAAGGAGGCGACGTTCGGGCTGTCCGAGGTCAACTTCAAGCATTTCCCCGGCGGCAGCGTTTCGAAGTCGCTCGCCAACCTGCTGCGCCCGCGCGACGCGCTGTTCTACGCCATGACCGGCCGCACCTTCAAAGGCGACCGCGCCGCCGAGATCGGGTTCGTCAACGCGGCCTACCCGCTGGCGGACCTGAAGAAGGAGGTCATGGCGGTGGCGCAGGAACTCGCGCAGAAGGACCCCGACGCGCTCGCCGCCTGCAAGGATGGCTACCGCTTCTCGCTGGAGATGAGCGCGGAGGCGGCGCTCAATTTCGCCGCGGCGAAATCCGACCAGCTCACGCTGCGGCAGAAGGATAGCTGGCGCAGCGAGGGCATCGGCGATTTCCTCGGCGGCAAGTACCGCCCCGGCCTCGGCGGCCACGAGAAGGCGGGCCCTAACGCCTAACCTTCTCTCGAATTTCATTCGCCGCGAGATTGCGCCGCATCCGGTGCAGCATGGTCTTCAGCGCCTTCTGCTCGGCCGGATTGAAATCCGCAAGCATGACGCGGTTGGTCACGTCGATGTCGGGCATCACCAGGTCGTACAGCCTGCGGCCCGCGGGCGTCAGGTGCACGCGCAGCTTGCGGCCATCGTCGCCGTCGCCGATCCGGCGCACGAATCCGCGGCGATCGAGCTCGTGCAAGGCGCCCGCGGCCGACGGGCCTCGCATGCGCGCACGCGCGGCAAGCTCGCTCTGCGTCAGGCCCTCCTGCTCCCACAGTATCCGCAGGAACTGGAAGATGCCCATGCCGACGCCGTGCTTGGCGATGCGCGCCGAGAAGGCGCGCGTCATGGTGCGGTTCGTGTCGGCGACCAGAAAGCCGACGGTCTCGTCGAGCTTGAGATGATCGTATCGCCGCCCGGATTTCGTCCGGCGGCGCGCGGCCGTGCGGCTCCGCGAGCCGGCGCCCGCTGACTTCTGACGTTTCCCGGCCACGTCGTCGTCCATCGGTTGCAGTTTCAGCAACCATGCCGTTCCCGCGCGTGATTGACAATACGCAATGATGATAGGAACCTAACGATTGTCGACGGCCAGCGCGGCGAAGATCGCGCATTGCCGCAGGGAGACACCCAGGTGCAGGCGAGCGAGATCGACGTGCGCGGCTTAAGGCTGCACGTCCGCCGCGGCGGCCGCGGGGCGCCGTTGCTGTTCCTTCACGGCGCACAGGGCCTGAACGGCTCGGAGCCCGGACTCGACGCACTTTCCTCGCATTTCGACGTGATCGCCCCCGATCATCCCGGATTCGGGCGTTCGGCCGACAGCGAGACGATCGAGGACGCGTCCGATCTCGCGTTTTTTTATCTCGACGTCATCGAATTTCTCGGCCTTCGCAGTGTTCATGTGGTGGGGCAGTGTATCGGCGGATGGGTCGCGCTCGAAATGGCGATCCGCTCGACCGCACGGATCGAGTCCCTGGTGCTGGCGAACAGCGCAGGCATCCGCGTGAAGGGCGTGCCGCGCGCGGACATGTTCGTTTGCTCGGAGGATGACCTCCTCAAAATGCTGTTTGCAGGGCCAGGCGGAGCCGAATGGCTGAAGTCCTGGCGCGCCACGCCGGAACTTGAAGATCTCTACGACCGCAACCGCGCGGCGGCGGCGCGCTATTCCTGGTCGCCGCGGCTGTTCAATCCCAAGCTCGAACGCTGGCTGCACCGAGTCGACGTGCCGACGCACATCGTCTGGGGCCGCGAGGACCGCGTGATTCCTCAGGCCTACGCCGACGCTCTCAAGAGCCTGATCAAGGGCGCGACCGCCGCCACCCTGCCCGGCTGCGCGCATCTGCCGCACGTGGAACAGCCGCAGGCTTTCGCCCGCGAGGTCGAACGGTTCATCCGGAGCGCCGCGCGATGAAGGTGTTCATGTTCCACCTGATGCCCTACGCGGACCTCGACATGAGCTACGCGGAAAAGTACCGCGCCGCGTGGGTGGTGCTGCCGAACAGCTACTTCGATCCGAAGAAGGGCCACGAACTCTACAACCGCTATCTTGACGAGCTGGAGCTGGCCGCCGAACTCGGCTTCGACGGCATCTCGGTCAACGAGCATCACCAGAACGCCTACGGCTTGATGCCCTCGCCTGTGGTGACGGCCTCGGCGCTGTCGCGGCGCACCAAGAGCGCGAAGATCGCGATCCTGGGCAACGCCTTCTGCCTGCGCGAGCACCCGCTCACCGTCGCCGAAGAGCACGCCATGATCGACTGCATCACCGGCGGACGTCTGATCACCGGCATGGTGCGCGGCATCGGCGCCGAGTACTACTCGATGGGCGTCAATCCCACGATCTCACATGCGCGCTTCCAGGAGGCGCACGATCTCGTGGTGCAGGCCTGGACGCGGACCGGGCCGTTCGCCTTCGAGGGCAAGCACTATCACTTCGAATACGTCAACGTGTGGCCGCGCCCCTACCAGCAGCCGCATCCGCCGATCTGGGCGCCGTCCACCGGCTCGACCGAGACCATCGAATGGGCTGCGCATCCGTCGCGCCGCTACGTCTATCTGCAAGCCTACAGCCCGATTACGTCGGTCGCGCGCTATCTCAACTATTACCGCGAATGCGCGCAGAGCATGTACGGCTACACGGCAGCCTCCGAGCAAATCGGATGGTCGACGCCGGTGTACGTGTCCGACACCGACCGGAAGGCGCGCGACGAGGCCAAGGCGCACATCGAGGTGCTGTTCAACCGGCTCCTGCGCCTGCCGTTCGAGATGATCTTCCCGCCAGGTTATCTGTCCGCGAAGTCGCTGAAGAACATGCGAAGCCACAAGCGCTCGGTCAGCGGCCAGGAACACACGGTCGACAGCCTGATCGAACAGGGAATCATCCTGTGCGGCAGCCCGGACACGGTGCGAAAGCAGCTCATGGACACGCACCGCATGCTGGGGTTCCAGAATCTCCTGTGCCTGATGCAGTTCGGCACGCTGCCGCGCGACCTGACCGAAAAGAACATCCGCCTGTTTGCGTCCGAGGTGCTGCCCGCGATCCAGGCGCTGAGCGACAAGGAATACGGCGGCATGGCCGTGCGCGCGGCCGAGTAGTCGAACGCTGAGGGAGGCGAGACATGCTCAAATCGCTGCAATTCAACGGCGAGGCCGTGGTCGTCACCGGCTCGGGCACCGGCATCGGGCGCTCGACCGCCGAGACGCTGGCCGAGATGGGCGCGACCGTCGTGCTGGTCGCGCGCACGCAATCGAAGCTCGACGAGGTGAAGGCCGCGATCGAGAAGGCTGGCGGCAAGGCCGAGACCTGCGCCGCCGACGTGTCGAAGGAGGCCGATGTCGGCAAGCTGCGCGATTTCGTGAAAGGCCGGTTTGGACGCTGCAAGGCGGTCGTCAACAACGCCGGCAACAATTTCATCGCGCCGGTCACCGAACTGTCGACTGAGAAATGGCGCGAGTTGATGGCGGTCGACCTCGACAGCATCTATTTCATGTGCCGCGACTTCATCCCGCTGCTGCTGCAATCGAAGAACCCGGCGATCCTCAACGTCGCCTCGACCTTCGCGCACATCGGCAATCCGCAGATGCCGGTCTATTGCGCGGCCAAGGGCGGCGTGGTGTCGTTCACGCGCCAGCTTGCGGTCGATTACGGGCCGAAGGGCCTGCGGGTGAACTCGATCTGTCCGGGTCCGACGCTGTCGCCGCGCGTGAAGGGCTATTTCGACGCCGGCAAGGCCGACCCCGCGGGCACCTTGCAGAAGGTGATGCTCGGACGCTTCGCGCAATGCGAGGAGATCGGCAATGTCGCCGCGTTCCTGGTATCGGACGCCGCAACCTTCGTGCACGGCGCGTCGATCCTGGTCGACGGCGGACAAACGATCAATTAGGGGCCAGGCTCCGTGACCTCGGTGCTCAAAGGCGTCCGCGTCGTCGAGTTGGGCACCATGATCACCGCCCCGCTCGCGGGCATGATGCTGGCCGACCTCGGCGCCGAGGTGATCAAGGTCGAGCATCCGCAGGGCGGCGATCCGTTCAGGAGCTTCCGCGGCGGCCTCTACAGTCCGCACTTCATCGCCTACAACCGCGGCAAGCGCTCGATCAAACTGGACCTGCGAAACGCGGCCGGACAGGACGTGCTGCGCAAGCTGCTCGCGCGCGCCGACATCCTGCTGGAGAACTACCGTGCCGGTGTCATGGACCGGTTGGGATTTGCCACGGAGGCACTGCGCTCAGCCTACCCGCGCCTGATCCATTGCTCGATCACCGGTTTCGGCGCCGACGGGCCCTACAGCGCGCGGCCGGCGTACGACAGCGTGGGGCTCGCGCTCTCCGGCATCGCGAGCCTGTTGCTCGACCCGGAGAAGCCGCAGGCCGCAGGCCCGACCATTCCCGACAACGCCACCGGAATGTTCGCCTGCTCCGGCATCCTCGGCGCGCTTTACGAGCGCGAGCGCACCGGCGAAGGCCGCCGCGTCGAGATCAACATGATGGAGGCGGCGATCGCCTTCATCCCGGACCCGTTCGCCAACCACACCCAGATGGGCATCGAGAACACGCCGCTGACGCGCGTCGCAAGCTCGCACTCGTTCGCGTTCCGCTGCGCCGACGGCAGGCTGCTCGCGGTGCACCTGTCGTCGCAGCCGAAGTTCTGGGAGGGGTTGCTTGCCGCGCTGGAGCGGACGGAACTGGCGCAGGACGAACGTTTCGCGACGCGCGAGGCGCGGATCAACAACTACGTCGCGCTGACGCAGGCGCTGGCGAAAACCGTCGGGACGAAGCCGCGCGCCGAATGGATGACGCGGCTCGAAACGAACGACGTGCCGTTCGCCCCGGTGCACAACATCCCCGAGGTGATCGACGACGAACAGGTGAAGCACCTGCAAACCTTCCGCACGCTCAAACACCCGACCGAGGGCGACATCGTCGCGATCCGCCGGCCGGTGCGGATCGACGGCGGGCGCGACGGCTCCGACCTGCCCGCGCCGACATTGGGACAGCACACGGACGAGGTGCTGGGCGAATTGGGATGTGGCGCGGAGGAGATTGCGAAGCTGAAAGCGGCAAAGGTGATCTGAATCCGCGCGCCGCGAGCGATCCGCCCTACTCGATCACCGCAATCGCGTTGATCTCGATCAGGTACTCCGGCGAAGTCATCTTCGAAATCTCGACCATCGTCGACGCCGGCGCCGGCGGCTTGAAATACTCGCGCCGCACTTTGTGGATCTTCTCGAAGTGCTCCATATTGCGCACGTAGACGTCGACGCGGCAGATGTCGTCGAGCGTGCCGCCCGCGGCCTCGACCGCCGCCTTGACGTTCTCGCACACCTGCTTGGTCTGCGCCTCCACGTCGCCGATGCCGGCGATGGTGCCGTCCGGCCGCCGCGACGTCATGCCGGAGATGAACACGATGCGCCCGCGGGCCTCGATCACGGTGGCCTGCGAGAAATGGCCGTTGGGCTTGGCGATCTTGTCGGAACTGATCTGCTTCTTGGGCATGGCGTCCTCGTGAATGTTTCGTCCGGCGCCAAGTGTGGTTCAATGACGCCAGCATGATCCCGAAAAGTGGGAACCGGTTTTCGGACAAGATCATGCTGAAATAAAGCCGGCAAGGGGCGCACCATCGAACCGCTCAACGAGTTGACGGCCACGGACATCGTCGCGGCGATTGGCGAAGGCCGCACCACCTGCGAGGCCGTCGCGCGTGCCTGCCTCGAACGGATCGCGGCGCGCGAGCCGGACGTGCATGCGTTCGCGCATCTCGATCCGGACGCGAGCATTACAACCGCCCGCGCGCTCGACCGAAGCGGGGCGCGCGGGCCGCTGCACGGCGTGCCGTTCGGCGTGAAAGACATTATCGACACCTTCGACATGCCGACCGAATGGGGCACGCCGATCCACAAGGGACGCCAGCCCGGCCGCGACGCGGCCTGCGTCGCCCTCGCCCGCAAGGCCGGCGGGCTGATGCTCGGCAAGACCGTCACCACCGAATTCGCCAACCTGCACCCCAGCCCGACCTGCAACCCGCGCGATCTCAAACGTACGCCGGGCGGCTCCTCCAGCGGCTCGGCCGCGGCGGTCGCCGATTTCATGCTGCCGGTCGCCATCGGCACCCAGACCACCGGCTCCACCATCCGCCCGGCATCGTTCTGCGGCGTCTTCGGCTATCGGCCGACCTGGGGCGAGCACCGCCTGCACGGCGTGATGGAAGCGTCGGGCTCGCTCGACACGCTCGGCGTGCTGGCGCGCTCGGTCGAGGACATCGCCCTGATCCGCGACGTGATGCTTGGCATTGCGCCGGAGCCGGTCGCGGATTTGCCCCGGCCGCCGCGCATCGGGTTCTGCCGCAGCCACGTCTGGGATCAGGTCGAGCCTTCGACACGCGCGCTCGTCGAAGATGCCGCGGCGCGCCTCGCCCGCGCCGGAGCATCCGTGCACGACATGGACCTGCCGCCGGGCTGCGAGCGGCTGAACGACGCGCACCGCACCATTTCGAGCTTCGAGTTCGCCCGCACCTTCACATACGAGATCGAGAATCACTGGGACGAAATCAGCGAGACGCTGCGCGGCGGGCGGCTCCACGACGGCATTCACGGCAGCTTCGAGAAATACATCGAGGCGCTGGGTATTGCCGAGACCTGCCGCAGGCGGCTCGATGCGGTCTTCGACAGCTACGACCTGCTGCTCGCGCCCGCGGCCTTCGGCGAGGCGCCGGAGGGCATGTTCGCCTTCGCCGGCGTACCGCTCTACCAGATCTGGACCACGCTGCACCTGCCCGCAATTTCGCTCCCCGCTTTCACGGGGCCGAACGGAATGCCGGTCGGCGTGCAACTGCTTGCCAAACGCCATGCCGACCGCACACTGTTCGCCGGCGCGCGCTGGGCGTGGCGGGCGCTGATGCAATAAGGGGAATGACATGGTTTCGATGCCGAGCGAGCCGACCTGGCAGGTGACCTTTCCGGGCAACCTGCGCTGGAGCAACGCTACACAGATCGTCAAAGGCATGGTGGCCTACGGCGCGGCGGCGATGGCGGAGATCGACCTGATCGTGCGGCGGCTGCGCGAGCGCGCTGGCGAACCCGACCTCGATAAGGCCTGGGCCGAGGAGTGGTCGCGCGAAGCCGACCGCGTCGCCAGGATCGGCGACGAGGCTGACGCCGACGGACGCGCGATCACCGCCGGCAACCAGTACATGCGCGCCGGCAACTACTACTACAGCGCCGAGCGATTCATCCCGCCGGGCGACGAGAAGATGGCGATGTATCGCAAGGCGCTGCGCTGCTACCAGGCGGCGATGCAGCGCCTGCATCCGGAGATCGAACGGGTCGAGGTGCCCTACGAGGACACCAGCCTGCCCGCGTGGTTCGTCAAGGGCCGCGGGCTGGGCAAGCGCCCGACCATGGTGATGTTCGACGGCATGGACAACGCCAAGGAGATGAGCGTGATCTTCGCCGGCATCGACTTTGCCAAGCGCGGCATCAACGTGCTGGCGATCGACGGACCGGGCCAGTCCGAGCCGCTGCGGCTGCACAACATGCCGACCCGCCACGACTACGAGGTCGCCGGCACCGCGGCCTACGACTACGTCACCTCGCGGCCGGAGGTCGATCCGGCGCGCGTTGCGGTGATGGGCTACAGCTTCGGCGGCTATCAGGCACCGCGCATCTGCGCGTTCGAGAAACGCTACGCCGCCTGCGTGTGCCTCGGCGCGATGCACTGGAACGTCTACGACTTCGTGAAGGGCCACGCGCCGGCCGATCCGCGGCAGACCTCGGGCTCCACATTCCAGTGGCGTTGGGTGACCGGCGCGCCCGACGTGCCCACCGCATTGGAATGGGCCAAGAAGTTCACGCTTGAAGGCGTGGCCGAGAAGGTCGAATGCCCGGTTCTGATCCTGCACGGCGAGAACGACCGCGTGGTGCCCATTGCCGATGCACACAAGCTCCATGAGCGGATCGGCTCGAAAAACAAGCACCTGAAAATCTTCACCGAAGCCGAAGGCGGCGCGGAGCATTGTCAGGTCGACAACCGCCAGTTGGGCGTCGACATTATCGGCGACTGGCTGCTCAAGACGCTCTGACCCGCGGCCGGCCGGCACATGCGGCGGAAGGTCTCCCCTATCGACGCCGGACCCGGTCCGTGGTCGAATGGCGCAATGCCAAGAATTTGAGGGGGAATATCATGCGGCATGCTATCCGCCTGCTTTCGATTTTCGGCCTGATGCTCGGCCTCACGGCCGGCGCGTTTGCACAAGCCAACTATCCCGAACGGCCTGTGCGCTTCGTCATCGCCTTCCCGCCGGGCGGCGCGACCGACACGTTCTTCCGTGCCATCTCGCACGAATATTCGCAGGCGCTCGGCGGCTCGATCGTCATCGAGAACCGCGGCGGCGCGGGCGGCTATATCGCCTGGCAGCACGTGGCGGCGGCGGCGAACGATGGGTACACCGTGCTGGTTGCCGAGAACGCGCTGGGCATCAACCAGGCGCTGTTCAAAAAGCATCCCTCCGGCTTCAACCCGCTGGTGCAATACGACGCGGTCGCCGCGATGGCGAACACCGCCCTCGCCTGGACCGTCGCCAACAAGGTGCCGGCCAACAACTTCAAGGAATTCATCGCCTGGGCGAAGTCGCGTCCGACCAAGTTCGACTACGGCCACGCCGGCCCCGGCAGCGTGTCGCATCTGGTGCCGGAGGTCATTTTCGACGGCGCCGGCATCCAGGGCCAGCCGGTGCCGTTCCGGGGCGGCGGACCGGCGGCGCAGGCGGTCGCGGGCGGGCACGTCGACGTGGTCACGTTGTCGGTCGCCGTCGCCAAAGGTCAGGTCGAAGGCAAGCTGGCAAAGACCCTGTTCGTGACCAGCAAAAATCGCTCGCCGGCGATGCCTGACGTGCCGTCGCTGTCCGAGCTTGGACTGAAGTTCGCGGACGTCGACCTCGACTTCTGGTGGGGGCTGTTCGTGCCGAAGGGCGTACCGGAGCCGATCAAGGCCAAGCTCGAAGCGGCGATGAAGACGACCATGTCGAACCCGGCCGTGCGCGAACGGCTGATCAAGGTTGGCACCGACCCGACGTTTGCGCCGGGCCCCGCGCTGCGCACCAAGCTGGAGCGCGAGATCGCCAACTGGTCGAAGTTCATCGATGCCAAGGGCATCACGATGGAGCAGAAATAGTTTCGCGTGAGCGAGCTTCATTTCATCGTCAACGGCAAGTCCGTTCGCGTCGAGACCGACGGCAGCAAGCCGCTGCTGTCGGTCTTGCGCGACGATTTAAATCTGCGCGGTACGCATTTCGGCTGCGGCACCGAGCAGTGCGGCGCCTGCATGGTGCTGATCGACGGCAAGCCTGCGCATTCGTGCTCGCGCGAGGCGCAGACCGTGGCGGGCCATAGCATCACGACCGTCGAGGGCCTGTCGCAGAACGGCGCGCTGAGCCCGCTGCAGCAGGCGTTCCTGGACGAGCAAGCCGGCCAGTGCGGTTATTGCCTGTCAGGCATCCTCATCTCGGCCTCGGCGCTGCTCGCCGCGAATCCTGCGCCGACGCGTGCCGAAGTGATCGCGGCTCTCGATCCCCATCTCTGCCGCTGCGGCATCCACAACCGCGTGATCCGCGCGGTGCAGAAGGCCGGCGCGGCGATGGCGGGAGCGCCGCGATGATCGACACCAAGCTGCCGCTCAGCCTGACCGACAATCCGATTCTGTCGCAATGGATCGCCTTCAACGAACCCGGCCGCGTGCGCGTCGGCTCCGGCAAGGTCGAGATCGGCCAGGGTATCCTTACGGCGTTGACGCAAATTGCAGCCGAAGAGCTCGATCTCGGCGTCGAGCAGGTCAACCTCGTGTCCGGCCAGACCGACGTGAGCCCGGCGGAAGGCTTCACGTCCGGAAGTTATTCCATCGCCGTCGGCGGCGCGTCGATCCGGCTGGTCTGCGCCGAAGTGCGCGCGCTGTTCCTCGACCGGCTCGCCGAGACGCTGAAATGCCCTGTGGCAGAGCTTTCGGTCGCGAACGGAAAATTCCTGCGCAACGGCAAGGGCACCGGCCGCGACTACTGGTCGATGGCGGTTGAGATCGACCTGGAACGCCGCGCGAGTGGCACCGCGCCGGTCAAGAAGCCGTCGAGCTACAGGATCGTCGGCAAGCATCTGCCGAGGCTCGACCTGCCCGCGAAGATTTCCGGCAAGGGCTTCGTCCACGACATGGCGCCGAACGGCGTGCTGCACGCCCGCGTGCTGCGCCAGCCGTGGCGCGGCGCGCATCTGGCCGCGCTCGACGAGGCTGCCGTGCGCAAAGCCGCGCAAGCACCGATCGACATCCTGCGCGAAGGCGAGTTCGTCGCCTTCACCTCCGCCGACGAGACCGCGATCATGCGCGCCGCCGAAGCCGCGCGCACGCTTGCCAAGTGGGACGGCGGCGCGCCGGTGCCCGACGACGCGGGCACGCCGGACTGGCTCAAGCGGCAAAGCGCACGCAGCCGCACGGTCGAGACCGGCGTCCAGACGCCGGCGCAGGGCAACCGTGTGGTCGAGGCGAGCTTCTCGCGGCCGTTCCTGACCTACAGCTCCATCGGTACGGCCTGTGCGCTGGCGGAGTGGAAGGACGGCCATCTCAACGTCTGGTCGCACACGCAAGGCCCGGCCGTGCTGCGCGACTGGCTCGCGCGCGCGCTGAAGCTCGAAGCCAGGCAAGTCACCGTGATCCACACCCACGGGGCGGGCGCCTACGGCCACAACACCGCCGACGATGCCGCGTTCGATGCATCGTTTCTGGCGATGCGCCATCCAGGCCGCACCATCCGGGTGCAATGGTCGCGCGAGGACGAGTTCCTCGGCGCGCCGATCTCGACCGCCATGGCAATCGACCTGCGCGCTGTGCTCGACGCGGACAACAAGCCCGCCGACTGGACCATCGAAATCTGGAGCCCGCCGCACGCGCAGCGACCGGGCATGAATGGCAACGCGAATTTCTCGAGCGAGACCGCGCTCCCCAATCCGCTGCCGATGAACCCGCTCGGCGACGTGCCCGACGAGCGCGGCGGCGGCGCGACCCGCAACGCGGTCGCAATCTACGACCTGCCGCGCCACCGGCTGGTGCACCACCTGCTGCCGGAGGTGCCGATCCGCACCTCGTCGCTGCGCGGGCTCGGCGCCTGGGCCAACGTCTATGCCATCGAGATGTTCATCGACGAGCTGGCGGAACTGGCGGGCGAGGACCCGATCGCGTACCGGCTTTCGCTGCTCTCCGATCCCCGCCCTCGGCGCGTGGTCGAGACCGCGGCGAAGATAAGCGGCTGGTTCGACAAGCCGAAGCTGCCCGAAGGCACGGCGCGCGGCTTCGGCTTCGCGCGCTACAAGAACATCGCCGCGTTCGCCGCCGTCGTGGTCGAGGCCGAGGTCGCCGAAGATATTCGGCTCAAGCGCATCTGGTGCGCGGCCGACGCAGGCCTCGTGATCTCGCCGGACGGCGCAAGAAACCAGGTCGAAGGCGGCATCATCATGGGCGCGAGCTTCGTGATGCGCGAGCAGGTGAAATTCGCGGGCGGCCGCGTCGCCAATTCGACGTGGGACGACTATCCGATCCTGCGCTTCAGCGACATTCCGGACATCGACATCGAGCTGATCGACAACCCGAACGAACCGGCGCTCGGCCTGGGCGAAGCTTCGGTCGGCCCGACCGGCGCCGCGATCGGCAACGCCGTCGCCCGCGCGCTCGGCAAGCGCATCCGCGATTTGCCGCTGACTCGCGAGCGGATCGTCGCTACTCTGATGGCGGACTGACACAAGAAACTAGGGGAGAATGGAATGCCGCTCACAAATCGACGAGCCGCGCTCGCAATGGCGCTGGCCGCGCTGGCGCTGCCCGCGCAGGCGCAGCAGCTTCAGCAGAACAAGCCGATCCGGTTCATCGTCGCGCTGTCGCCCGGCGGCGGAACCGACGTCACCGCGCGGCTTGTGGCGCAAAAGATGAGCGTCAGCATGGGAATGAACGTGCTGGTCGAGAACAAGACCGGCGGCAATTTCATCCCGGCCGGCCGCGAAGTGCTCAACGCCCCGCCCGACGGCCACACGCTCTATTTCATCTCGACCAGCTCGCTGATCACCCAGACGATCCACTCCGATTATCCGTTCGACATCACCAAGTTCACGCCGGTCACGGAGGCCGCCACCGGACCGCTGATCCTGGTCGTGCGCAACGATCTCGGCGTGAAGACGATCAAGGACTTGCTCGACCGCATGAAGAAGGAGCCGGACAAGATCAAGTTCGGTATGGGCGGCGGCTCCGGAAGTTCGCTTGGCATGGCGACGGAATTGCTGAAGGCGCGCACCGGCGTCAAGATCACGACGGTGCCTTATCGCGGCGCGGCGGAGGCGCTGAACAACCTGCTCGGCGGCCACATCGACGCGATGTTCGACGCCATGCCGGTGATGGCGGTGCAGGCGAAGGAAGGCAAGGTCACGCCGATCGCGGTCACCGGCGACAAGCGCTCGTTCCTGCTGCCGAACGTTCCGACCATGAAGGAAGCCGGTTTGGATTTCCTGATCAACGGCTGGTACGGCGTGCTCGCGCCGCCGAACACCCCGGCTCCCATCGCGCAGAAGCTGCGCGACGAGATCGCCAAGGCCGTCGCCGACAAATCCGCGGTCGACGCACTCGCCAAGCAGGGCATGGAGCCGCGCGGCACCCAGCCCGGCGAATGGGCGAAGTACATGAACTCCGAGAAGGCGTTCTACGCCAAGGTCGTCAAGGACGCCGGCCTCGGCAAGTAGTTCACCGGACTCACAAAACGCGATGCCCGGCCGCAAGCCGGGCATCCTGACTCTACAGGTATTTTGGAACATCACGCATGCCCTCACGCGGTCCCTGGATCGACCACTTCGGCGAAAACTTCCTGTGGTCGAACGCAACGCTGATCCTCAAGGGCATGGCGCCTTATGGCGTCGTCTCCTTGGAGGAGATCGACCGCTGCTGCGAGCGGTTGCGCAAGCGCGAGGGCGAGCCCGACCGCGGCAAGGCCTGGTATGAGGAGTGGCGCGCGCTCGGCCTTCAAGTCGAGGAGCGCGGCGACGAGGCGCTCGGCAAAGGCTACGAGACCACCGCGGGCGACTACTACCTGCGCTCCGGCATCTACCACTACAACGCCGAGCGCTTCATCCCGCCGAGTCCCGAGAAGAAGGAACAGGCCGGACACGCCTACCGCGTCTGGCACCAGGGCATCCGGCTGCGTTGTCCCGACATCGAGTTCGCCGAAGTGCCCTACGAGGGTACGACGCTTCCCGCATTGTTCATGAAGGCGCGGGAACCCGGCCCGCGGCCCACCGTCGTCGTGGTCAACGGCATGGACAACGCCAAGGAGATGAGCATTTTCTTCTGCGGCATCGAGTTCCAGCGCCGCGGCTTCAACACGCTGTGCCTCGACGGCCCCGGCATGGGCGAGACGCGGCGCATGCGCGACATGGCGAGCCGCTTCGACTACGAGGTGCCGGCCGGCTGCGCGGTCGACTGGCTCGTGAAACGGCCCGATGTCGACGGCAGGCGGCTGGCGATCTTCGGCTACAGCTTCGGCGGCTATTATTCGTCCCGCATCGCAGCGTTCGAGAAGCGGTTCTCGGCCTGCGTCGCGCTGTCGGCGCTGCACTGGGACTTGGCCGCCTGGCAGCAGAAGATCAAGGACGCCAACCGCAACGCGCCCAAGAGCGTCGCGCAGTCGAACTTCCAGTGGCGCTGGGTCGCAGGCGCAAAGGACGAGGACCAAGGCATCGAAATCGCAAGAAAGTTTTCGCTCAAGGACGTGGCGAAGAACATCACCTGCCCGTTCCTGGTCACCCACGGCGGCAACGACCGCGTGGTGCCGGTGGAGAACGCGCAGAAGCTCTATGACGCAGTCGGATCGAAGAACAAGACCATCAAGATCTTCACCACCGAGGAAGGCGGCGCCGAACACGCCCACGTCGACAACCGGCAGATCGGCATGGACTTCGCCGCCGACTGGCTGGAGGAGAATTTGAAGTGAGGCACGGCCGCTCCAATGTCTAACCCCATCCCCATCCGCATGGGCGGTTACGGGCCGCCGACCACCGGCTTCTCGCGCGCGCTGAAGTTCATCGGCGACCGGCTCGCGGCGCAATTCGGCGACCGCATCGACGTCAAGTACGCCTGGAACATCATGGATTTCGGCTACAAGGCCGAAGAGATCGTCTGGCTGGTCGAAAGCGGCGTGCTCACACTCGGCTACCAGTCGTCGAGCTACCTCACCGATCGGGTTCCGGAGCTCGGCTTCGTCGACCTGCCGTTCCTGTTCGAGAGCAACGAGCAGGCGCGCGCGGCGATGGACGGTGCGCTCGGGCAAAAGCTCGCCGCCGCCATCGAGGCCAAGGCGAACTATCGCATCCTCGGCTGGTTCGAGAACGGCTTCCGCCACATCTCCAACCGCGTGCGGCCGGTGCGCACGCCCGCCGACCTGACAGGCATCCACATCCGCGTTCTGCCAAGCCAGATTCAGGCGCGCACCTTCGAACTGCTCGGCGCGACACCCATGATCATGGACCTCACCGACGCCATCCGCATGATCAAGGCCGGCGAGATCGACGCGCAGGAAAACCCGCTCACCAACACCGTCACCTACGGCGTGCACAAGTTTCACCGCTTCCACACCGTCAGCAACCACTTCTACATTTCGCGGCCGATCTTCCTGCACCGGCCGACGTTCGACGGCTGGCCGGCCGACTTTCAGGCCGCGATGCAGAAGGCCGTGGCTGAGGCGGTGACGTTTCAACGCGGCCTGCACGAGCAGGAAGAGCACGAGGCGCAGCGCGCGATCGAGGCCGAAGGCTGCGAGATCGTCACGCTCGACGCCGCTCAGCACGCGGCCTTCGCCCAAGCGGTCGAGCCGCTGAGGCGTGAGGCGCGCACAATCTACGGCGGCGACCTGTTCAAGCTGATCGGAGGCTGACCGCCCACCGGCACCCCGCTTGTGCAGGGCGGGCGGCGGTCCGTACAATCCCCCATCAGCGATAGAGGGCGGACCAACCGCCCCGCCCGGCCTCTTGGGGAGGAAAGGGCCATGCGCCGTCTTTCGTGCATCGTCGCAGCCGTGTTGTGTCTTGCGTCGGCCGCCACCGCGGCCGTGGCGCAGGCGCCGTATCCGAACCGGCCGATCCGCGTGCTCATTCCCTACGGCCCCGGCGGCCTGACCGACGTGGTCGCGCGCCACTACGCCGAGCGGCTGCGGACCGTGCTCGGCCAGAACGTGATCGTCGACAACAAGCCCGGCGCGTCCGGCATCATCGCCCTCGAGCAATTGGCGCGCGCCGCGCCCGACGGCTACACGATCATGATCGGCAACATCTCGACCAATTGCCTGACGCCGATCCTGCTCGCCAAGCGCATGACCATCGACTACGACCGCGACGTGCAGATCGTCGCGCGCACCGCCGACGCGCCTGTGTTCTTCCTGTCGACGACCACGAACTTCCCGCCGGCGACGTTCAAGGAGTTCATCGAGTACGTCCGCGCACGGCCGGGCGAGATACGCTACGCCTCCGCCGGCATCGGCGCCTACCAGCACGTCAACACGGAAATCCTCGCCAAACGCGCCGGCGGGCTGAAGATGATCCACATTCCGTTCAAGGGCGGCGGCGCCCCGATCCTGCGCGACATCGCCTCGGGGGACACGCATGTGTCGTGGTTCAACATCACCAACCCGGTCGGCATGATCAAGGCCGGCAAGGTGCGCCCGCTCGCGGTCGCCTCGCCGCAGCGGCTTGCCGCCTGGCCGGACGTGCCGACCATCGACGAGGTGGGATTCCCAGGTTTCCACCCGTCGCAATGGAACGCGGCCTTCGCGCCGGCCGGCGTGCCGCGCGAGATCGTCGACAAGCTGCACAACGCCTTCGCGGCGGTGGCGAAGATGCCGGAGATGCAGGCGATCTTCGAGAAGGGCGGACTGCGCGCGCCGGCCGACAAGTCCGCTGACGACGCGCGGGCATGGCTGAAGCGCGAGATGGATACCTGGCGCAAGGATATCGCCGAGGCGGGCATCAAGGCCGACGAGTAGAGGATTGGAATCTTGAAAATTGGAATTCTGCTCGGCGACGATATCGGCCTCGAAGTCGTTCCGGAATGCGTCAAGGTCATGAAGGCGGCGGCGGCCAGGACCGGCCTCGCCGTCGACTGGCACGAGTTCCCCATCGGCAAGGCCGGCCACGAGGCGCACGGCACGACGCTGCCCAAGGTCACCGAAGACGGCCTGCGCGGCATGGACGGCTGGATCATGGGGCCGATCGGCCACAACGCCTATCCGCGCAACGATCCCACCTGGGTCATGCCGCCGGTGCGCAAGAAGTTCGACCTGTTCGCGGCACTGCGCCCATCGCTGTCGCATCCCAACATCGCCTCGATCCACAAGAACGTCGACATCGCGTTCTTCCGAGAGTTGACCGAAGGAATGCTCTATTCAGAGACCGTGGTCGCGGGCGCGCCGGAGTTCCGGCCGAACGACGACATCACAGTCGCGATGCGCGTCATCACCCGCAAGGGCTCGAACCGCGTCGCGCGCGAAGCGTTCGAGATGGCGCGCACCCGGCCGCGCAGGAAGGTGACCGCCGCGCACAAGGAGCCGGTCTATCGCCTCGCCTGCGGCATGTTCGCCGAGGAATGCCGCAAGGTCGCGAAGGAATATCCTGACGTCGAATTCGAAGAGATGATGATCGATTCGATCGCCATGAAGCTCGTGGCCGACCCGCGGCGCTTCGACGTCGTCGTGACCACTAACCAGTTCGGCGACATCCTGACCGACATCGGCGCAGGCCTGGTCGGGGGCCTGGGCCTCGCACCGGGTCTATGTATCGGCGAGAAACAGGCGATGGCGCAGGCCACCCACGGCTCGGCCCCCGACATTTTCGGACAGAACATCGCCAACCCCTATGCGATGATCGTGTCGGGCCAGATGCTGCTCGGCTGGCTCGGGCGCAAGCACAAGGAGCCCAAAGCCAGCACGGCCGCCGACCTGATCCAGAAAGCGGTGACCAGGACGATCGCCGAAGCGAAGCACCTCACGAAAGACCTCGGCGGCAAGGCCAGCACCGCTCAGATGGGCGACGCCATCGCTACAGCCATTTCGCAGTGACCACCATCGAACGACAGGGGAAGAAATGCCAATGAACAGGATCGTGAAGCTGATCGGCGCGGCAGCGTTTGCGGCGATTCTCCTGCCTTCGCTCGCCTCGGCACAGGCTTGGCCGCAGCGGCAGATCAAGGCAATCGTGCCGTTTCCGGCCGGCGGTGGCACCGACCTGATCGGGCGGCTCTACGCCAAGCACCTGAGCGATCTGCTCGGCCAGCAGGTCTACATCGAAAACATCGGCGGCGCGAACGGCTCGATCGGCGTGCAGGCGGTGATGCGGGCGGAGCCCGACGGTTACACCATCGGCGTGTTCTCCGACGGCCCGATGATCGTGAACCCAGCCCTCTATCCGAAAAATCCCTACCAGACGCTGCGCGACTTCGTGCCGGTTGCAATGCTCAACCGCTTCCCATCGATGCTGACCGCGCATCCTGCGACCGGCATCAAGACCGTGGCGGACCTGCTGAGGGTGGCCAGAGAGAAGCCCGGCACGCTCAACTACGGGTCGGGCGGCATCGGCAACTTCAGCCACATGGGCCTTGAACTGCTCGCGCAGCAGACCAAGATCAACATCGTGCACGTGCCCTATCGCGGCATCGGGCCGTCGACGCAGGCGGTCCTCGCAGGCGACGTGCAACTCCTCTACAACAACGTCACCACGTCGCTGACGCACGTGCGCGCCGGCAAGACCAACGGCCTCGCCATCGGAGAAGCCAAGCGCCTGCCGGGCCTGCCGGACATCCCGACCATCGCGGAGACGGTCCCGGGCTACGAGTTCTCGGCCTGGATCGGCATCTATGCGCCGGCAAAGACGCCGCCGGCCGTCGTGGAGCGGCTGACAAAGGCGACATCGGACTTCCTGCAGCTCGACTCGGTGAAGAAATACTTCGCCGACCAGTTCATCACCGCGAGCTACAAGAATCCAAAGGAGTTCTCGGATTACATCAAGTCTGAGCTCGTGAAATGGGACAAGGTGGTCAAAGACGCCAAGCTCCAGGTGCAATAGCGAAGTGCAGTAGTCAGGTGCATTAGCCAAACCGCCCAAAGGCACGCGCATGTACAGTCTCTCGCTCAGTCCCGAGCAGCACGAATTCCGCGACACGGTGCGGGCGTTCGTCGATGGCGAGGTCAATCCCGTGGCGCTCAACGCCGCGCGGCTCGACCTCGGCGACCGCAATCCGCCGCTGGAGGTGCTGCGCAGCGCGTCGCGCGTCGGCCTGCGGTCGCTGGCGCTGCCGGAGGAGCTTGGCGGCGCCGGCGCCGATGCGCTGACCTGCTGCATCGTCACCGAGGAGCTGGCAGCGGGCGACGCAGGCGTGGCCGCGGTGCTGGGGGAGACGGCGGCGCTGGCGCGTGCGCTGTTTGCGGCTATGTCGCCACAGCAGCGCGAGCGGTTCCTGCCGGCGTTCCTGGAAGACGACGACTGTCACCTCGCGCTTGCCGACCGGGAGCCGGGCGCGGACAAAGCGCTCGGCATCGACTACCACCGGCCGGTGCCCCAGGCACGGGCGCTCGACGCCACCGCCGTGCGGTCCCGCGACGAATGGATCGTCAACGGCGCCTGGGAGCGCGTCGGCAACGCCGGTCTCGCCAGGCTGTTCGCCGTGCTGGCGCGGACCGACGACGGACCCGCCCTGTTCCTGGTGCCGCAGGGCGCGCCCGGCCTGACGGTGACGGAGGATCCCGAGCCGCGCTGGTATCACGGCTCGCGCGGCACCGTGACCCTGAAGGACAGCCGCATTCCGCTCGACAACCGACTGCCCGCCGGCGCCGCCACCCGCGGCGGCGAAGTACCGTGGCCGCTCGCGGTCAACCTCGGCATCGGCCGCGCGGCCTACGAGGCCGCAGTCGACTACGCCAAGCTTCGCGTGCAGGGCGGACGGCCGATCGTCGAGCATCAGGCAATCGGCACCAAGCTCGCGGACGCGGCCATTCGCCTAGAGGCGGCGCGCGCTCTGATCTGGCGCGCGGCCTTCGCGGCCGATCGTCCGGACGCGGTCGCGGACGCGAGCCTGCCCGATCTGCCGCACGCGGCAATGGCGCAGGCCTTCGCTGCAGAGGCGATCTACCGCGCTGTGAAGGATTCCGCCGAGTGCTTCGGAGCCATGGGCGTGATGCGCGACATGCCGTTGCAGAAGTACGTCAACGACGCCCGCATCTGCCTCTACGGCGAAGGCGGCACGGCGGACCTGAAGCTGCGCATCGCTGAGGCCGTCGCAAGCTACCGCCGCACGCCTTCGATGCTGGCCGCGGAATAGGAGACGCGCGATGGACTTCGCACTGAGCAACGAGCAACGCTCCTGGCAGATGACCGCGCGCAAGTTCGCCGAGGAGGAGATCAAGCCGATCTCGCTTGCGCTCGACGAGGCGCCCGATGCGCACGGCACCTTCGACTGGGACATCGTCGAAAAGGGATCGAAGCTCGGCCTGCGCACGCTCGCGGTGCCCAAGGAATTCGGCGGCGAAGGCACCGATTACGTGACGCAGGCGATCGTGATGGCGGAGCTCGCCCGCGGCGACAGCGCGATCTCCAAGACCTTCAGCCAGAACTGGAAGTGGAGCCACCTGATCGCACAGGCCTGCAACGCCGAGCAGAAGGAGCGCTTTCTGCGCCCGTTCGTCGCCGACCATCGCTTCCTGCTCGGCAAGGGCATCACCGAGCCGAGCGCAGGCTCCGACAATCGAATGCCGCCGAAGGACGATCCGAAGGCCGGGCTGAAGCTGCGCGCCGAGCGCCGCGGCGACGAATGGATTTTGAACGGCGAGAAATGCTTCATCGCCAACGCGCCGGTCGGAAAGCTGTTCTTCATCGACGCGCGCACCGATCCGAACGCGCCGCTGCGCCAGGGCACAACCATGTTTCTGGTGCCCTACGACACGCCGGGCTTTCGCATCGGCAAGGTGTTCAACAAGAGCGGCTGGCGGTTCTACCGCAACGGCGAAATGATCTTCGAGAACGCGCGCGTGCCGCACGCCAACGTAGTCGGCCACGTCAACAATTCCGACATGAAGACGGAAGCCGCGGGCGACCGCACCGGCGGCGATATTTTCGGCGATCTTGAATTGGCCGCGAACGCACTCGGTGTCTGCGACGACGCCTGCGAGGCCGCGATGAAATACGCTCGCACGGCAAAGCAAGGCGGCCGGCCGCTGTTCGACCAACAGGCGGTGCAGCTCAAGATCAACCGCATGAACATGCTGACCGAGGCGCTGCGCTCGCTGGTGATGCGGATCGCCTGGGAGCACGACCGCAAGATTCATTCCGCCAACGCGGGGCTTGCGATGAACTTCTCCACCGACGTGATCCAGGAGGTCACCGAGTTGAACCTGGAAATCCACGGCGGCGCGGAGGGAATGGCCGGACGGCACGCCGAGAAGCTCACGCGCGACGCCTTCATCTGGAGCCATCTGGCCGGAGACAGCGTCCAGCGGCTGAAAGTCGCCGGGCGGCTCGCACGGATGGCGGCGCATTAACGATCGCCGGTCGGCGTAAAGGTTGATTGTTTACAGTAGCCTCAACTTGCGCGCGGACGCGGTGGCCTTCGCCGCGCCTGTCGCAATCCCCGATGCTAGAGATTTGCGATCCACAACGCCCGGTGTCGCTGCCGGCGATGCGGACACGCAATGAACTTCGAAAGGAGTGACCGATGAGGAAGCAGCTTCTCACCATGGCCGCGCTGGCGTCGCTGGCCGCAGCCCTCGCCATGCCGCAGGCCGCACAGGCGGCCGTTGCCGGCCCCACCGACACCATGGCTCGCGCTGCGCAGGCGCTCGACATGACCGAAGAGGTCCGCCGCATCTGCACGCGCCAGCTTCGCTGCCGCGGCCCGTTCAAGTGCCGCTGGGAGCGCGTCTGCCGCATCTCCCGCGACTATCCCCCGCGCCGCCGCCGCTGATAGCTGCTGTCGGCGACAGGACGGTTGAATTCGAAGCGCGGGCTTACGCCCGCGCTTGCATGCATGCGCGCAGGATGACGCTCGCGCCTGGGCTATAGTGTCCGTGACGATCAATCGAGGACCGGACATGGACACGAAGGAACAAGCCGCCAAAGGACTGAAGCTCCGCAAGGAGCTGTTCGGCGACAAGGCCGTCGAGCAGCGCATGGCGTCGTTCGGAGAATTCGGCGAGCCGCTGCAGCACATCATCAACGCCTATGCCTATGGCGACGTCTGGAGCAGGCCCGGCCTGCCGATGTCGACCCGGAGCCTCGCCATGATCGCGATGATGGCGGCGGCAGGGAAGCCCGCCGAACTGCGCGTGCATATCAACGGCGCGCTGCAGAACGGCTGCACGCCGGAGGAAATCCGCGAAATCCTGCTGCTGGTCGCGCTCTATTGCGGCATCCCGACCGCGAACGAGGCGCACCGCGCGGCGGTCGAGGTGATGAAGGAACGCGGCAAGGCCTGACGCACTGCGGCTCAGGCGAACTTGTAGATGCGCTGCGCCGTGCCGCCCAGCACCTCGGCGCGGTCGGCGGGAGACAGCCCCGTGAGCAGCTCCTCGATGCCGCGCCAAACCTGCGAGAAGCTTCCCGAGATCAGCACCACCGGCCAGTTGCTGCCCGCCATCACCCGGCGCGGCCCGAAGTGCCTCATGACGTGGTCGGAATAGCGGCGAATTTCCTCCGTCGACCACGGCCAGCGCCAGACAACGTCGCCCCCGACCGAGAGCTTCACCGAGATGTTCGGCAACTCGGCCGCGCGCACCATCTGCGAGGCCCAGGGCTCCCAGCCCTTCTCCGGCAACGGCGGCCGCCCGAGATGGTTGAGCACGATGTTGAGGTTTGGCATGCGGCGCGCGGTGTCGAGCACCGTGTCCATCTGCTCCTCGGTGTTGGTGATCGCCTCGAAGGCAAGCCCGCGCCGGGCGAACTCTTGAAGCGATTCCTGCACCGTGGGCTGGAGCAACCAGCGCGGATCCTTCTCGTAGACGATGAGATGGCGCATGCCGACGAACTTCTTGCGGGATTTGAGTTCGTCGAGCCGGCGCATACAGGCTTGCGGATCGGCGAGCGGCACCCAGCCGACCACGGCGCGGATGAAGTTGTGTTCGTCCGCGACGTCGAGGTAGTGCGGCGTTTCCTCCCACTTGTCGAGCGACTGCACCAGAACGGTGCCGTCGACACCGCAGGCATCAAGCTCCGGCTTGAGGTCGTCAGGCGTGAAGTCGCGGTTGAGGCTCGTCCCCCATGATGGGGGGAACTGGTGCGGAAACTTGTCCAGCCACCAGACGTGATGATGGCAGTCGATCACGGGCATTGTCGACCTCGCGTCATGGCGCAATCGAGTCCCGGATGCGGTGCAGCGCCATTAGCGCGTCTACGCGCGTCTTCGGCGCGCTATGGCGGTGCACCGCTGATCCGGGGCCCAGCGCATCTTGTAGTCAGATCAAGAAACCGGGGTCCCAGGTCTCGCTTCGCTCGCCCGGGACGGATTGCCGGTCAAACCTTCACCTTCTCGTCCTCGACAACACGCTGGGTCGCGGCCCGCTTCAGCATCCGGTCCTTGTGGGCGGTGTAGTTCTTCAGTTCGCCCATCGGCAGCTCGCGGCGGACGCCCCAGGTGTAGAAGACGAAGGCGTAGGGATCGAGCACCGAATACTTGTTGCCGATCCATTCGCGGCCGGCGAGCATGCCGTCGATCTGCTTGAGATGGCCGTGGAACGTTTTCAGCCCCTGCTCCTTGATGCCGGGATGCGCCGATGCATCCGCCGTGTAGCGCTCCGGCCGCCCGACGTGGGCGTGCGCGGGATGCACGCTCGACGCGAAGAATCCGACGGTCGAGAGCGCCTTGGCCTCGCCCTTCGGATCGGTGGGCCATAGCCCGAAACGCTTGCCGAGATAGGGCAGGATCGCGGTGTTCTCCGGCAGCGGCTCTCCGTCGTCGAGGATCAGGAGCGGCACGCGGCCGAGTGGATTCAGCTTGAGGTAGGAGTCGGTGCGCTGCTCGCCCTTGGCGAGGTCCATGCGCCGCGGCTCGTATTTCTCGCCGCTTTCCTCCAGCACGATGTGGGAGGCCATCGAGCACGCGCCGGGACCGTAATACAACGTCAGCATGTTACGCCCTTTCCAGGTGGGGGAATTCGGCTGGGATCAAACGCGGATGGCAAGTGCGGGTCAAGATACCTCACCTTCTCCGCCTTCTGATCTCCTCCACGATGCTGCTGTTGTCGCGCTCGGCCTCGCCTGCGCGCACGCAGGATTCCAGCACGTCGCAGTGCACGCGCAGCATGGGCAGGTCCTGCCCAACGCACTCGCCCTGCTCTAGCATCATGTGGACGTCCTTCAGCGTCTGTTTCACGCGGCCCTCGGGCGCAAAATCGCGTTTGAGCATCTTCGAGCCTTTGGTCTCCATCACCTGCGAGTAGGACGCCGAGCCTTTCGCCACCTCCAGGAATGCCTGACCGTCGAGGCCGATGCGTTCGGCGAAGGCGAGGCCTTCCGCCAGCGCCATGCGGTTCAATCCGAGGATCAAATTGACCGCGAGCTTGGCGCGCCCGCCGTCGCCCGCCTTGCCGATGTGGAACCGGCGCGGAAACAGCGCGTCGAGCACCGGCTTTGCCTGCTCCGCAACCGCCCTGTTGCCGCCGATCAGCCCGACGCCGTCGCCCGCCCGCACCTGCTCGCTGGTGCCGGACACCGGCGTTTCGAGAAAGCGCAGGTTCGAGCCCGCAAGCCGGCCGGCCAGCGCCTCGATCCGGTCCGGGTCGCAAGTCGACGTGCAGAGCACGACCGTACCGGGCTTGGCCGCGGGCTTGAGCGCCTTTTCAGTGACGTCCTCGACCTGGTCGGTGTTGAACACCGCAAGCACCACCGTGCCGCAGTGCGCGACCTCGGCGGGCGACGCAACGGATGTGCCGCCAAGTGACGCGAGCTTTTCGTTCTTGGCCGGGTCGACGTCATAGCCCACGACGGAGAAACCCGCGGCCATCAGGCGCCGTGCGAGCACTTCGCCCATCAGTCCCAGCCCCACAACGCCGACAGTCCGATCCATATTCCGAACCCTTGTTGAGACCCTTTGCCAGGTTAGCTTGCCATGTCAGCCGGATTGCCCGACATTGGCAACCCAAGCCGGAAGCCGTGCCTGCGGCGCTATCGTGAGCAGAGTTGCAATGATCGACGCCGCCGTGATCGGGCTCGGCCGCTGGGGCAAGTCCCTCATCGCCGCCGTTCAGGGCAAGAGCGACAAGCTGCGCTTCGTGCACGGCGTCAGCAAGGAGCCGGACACAGTGTGCGATTTCGCCGCCCAGAACGGCTTCCGCCTGTCCACCGACCTTTCCGACGTGCTGTCCGATCCGCAGGTGCAGGCCGTGTTTCTCGCAACGCCCCATTCGCTGCATGTGTCACAGGTCAAGGCCGTCGCAGCCAAGGGCCTGCCGGTGTGGTGCGAGAAGCCCCTCTCGCTGACGCGCGCGGGCGCGCAACGCGCGGTGGACGCCTGCCGCAAGGCCGGCGTCGTGCTCGGCTCCGGCAACAACAAGCGCTGCTTCGCCTCGATGCGCGAGTTGAAGCGAATCGTCGACGAGGGCGCACTTGGCGACATCCTGCACATCGAGGGACATTTCTCCAACGAGCACTCGACCCGCGTGGTGGGCGGCGGCTGGCGCGACGACCCGAGCGAGTCGCCCGGTGGCGGGCTGACCGGCGCGGGCCTGCACGTGCTCGACGCGCTGGTCAATCTCGGCGGGCCGATCAAGTCGGTCGATGCCAAGCTGTTCGAGCGCAAGCCCCCGCCCGACCCGCGGGATGTGCTGGCGGTTTTGGTTGAGTTCGCGACCGGCGCGACCGGCATGCTCGCGACGGTGCGCGCCGCGCCCGCCTTCTGGCGCATCCACGTGTTCGGCACCGAGGGAATGGCCGAGGCGCGCGACGAGGACACGCTGATCCTAGGCCGCATCGGCGACACGCCGAAGGTCCACACCTATGAGCACGTGGATTCGTTGAAAGTTCTGGCCGAGGCCTTCGCCGACGCCGTCGCCGGCCGCGCGCCGTTTCCGGTCGCGACCTCGCAGATGCTGGATATGATCGCCGCTTTCGAAGCCATCGTTGCATCCCTGCAAACCCGCGCGCCCGTGCGCATCGACGGATGACCCCGCCATGAACGACGCATCCAACGTCAACTCGCCGCTTTCCATGGACGAAGTGCGCGAGCGATTTCAGAATTTGCATGAACTGGTCGCGGCCGCCCGCGCCAGGCTCAACCGCAACGTCTGGGACTATCTGATCGGCGGCGCGGAAACCGAGACCTCGGTGCGGCGCAACCGGCTCGGACTGGACTCGCTCGCGTTCCGCCCGCGGATCATGCGCGACGTCAACACCACCGACACCGCGGGCTCCTTCCTCGGCCGCAAGCTCAAGATGCCGATCGCGCTGGCGCCGATCGGCAGCATCGAGCGATTCGATCCGGCGGCGAGCGCCGCGGTCGCAAACGCCGCGGGCTCTTTCGGCTGCGCCATGTTCCAGAGCTCGGTGTCCACGCCCGACCTGGAAGTAACCGCAAAAGAGGTGCCGGAAGGGCCGAAGGTGTTCCAGCTTTATGTCCGCGGCGACCATGCCTGGGTCGAGGCGATATTCGACCGCGCCGTGGCCGCGGGCTTCGGCGGGCTGTGCCTCACGGTGGACACACACCATTACAGCCGGCGCGAGCGCGACATTTCAAAGCGCTACGCCGCCGCCTCGGCGCGAACGGCCGACGGAGCGCGCTATCAGAAGGGTCTCGACTGGAAGCAATTCGACAAGCTGCGCAAGCGCTACAAGCTGCCGATGATCGTCAAAGGCATCGCTACCGGCGAGGACGCGCGGCTCGCGGTCGAGCACGGCGTCGACGTGGTGTATGTGTCGAACCACGGCGGCCGCCAGCTCGATCACGGCCTCGGCACCATCGACGTGCTGCCGGAAGTGGTCGCCGCCGTCGGCAAGAAGGCCGAGATCATTATCGACGGCAGCTTCTGCCGCGGCACCGACGTGCTGAAGGCGATCGCGCTCGGCGCCGACACCGTCTGCGTGGGGCGTCTCTATGCCTTAGGCATGGCCGCCGCGGGCAGGAACGGCATCTACCGCGTGCTGGAATTGCTGCACGACGAGATGGTGCGCGACATGGGCCTGCTGGGCGTGAATCGTCTCGCCGAGCTCGACCCGAGCTACGTGCGGCCCGCCCAGCCGGTGCGGTCGCCGCATGTGCTGAGCGCGTTCCCCTACATCGAAGCGCCCGACGACCGGTATTGACCGCCGCCGCACAACGCCAGTCCGAAATGCCGTGAATTGCCGAGGGCGGCGGCGCGCATTTGACGCGCCACGTCGGCGGCTTGTATCCTAATTATGAAATAATTTTCGCAATCCGAAAGTAATGCCAGCCACAACCGGCGGCGTCCAGGGAGTGGAGTTCGGCGCGCATGGATCGGGGATCCGTCGAAGAGTTGCCGCGCAGCCGCAAGCGTAGCGAGACCGCCGACGCGCCGTCCGCGCGGCGCTCTGCCAAGCGCGATGCCGCACCCGCCGGCGAAGATTCCCGCAATCTCGTCAATTCCCTGTCCAAGGGCCTGCGTGTGCTCGAAGCCTTCACCGCCGAGCGCAGCGAACTGACGCTCAGCGAGGTGGCGCGCGCCGCACGCATCGATCCCGGCACCGCCTTCCGCATGCTCAAGACGCTGGTGCTGCTCGGCTACGTGGCGCGCGTTCCGGACAGCCGGCGCTTCCGTTTGACGCTCAAGGTCGTCGACCTCGGCCTGCACGCGATCGGCCGCGCCGACCTGCGCGAACTGGCGCGCCCGATCCTGCGCTCGCTGGTCGGCGAGGTCAGCGAGGCTGCAAGCTTCGGCGTGCTCGACGGCGCGGACCTGCTATATGTCGAGCGCGTGCGCGCGGGCCTCATCCGTCTTGGCGTCGACATCCGCATCGGCACCCACATTCCCGCAGTGTCCGGCGTCATCGGTCACGCCATCCTGGCGTTCCTGCCACCCGCCGAGCGGGACCGCATCATTGCGATGCCGAGCCGGCCCGGCGACATGACTGCGAAGCCGATCAGCACGCCCGCGCTGCTGCGCACGCTCGAAGCGGTGCGCAAGCGCGGCTATGCACTGCAGGATTCCATGTTCGGCAACGGCCTTCGCATCCTCGCAGCTCCTGTGCTTGACCCCGACGGCTGCCCGGTTGCGGCCATCAGCGTCGCGGCGCCCGCGGTGCGCATTTCGCTCGACGAGTTCCGCGCCCGTGCGCTCGGGCCGGTGCAGGCCGCCGCCGCCGACATTGCGCGCGCAGTGCAGGCGAGCGGTACGGTCACTACCGCGGTTTGACGAAGGCCATCGCGCATCGCGGACATCCGCTTCACGAACGTCCAAGTTCAAAGGGAGGAAACGATGAGAAACATCTCAAAATTCGCCTTGATCGGAACGGCGGTCGCCGGCATCGGCGCGGCGGCAAGCGCGCTCGCCTCCGAGCCGTTGCGGATCGGTGCCATGCCGGTCGGCTCGGGCTGGTACGTCGCGGCATCGACGCTTGAGAAGACGCTGCGGCCCGTGGTCGGCGACCGCAAGCTCGAAGTCATCCCGCGCGGCGGCGGCGTCGCCAACCCGGTGGTGGTCGATACCGGCCGCGCCGAAATCGCGCTGTCGAACGTGCAGACCGCGCAGCTCGCCGTGGCGGGCGACGCCCTCTACAACGGCAAGAAGGCCGAAAACATCCGCGCCCTGGTCGGCGGGCTGAACCCGGTGTTCCTAGGCGCCATGGTACGCAACGACTTCGTCCAGCGCACCGGGCTCGACACCTTCGACAAGATCATGGCATCGGGCAAGGCGGTGCGCATTCTGATGAAGCCGCAGGGCTCCAACGTGCCGCCCGCCGTCGATGCGATTCTGGCGGCCTACGGCCTCGACCGCGCCAAGATCAAGGCCAACGGCGGCGACATCATCCAGGTCGACGTGGCGCAGACGCCCGCGATCATGCGCGACGGCCGCGCCGACATCCTGATCGACACCGTGCTGCGCGGCCATCCGATGATCACGGAAGTGGCGCTGACCGCCGACGTTCGGTTCATGGACCTGTCGCCGAAGGCGCTCGACGCGCTCGCCAAGGTCGGCGTGAAACCTGCTTCGATTCCGGAGTGGTTCAAGGGCCAGAGCGGGCCGACCAAGAGCGGCGACTTCGGCACCGTGCTGATCGCGCACAGGAACCTGCCGGAGAACCTTGCGTATCAGATCACCAAGGTCGTGATCGAACAAATGCCGGAAATGGCCAAGAACTACCCAGCCTGGTCGAGCTTCAAGGCCGAGGAAGCCGGCAAGCGCGAGAACACCGGCATAGCGCTGCATCCGGGCGCCGCGCGCTACTACAAGGAGCGCGGGTTCTCGATGTGAGGCGGCGCCAACTTTGATCGTCTGGCATAGCCAGCGGCACGGCGTGCTCCCCTCCCCCTTGCGGGGAGGGGCGACCCGAATTCGCAGCCACTCCCTCCCCCGCCAAGCCTCTCATGACCGCAGCGCTGAAAAAACTCGCTGACATACGGCTGTGGGTCGCGGTCGTCCTCGTCGTCTTCCAATACTGGATTCTCCTGCATCCACAGCAGCCGCTGTTCGAGCGGCCCGTGCATCTGCTGCTCGCGCTGTTCCTCGTCTACCTGTGGTTCCCGGTCAAAAGCGGGCGCATGCCGCGCGCGGCGAGGCTCGCGCTGGATGTCGCCGGCGTTGCCGCGGTCGCGGCGCTTGCCGTCTACCTGTGGATCGCAGTGCCGCGGTTCATGACCCGCATCGACAACGTCGACCCGGTGTTCTGGTGGGACGTCGTATTCGGCGCGGTGCTGGTGGTGCTGCTGATCGAAGCTGTGCGGCGCACGGTCGGCTGGATCCTGGTCTGGGTGATCGCAGGATTCCTGCTCTACGGCGCGCTCGGGTACCTCATCCCCGCGCCTGCCGGCTTCCGCGGCTTCGGCGTCGAGGAGTACACCGAAATCCTCACCATGACGACGAGCGGCATCCTCGGCGTCACGACCGAAACCTCGGTCAACTTCGTGTTCTATTTCGTCGCGTTCGGCGCGGCCTATTCGGCCATCGGCGGCGCACAGCTATTCATCGACCTCGCCGTGCGTCTCGTTGGCCGCAGCCGCGGCGGCGGCGCCAAGATTGCCATCGTCGGGTCGAGTCTGATGGGAACGATCTCCGGCAGCGCAGTCGCCAACGTCACCGCGACCGGCGTGTTCTCGATACCGCTGATGCGGCGCTCCGGCATGTCGGCGCACAATGCCGCGGCGACCGAGGCCATCGCCTCCACCGGCGGCCAGCTCATGCCGCCGGTGATGGGGATCGCGGCCTTCGTCATGGCCGAACTGCTGAGCGTTCCCTATGCCCAGATCGCGCTCGCGGGCCTGATCCCGGCGATGGCGTTCTACATCGCGCTCTACTTCAACGCCGATCTTTACGCGCGCAAAACCGGCATCGGCACGCTAGACAAGGACGCCATCGGGGAATTGCCGCCGCTGCTGCCGCGGCTACATCTGCTGGTCCCCCCGCTGGTCCTGGTCGCGGGCCTTTGCCTGAACTTCTCCGCGCAGATGGCCGCGACCTACGCCACGCTGTCCTGCTTCCCGCTCGCCTTCATCCGGCGCGAGAACTGGCTAACCTTCGACAAGACCGTGAAGATGATCAACGACCTCGGCAAGCAGATGGCCGAGATCGCAATCCCGATCGCGGCGATCGGCATCATCATAGCGGTCGCGATCCAGTCCAACATCGCGCTGAAGTTCGCCGCAGGCGTGATCGCTGCGAGCGGCGGCGCGCTTGGAATTTCGCTCATTCTGGTCATCGTCGGCTGCATCGTCATGGGCATGGGCCTGCCCACCGTCGCGGCCTACATCATCGGTGCGGTGCTGTACGTTCCGGCGCTGAAGGAGCTGGGAGTGGCGCCGCTCGCCGCGCATTTCTTCGTCATGTACTACTGCGTGCTGTCGATGGTGACGCCGCCGGTCGCGCTCGCCTCCTACGCCGCCGCAGGCCTCGCCGGCGCGGGGCCGATGACGACGAGCCTCGCGGCGTTCCGCATGAGCTTCGTCTGCTTCCTGGTGCCGTTCGCCTTCGTGGTCGACCCGGCGCTGCTGTTCCAGGCGGACCTCATTCAGGTGCTGATCGCGAGCGCCGGCCTATTCCTGTCGACATCGGTGTGGGCGATCGGGCTGATCGGCTACTTTCGCCGGCCGCTGGTCTGGTGCGACCGCATCCTCTTGATGGCCTGCGGCGTCATCGCCATCGTTGCGCCCACCGGCGCGATGCTGTGGGACATCGGCGTCGGGGTCGCGGCCGTGTTCCTGTTGCTGAACTGGTTCTTTCCGCGTTTCAGCTTCGCGACGCTGACGCCAGACGGATGGAACGGCAAGGGCGCGGCGGCGCCGGATACGGGGCAACGCTAGTGTCGAAGGGTCAAGTCCATCTGCGCGAGGATCGCATTGCAACCGACGAGCGTTCGGGCCGACGGATCCGGCAGGTCACGAGCCATCCATCGATTCATCATCATCCGTTCTTTTTCGTGCCGGCCTACGACCGCGCGATGAAGAAGCTGATCTTCGTATCGTACCGGACCGGAAGCCCGCAGATTTTCTTCGAGGATCGCGCCAGCGGCAATCTGGTGCAGGCGACCAACCGGCCCGACCTCGCCGACTGGTCGATCTCGCCGTCGCCCGACGGCCGCTACGTCTATTTCACCGCCGGTACCGGCGCGTTTCGCGTCGACCTCGACACGTTCGCTGAGGAACAACTCGCCGACTTCGGCGCGGTCGAGATGCGCGAGAAGGGCATGGTCGGCGCGGCCATGGGCACCACCGCGCTGTCGGCCAGCGGTCGCTGGTGGGCCGTGCCGGTCAAAGCCGGGTCGGTGTCGCGGTTCGTGCTGATCGACACCGAGAAAAAGACTTCCAGCGTATTCCTGGAGCGCGACACCATCGGCCATCCGCAGTTCTGCCCCGACGACGAGGACCTGATCCTCTACGCCGGCCCCCTCACCGACCGGGTCTGGCTCACCGACCGCAGCGGCAAGAACAACCGAAGGCTCTACGAGCGCGAGGACAAGATGCAGTGGGTCACCCACGAGGTCTGGGTGCCGGGCCGCCGCTGCGTCGCCTTCGTCGACTGGCCGCGCGGCATGCGCATGATCGACATCGACCGCGGCGTAATCTACTGGGTCACGCGCTTTCCGGCGTGGCACGCCTCGCCCGACTCCGTCGGGCGTCATTTCGTCTGCGACACCAATTTCCCCGACCGCGGGCTGCACACCATCGATATCGACGACGACGACGACGTGACTCCGCTCTGCCTTAGCGAAGCCACCAACGAGGGCGCGCACTGGGGCGCGCCGTTTCCCTACAACGACGGCCCCGTCGGCGTCGAAGCCCGCCAGCACACCCATCCGCATCCGCGCTATTCGCCGGACAATACGCGCGTGCTGTTCACATCCGACAAGTCCGGACACGCACAGCTTTACGAAGTGCTGCTGGAGAACGGCCGATGAACGCAAACGGCATGCTGGAAAGTCAGCGCGTACGCGCCGAAATCCGCGCCGGGCGCATCACCGGCACAAGCCGGGGGCTCGCGCACGGCTTCGTGCAGTGCAATCTCGCGATCCTGCCGAAGGCATACGCCTTTGACCTCCTGCTCTACTGCCAGCGCAACCAGCGCGCCTGCCCGGTTCTGGAAGTCACCGATCCCGGCAGTCCGGTGCCGAAGAAGCTCGCGCCCACCGGCGACCTGCGCACCGACTGCGCCCGTTATGCGATCTACCGCGACGGCGTGCGCGTCGAGGACCGCACCGACATTACCGATCTCTGGCGCGACGACCTCATGACCTTCCTGATCGGCTCCGGCATCTCGATCGACGGCGCGCTGGAGGCCGCCGGCGTGCCGACCCACAAGGACCGCTGGGTGCTGCGCACCACGATCCCGACCGAGCCCGCAGGCCTCTTCAGCGGCGACATGATCGTAACGATGCGCTGGCTCTCGCCGCAGCAGGCCATTGCGGCAACGCAGATCACGTCGCGCTTCCCGTTCAATCACGGCGCACCGATTCACATCGGCGATCCGGCGTTGATCGGCGCGGACCTGAAAGCCCCGCTGTTCGGCCCGCCGGTGCCGCCGACGCCCGAGGGCATCGTGCCGGTGTTCTGGGCCTGCGGCGTGACCCCGCAGAGCGCGGTCGAGAACGCTAAGCTGCCGTTCTTCATCGCGCATGCGCCAGCGCACAGCTTCATCTCCGATATGCCGTCCAGCGCGCTGATGAACCCCTGAAGGAACCTTTCGCAGTGAACGCCCCCGTGCGCAGCACCTCCCCGATCCGCCTGTCCGCCGACGTCGGCGGCACGTTCACGGACGTCGCGGCGTTCGACGAGGCGACGGGCGAGCTGAAGCTCGGAAAGACGCTGACCACGCCGGAGCGGCTGGTGAGCGGCATCGAGAACGGCGTCGGCAAGGCAGGCTCGGCGTTCAAGGCCGCTCGGCTCTTCCTTCATGGCACCACGGTCGCGATCAACACCATCCTGGAGCGCACCGGCGCGCGCTGCGCGCTGCTCACCACCACCGGCTTCCGCGACATCTACGAAATCGGTCGCGTCAATCGGCCAGAGTCCTACAACCTGTTCTTCAAAAAGCACGCGCCGCTGATCGACCGCGACCTGCGGTTCGAGATCATGGAGCGGACCGACGCCCAGGGCACGGTCCTGATCCAGCTCGACGAAGAGCAGGTCCGAAAGGCCGCGGCCGAGGCGGTGGCACAGGGCGCGGAAGCCATCGCGATCCTGTTCCTGCACTCCTACCGCAACCCGACGCACGAGCGCCGCGCCAAGGAGATCGTCGAGCGCGAATTCCCGCAGCTCTTCGTCACCGCCTCGCACGAGCTGTCGCAGGAGTATCGCGAATACGAACGCACCTCGACCGCGGCCGCCAACGCTTATGTCGGCCCGCGGGTGCGGACCTATCTCACCGAGATGGAACAGCACCTCAGCGGCGCCGGCTTCAACGGCAGCTTTCTGATCGTGCAGTCGACCGGCGGTCTGTTCGACGTCGGCGATGCGCGGAGCTCGTGCATCCGCATGCTGGAGTCGGGACCGGCCGCAGGCGTGGTCGGCGCCAAAGCGCTGTGCGATTCCATCGGAATAAAGAACGCCATCGCCTTCGACATGGGTGGCACCACCGCCAAGGCCGGCGTGATCGAGAACGGCGAGGTGCTGATGACCGGCTCGGCGCTGATCGGCGGCTACGCCACCGGCCTTCCCGTGCAGATGCCAATGATCGACATCCAGGAGGTCGGCACCGGCGGCGGCTCGATCGCGCGTATCGAGACTGGCAACGCGCTGCGAGTCGGCCCCGAGAGCGCGGGCGCGGTGCCCGGCCCGGTCTGTTACGGACTCGGCGGAACCGAGCCGACGGTGACCGACGCCAATCTGGTGCTCGGCCGGCTCAGCGCAGACCGCTTCCTCGGCGGCGAGATGACGCTCGACCTCGCCGCTGCCCGCAAGGCGTTAGCCGAGCGTGTCGCGACCCCGCTCGGCCTCGGCGCGATCGAGGCCGCGGAAGGCATTCTGCGCATCGCCACCACCAAGATGGCTCATGTCGTACGCTGGGTGACCACCGAGCGTGGGCTCGACGCGGCGAACTTCGCGCTGATCGCTTACGGCGGCGCGGGACCGCTGCATGCCGCGATGGTGGCGCGCGACCTTGGCATCGCCAAGGTCGTGATCCCGCGCGCGCCGGGGCATTTCTCGGCCTTCGGCATGCTGGTCGCTGACCTGCGCTGCGACCACGTCAACACCTGGTTTACGCCGCTCGCCGAAGCTTCGTTCGAGGCGATGGAGCGGCTCTACCGCGGCATGGAAGCGCGCGGCCGCGACACCGTCACGCGCGACGGCGGCGTCGGTGGCACGATCGCGACACGCGCGGCCGACATGCGCTACGTCGGCCAGGAGCACGCGGTCACCGTCGACCTGCCGGTCGAGCTGTTCGAGAAGCAGGACCGCGACGGCATCAAGAAGCGCTTCGACGCCGTTCATGACGTGCGCTATGGGTTCTCGGTGCCCAACGAAAAGGCCGAGATCGTCAGCCTGCGCAGCGGGGTCGTCGGCCAGATGCGCAAGCCGCCGTTCGAGCGGATCGCGGCGGGCGCGGCGGAGCCCGATTCCCCCGCCTTCCGCGGCAAACGGCCGGTCTATTTCGCGGGCACGGGCTTTACCGAGACGCCGACCTATCACCGGCCGGCGCTGAGGGCCGGCAACGTCATCGCGGGCCCGGCGCTGATCGAGGAGCACGCCTCCACGACGGTTGTGCTGCCCAGCGACACGCTGACGGTCGACGACTTTGGCGACCTCGTGATCGAGATCGGAAGGAACTGATCATGGACGCCGTTACGGGAAAACGTCCGGCATCCTCCGCCAGTCACGACCCGGTCGTGACCGAAATCGTGCGCAACGGTCTCGTGGCCGTGACCGAGGAGATGAAGATCAACCTCATGCGCACGGCCTACAACATGATCATCTACGAGGCGCTCGACTTCACCGTCGGCCTGTTCGACGCGCGCGGCGACACGGTGTCGATCGGTTTGGGCCTGCCGATGTTCATCCGCGGCATGAGCGACACGGTGAAAGCCAAGATCGACCAGGTCGGCCCGCAGAACATGGAGCCGGGCGACATCCTGCTGACCAACGACGCCTACACGACCGGCTCGCACCTCAACCACATGACCTTCACGGTGCCGATCTTCCACGACGGAGAGTTGGTGGCTTACTCCTGCTGCATGGCGCATTGGCCGGACGTCGGCGGCACGCTGACGGAGGGCACGACCGACATCTATTCCGAAGGCTTGCAGATGCCGATCGTGAAAATCTACCGCAAGGGCGTGCCGAACGAGGAGCTAATCTCGATCATCAAGACCAACGTGCGCATCCCCGAGCGCGCCATGGGCGACTTCCGCGCCCAGATCGCGGCTGTTAAGACCGGCGAGCGGCGGTTCATCGAAATGATCCGCAAGTACGGCCGCGACGCGGTGCTCGGCGGAATCGAAGCGATCATGGACCAGAGTGAGGCCGTAGCGCGCGCGCGCGTGCGAGAGATGCCCGACGGCGTCTACGAGGCCGAGTCGTTCATGGACGACGACGGCATCAACCAGGGCCAGCGCGTGCCGATCAAGGTGCGCGTAACGGTGAAAGGCGACCGCATGACGGTCGACCTCTCCGACGTGTCGCCGCAGGTGCAGGGCTTTTACAATTCCGGCCAGACCGCCGGACGGTCCTGCTGCCAGGTGGCGTTCAAGTGCCTGACCACCGCGCTCGACCTTCCGATCAACGACGGCACGTTCCGCGCCCTCGACATCGTGCTGCCGATGGGCCGCGTGGTCAGCGCGGAGAAGCCGGCCGCGATGCGCATGTGGATGACCTATCCCATGACCATCGTCGACACGATCTTCAAGGCGCTCGCGCCGGCCCTGCCCGACCAGGTGATCGCGGGTCATCACGCCGACCTCTGCGTCGGCCGCATCAACGGCCGCCGGCCAAAGGACAACAGCTTCTATATTTACCTCGGCGGCTTGATCGGCGGTGGTTGGGGCGCCAAGCACGACAGCGACGGTATGAACGCCACCATCGCCATGAACGACGGCGACACCCACAACGGGCCGTCGGAACAGGTCGAGGCGAAGTATCCGCTGCTGGTGGAGCGTTACTGCCTGCGCCCGGACTCCGGCGGCGCGGGCCGATTCCGCGGCGGACTCGGCACCGAGCAGGTGGTGCAGGCGCGGCATCCGATCCGCTTCTCATCGCTGATGGAGCGCGTACGCTGCAAGCCCTGGGGCCTGTTCGGCGGGTTGTCGGGTTTCGGCAATGGCGTGGCGCTGCACCGCTTCGGCAAGGACGAAGAGGCACGGTTTCCCAGCGGCAAGGCGCTCAATCAGACCCTGCAGGCGGGCGACGCCTACATTCTGCGCTCCGGCGGCGGCGGCGGCTACGGCTCGCCGCTGGAACGCGACATCGCGGCGCTGCAGCGCGACGTGCGCTGCGGCTATGTGTCGAGGGAATCGGCCGAGAAGCACTATGGCGCCGTGTTCAGGGGCGACACGCTCGACCTCGACGTGACCGCAACGCAGGCGCGCCGCACGCAGATGCGCGAGCAGGGCCTGCCGCACGACGAGCCGATTTCGGATATCATCATCCCGTTCCCCGCGGCGCCGCAGGCGCCGGAGCGCAACCCTGAGCTCGAGAAGCTGACCGAGGAGGAGCGCACGGCGTTTGCGATGACCTGCCGGTGCTGCTCTTGAGGCTTGCGACGCTCATGCGCCTACGCCTTGATTCACCACTTGCAGCCTTGTGGCCTTGCCTGCTCTTCGTGGCCGTCGTCCTACCCTCGCCCGGTCAGGCCCAGACCGATGCCAAGGAGCGAGTCGCAGCGCTCGCTCCGGCGGCACAGGTGCTCGTGATGGATGCCGCGGGAACCGAACTCGTGGCCCAGAACGCCGACGCACCTTTCGTCCCGGCCTCGGTTGCAAAGATCGCGACGGCGTGGATGGCGATGGAGGTCCTGGGCCGGGATCACCGCTTCCAGACCGGCTTCTATCTGGACAGTAAGCGGATGCTGTACGTGCGCGGTGGCGGCGATCCTTTCCTGATTTCGGAAGAGCTGGCTTTGCTCGCGCCGCAACTGGTCGCCGCAATCGGCAAGCAGCCGCTGACCGGCATGGTGCTCGACGCGAGCTACTACCCGGCCAAGCTGAGCATTCCCGGTATTGAGGACAGCAACAGATCATACGATGCTTTGAACTCGGCGCTCGCGGTGAACTTCAACACCATCAGTGCCGTACGCAAAGGCAAGACAGTCCGCCAGGGAGAGAAGCAGACTCCAATCACCCCGCTTGCGGCCAGCCAGTTCCGGGAGCGGGGGCCGAACGGGCGCGGCCGTATCAGCCTCGCCCAAGAGCCCGCGCTGAGTCTGCGCTATGCCGGCGAATTGCTCGCCGCGTTCATCAAGCAGGCCGGCGGCAGCGTCCGCGGCAAGATTTCGACGGGCACCGTGCCCGCGGGCCTTGCTCCGGTCTACGTTCATCGCCAGTCGCGTCCGCTCTCGGCGATCCTCAGCCAGTTGCTGCTCGGCTCGAACAACTACGTTGCCAACCAGGTCTTCCTGGAGATCGGCGCGCACCGCCTGGGCGGCCCCGTCAGTCTCGAGAAGTCGCTCCGGATCACGCGCGAGGTTCTCGCCAAGCACGGCCTCGCCGAAACCATTTACATTGAGGAAGGCTCGGGATTGAGCCACGGCAACCGCTTCACGCCGCGCGGCCTTGCCCAAATGCTGCACCATTTCACACCCCATGCCGGCCTGCTCGAAAACCGCAAAGGCGCCGCGTTTAAGACCGGCACGCTCGAAGGCGTCCGCACGCTGGCGGGCTACCTCGACACCTCAAAGCATGGACAAGTGCGCTTCGTGATCTCGCTCAAGAGCAACAATGGCGCGATGCGCTTCCAGTTGTTGCGCGCCATCGAGTCCGTGCTGTAGCGGGGCGCTCGCCAGAGCCGAGGCCCAAGCTTGCCACCACGCACTATTGCTGCAACGTGCTCGGCGCGAAAATGTCCTCGAGCTTCGCCGGCTGCGGCGTCAGGCCCTGCTCGAACGAATACTGCGCGATGGTCTCCAGCACCTTGCGGTTGGCCGCGACGCCGTGGCGGATCAGCGGTGTGTCGAACGCCTGCTTGGCCGACGCAGGCAGGATGCCGGTCTCGAAATAGTATTCGGCGTGTTCGATGCGCTGACGCTCGGCAATGTCGTTGGCCGCCTTGAAGGCTTTCAGAATGTTGGTCACCGCCCAGGGATGGCGCTCGGCCAGTTCGCGCTTGATCACCGTGCCGTGGTTGATCGGATAGAGGCCGGTTTTCTCGTGATAGCGCACCGCCTCCGCGGCCGGGTCCGCAAACAGCGGCTTGATGTCGGGGTGGTTGTCGAGGTCGGCAGAGGAGCGGTCCACTAGATTACGGTGCGGCAGATAGAACATCACCGCGTCGAGCTCGCGCGCCAGCATCATCGAGCCAAGGTCCTTGTCGGCCGGCACGCGGTTCACCGTCACGCCAGGCGGTGGCTGAAAGCCGGTCGCGCCGCCATGGCTGCGCTCAGGCGGGCGCTCCATCCAGAACGTCATGTCCTTCGGGTGCACGCCGAATTCGTGCTGCAGCGCGCCTCTGATCCACAGCGCCGCGGTCTGTTGATACTCTGGCACGCCGACGCGCTTGCCCTTGAGGTCGGCGGGCGTATCGATCTTCGCATCCTTCCGCACCACGAACACGGTGTGGAAGAAGCGCCGCGTCGTGAACACCGGGATGCCGACGAAGCGCTCGTCGCCCTTCGACTTCGCCATCAAGAGCGACGACATCGACATTTCGGAAATGTCGAATTCGGCGAAGCGGAGCTGCCGCCAGAACAACTCGGACGGATGCAGCACCGTCGGCACGAGATCGATGCCGTCCGGCTTCACCGTGCCGTCGATGATCGGCCAGGTGCGCGGGTTGGAGGTGATGCCGATGGAGAGGGTGATTTTGGACATGGCTTCAGTTGACCTTTCGAATCACGTGGACGTCATTCCGGGACGGCGCGAAGCGCCGGGCCAGGAATCCAGGCCACTATCTCCGTAGGGCAGCTCTGGATTCCGGGTTCGCGCCTTCGGCGCGCCCCGGAATGACAGTCGAGAGCATTGCGTTGCTACCCGTGCATCGTGAGCCCGCCGGACACGCTGATGGTCTGTCCGGTGATGTAGGCGGCGTCGTCGGAGAGAAAGAAGGCAACGAGCCCCGGATAGTCCTCCGGCGAACCGAGCCTTCGCATCGGGATCGCGCGCTTGAGGCCTTCCGCGATCTTGGCGCCGTCGGGACCTTCGAGAAAGCTGCGCAGAATCGCGGTGTCGGTCGGGCCCGGGCAGAGCGTGTTGACGACGATGCCCTTGCTGACGAGCTCGCGCGCCACCGTCTTGGTGAAGGCGATCATGCCGCCCTTGCAGGCCGAATAGACCGCCTCGCCCGACGAACCGACACGCCCCGCGTCGGAGGCGACGTTGACGACGCGGCCGAAGCCGCGCGCTGCCATCCCCTTGAGGACAACATGGCTGACGTTGAGCGGGCCGTAGAGATTGATAGCCACGATCTTACGCCAGAACTCCGGCGTGGTGTCGAGGAAGTTCGCCGCGCGATCCCAGCCCGCGTTGTTGACGAGGCACGCCGTTGGCCCGTGCGCCGCCTCGAACGCCTCGACCGCGCGCTTGACCGCGTCGTAGTCGGAGATGTCGGCAGCGTGCGCGCTGGCGCGCCCGCCGGCCGCCTTGATTTCGCCCGCGACCTTCTCCGAGCCTGACGCATCGAGATCCACGATGCCGACGATGCAGCCCTCCTCCGCGAGCCGTCGCGCGATCGCGGCCCCGATGCCGTTTGCGCCGCCGGTGAGCAGAACGGTCTTGTCTTTCAGTCCGCGCATGACGTCGCTCTCAGCCTGCCTTGCCCGCCAGCATGCGAGTCGCGTCGTAGCTGATAACGACTTCGCCATTCTGGTTCTTGATATCGACTCTCGAAGCGACAATGCCGCGGTTGCCCTTGGAAGTCGGGCGCACCGACGTCACCTCGACCTCGGCGTGGATCGTGTCGCCGACGCGCACGGGCTTCAGCACCTTCTTGTTCAATTCCAGCATGGCCAAGCCCGTGCCCTGGATCATGGTCTGGCACAGCAGGCCCTCGATCAGGCTGTAGGTCAGCGCGGCCGGCACGAACCGACCCTGGATCGCGCCCTTGTCCTGGCCGAAGGTCTGATCGGTGAAGATCACCTCCACCATGCCGGTGACGCCGACAAACATCATCAGATCGGTTTCGGTGAGGGTGCGGTTCAGCGTGCGAAATTTCTGCCCGGGCGATAGCTGCTCCCAGGTAAAGCCAAGGCCGAGGGTTTGCATGCAAATGTCTCCCGAACGCGATTACGCTACGGGCTCGTCCGCGCGTGCGGGCAGCACGAGCCCGCCGCCGGCCGCGAGCGCCTCGATTTCGTCGCCGCTCATCCCGATCTCGCCCAGCACCTCGCGGCCGTGCTCGCCGAGCCGCGGCTGCAGGCGGTTAATTCCCGCGGGCGAATCCGCGAACTGCACCGACACATCGGGCAGCACGATCTCGCCTTCGGTCGGATGCTGCGCGCGCTTGAAGAACCCGATCTCGGCGAGATGCGGGTCCTGCAACACCTCGCCGAGTGAGTTCACCGGGCCTGCCGGGATTTCCAGCGCATCGAGGATTTTCAACCATTCGGCGGTCGTGCGCACCGCCATCTGCTCGCCCGCGAGCCGGTAGACCTCGTCGATGTTGCGGCTGCGCGCGGTCATGTCGACGAATCGCGCGTCCTTCATCATCTCCGGCTTGCCGACCTCATCCCAGAACCGCCGCCACTGGCCGTCGGTGTAGGCCAGCATGCAGACGTAGCCGTCCCTGGTGCGGTACGGCCTCCGCCACGGCGCCAGCACCCGCGAATAGCCGAGCGTGCCGTTCTGCGGCACGTAGGTGCCGCCGTGCAGATGCTCGACCATGATGAAGCCGACCATGGTCTCGAACATCGGGATTTCGACGAACTGGCCGCGGCCGGTCTTCTCGCGGTGATAGAGCGCGGCGAGAATCGACTGCGCCGTGAACAGCCCGCAGGTCTTGTCGGCGAGGATAGTCGGCGCATAGCGCGGCTCGCCGGTGAGTTGCTCCATGAGGCCCGCCATGCCGCACAGACCCTGGATGATGTCGTCGTAGGCCGGCCGGCCGCTGTAGGGCCCGTCCTCGCGCCAGCCGTGGATGCCCGCATAAATGAGCCGCGGATTGCGGGCGGTGAGCGCGTCCGCGCCTAAGCCCAGCGGTTCGAGCTTCTGCGGGCGGATGTTGTGGACGAACACGTCGGCGGTATCGACGAGGCGCAGCAGCGCGTCGCGCGCCGGGGCCTGCTTAAGGTCCAGCACAATGCTGCGCTTGTTGCGGTTGATGCCCATGAATAACGACGCCATGTCGGCGTTGCGGCGCGGGCCGGTGTAGCGCGTGGTGTCGCCCTCGGGAGCCTCGACCTTGATGACGTCGGCGCCGAGATCGCCCAGCACCTGCGTGCCGTAGGGCCCGAGCACGACCGTGGTGAGGTCGATCACGCGGACCCCCGCGAGCGGGCCGCCCGGCTTGTCGTTCTGCTGCCCCATTTCGTTCTTGATGTCCTTCGGCGTCTCTCCCTGGGGCATGGTAGCAAAGAACGCAGCCATTACATCGCCATTTCGGCATCGGGCGCATGCACGCTCCGGCCTCGACGCCCGCGCTCCCGAACGCCAGACTAATCGAAACAACCATGGAGAGAACGCCATGAAACGCATGGCCACGGCCCTGGCCCTGCTCGCGCTTGCGAGCGCCGCGCCGGCAGCCGCCAACACCTATCCGAGCCGGCCGGTACGCGTGATCGTGCCGACCCAGGCCGGAGCGTCGATGGACATCATCGTGCGCCTGCTCCAGCCGTATCTGGAGAAATCGCTCGGCCAGCCGATCGTGGTCGACAACCGCTCCGGCGCCAGCACCATCATCGGCACCGACGCCGCGGCCAAGGCCGAGGCGGACGGGTACACGCTGCTGATCGTGCCGACGACGTTCACGGTAAACGCCGCGCTCAACGCCAAGCTGCCATACGACCCGGTGCGCGACTTCCAGCCGATCGCCGTGCTGGTGAAGAATCCGCTGGTGTTCTCGGCCAACGCCCAGGTTCCGGCAAAGTCGCTCAAAGAGTTCGTCGAACTCGCCAGAAAGGAGCCGGGCAAGCTCAACTACGGTTCGTCGGGAGCTTCGACCCAGGCCCATCTGCTGCTCGAAATGTGGACCGCCCGCGCCGGCATCAAAATGCAGCACATTCCCTATCGCGGCGGAGCGCCCGCAGCGCGCGCCGTCGCAACCGGCGAGGTGCAGCTTGTGCTGCTGTCGACGATCGGAATCCTGCCGCAGATCCAGTCCGGCACGGCGCGGGCGCTGGCATCCGGCGGGCTCAAGCGCGATCCGAAATTGCCCGACGTCCCCACCGCCGCCGAAGCCGGCTTTCCCGGTTTCGAGGCCGTGCAGTGGTTCGGCCTGCTCGCGCCGGCCCGGACGCCCCGGCCGGTCGTCGAAAAGATCAACGCCGAGGTGAACAAGGCCCTGCGCGATCCCGACCTGGTCGCAAAGCTCGCGACCCAAGGCGCCGCCGCGGCCGGCGGCACGCCGGAAGAGTTCCGCGCACTCATCGTCAGCGAGATCAACAATTGGAAGGAAACCGCGCAACGCGCCGGCATTACTGCGAAGTGAGCCTTGCTCCGCCCACATCCTGAGGCACACGCGCCGTCAGACGAACGGCAGAACCTCTTCCGCCGCACGGTGCAGTTGCGCCATCGGGTCGCCCATGGTCGAGATGCGGAAGGTCACGCGCTTGCAGCCGTTGTCCTTGAAGCGTTTCAGATGCGCGATGCAGTCCTTCGGCGAGCCGTAGGTCAGCCAGGCCTCCAGCCGCTCCTTGGAGTAGTTCGCGCCGTAATAGAGATCGAGGAACTTCTTCGAATCGGCAAGCGCCGCGTCCTTGTCTTCGTTGACGTTGATGTGGTGGTAGAGCACGTGATCGAAGCCCGACATGTCACGTCCGTGCTCGCGGCCGGTGTTGAGGATGAAATCCCAGGAGTTCCGGAACCCCTCCGGACTGACCGAATGCGTCATCCAGCCGTCGGCGACGCGGCCGACGCGGCGCAGTGCAAACTCCGAGCCGCCGGAGTCCGCCTGCCCATGCGACAGCCGCTCGGCGTTGGTCGCAAGCCAGATCGGGCACGGCTTCTGCACCGGCTTCGGCTCCAGCGTGATGCCGGAGAACTTCACGAACTGGCCTTCGAACGGTTCGTTGTCCTTGGTCCACAGGTGGCGCATCACATGGATGTTCTCGATCATGCGCTTGCGGCGGTCCTCGGGCTTGACGCCCATCGCCGCGCTCTCGGCCTCCCACAGCGGGCCTGCGCCGCCGCCGGAACAGGCGACCATGCGCGTGCGGCCGTTCGAGATCACGTCGAGCGAGGCCCATTCATAGGCGAACACCAGCGGATCGCGCAGCGCATACGAGCCCATGCAGGCCGGCCCGAGCAGCACGCGCTCGGTGCGGCCGGCCACCGCCGACAGCAGCGTCAGCGCGTCGAGCCTGCGGTTCACGAACAGCGCGTCGCCGCACCAGATCGAGTCGAAGGCCGGCCGGGCCTCGACCGCGTCTGCCAGTTCGAGCAGCGAGCGCGGCGTACAGAGCCCGACGATGACGCCGCGGTTGGAAAGCGTGATACCAAATTTCATATTCGTTGTCTCAGCGCTCGATCACAGCCATGAAGTCGCATTGGATGAAAACGCCCTGCTCCATCGGCACCTCCATCACCTGCCGTGCCGGCCGCGACTTTGGATCGGGAAACACCTTCACCCACTCCTCGTTGATCAGCTTGCGTTCAAGCTTCCCGACCCAGACCGTCACCTTGACGATGTCGTCGAGCGTGGCGCCGCCGGCCTCCGCACACTGACGCATGTTGCGGAACATGAACGTGCACTGGTCTTCAAGCGTGCCTGCGAGCTTGTGCGTCGCCGGATCGAAGCCGCGGACCAGGCCCGAGACCAGGATATTGCCGATGCGGCTGGCGTTCGGGATCGGGCTCTGGTGCGCGATCTCGTCGACGTAGATGCTCCTGCGCGGCATCGATCTTTGTCCCTTTGCGCCGTCGCCGGCCGGATCAATTCCGGGGCTTCGGAGCGTCGTAACTCGCCAGCAGCTCGTCGACCCGGTCGCCCCATTCTTTCCACGGCCCGGTGAGAAAGCTGTAGCTGTTCATAACGAAGCCAGGGCCGGCGTAGAACTTCTCGTACTGCATATGCCTCCCCGCGAAGTCGGACCCGAGCAGGTCCCAGGCGAGGTTGAGGAGCTTCATGCGGCTTTCCGCGGTCTGGCCGGGCACGGACCAGTAGGTCTCGAAGGTTTCGCGCAACTTCGGGTCCGCGAGCACGGAGGCGTCGGCCGGCATCTGAAATACGCCCGCGCCCATCAACTCGCGCACCGTGTCGCAGATCTCGGAATGGTTGTTGGTGCACCAGTGCAGCGCCGCATAGACGTAGCGGCGGTTGACGGTGTGGAATTCGCCAAAATCCTCGCCGCTGTTGATCTGCCCCATGAGCAGGCCCTCCAACGTGGCCTGCATGGCGGCGAGCCGGCCGAGCGTGAACTGCACCGCCGGCACATTGCGCGCGCCGTTCATCTCCGCGACCTTGCTGGCGATGCCGACGATCAGCTTAAGCTTCTCCAGGAACCGCACATTAGCCTGGTGGTTGGCCATGGCGTGGCCCGGCGTGCGCATGTAGATCGCGCGCGTCATTTCCACGTTGTCGTGGCAGAACACTCGCTCCCACGGCACGTGGACGTTCTCGAACAGCACCGCAGCATCGGATTCGTCGAAGCGCGCGGCGAGCGGATTGTCGAACTCGCTCACCGCGTGGCGCTCGTAGGGCTTGCGCGCCCAGATGCTCACACCCGGCGCGTTCAGCGGCACCGCGCAGGTGATCGACTCCTTGATTTGGTCGGGCGCGACTGGCTGCAGGTTGCCGCACCAGGTCTCGTGACAGAACACGGTCGCGGTACCGAGCATCTTCAGGCCGTTGACGGTGACGCCGCGGTCGTCCTCGGCGACGACGCGCAAAGTCGCGGGCGTGCGGCCCTTCATCGCCACCGGGTCGGCCATGCGCCAGCCCTGCGGATTGGTCACCGTATGCGAGACGAACACGTCGTTCTTTCGCATGTGCTTGTAGTAGTTGGTTACGTTTGCGCCGAAACCCTGGCGGATGCGGTCGAACATCGGCGGGTCCATGACGAGCCCGCTGACGTAGCTCGGGAAGTTGTCGGGCGAGCGCCCAAGCAGGCCGTAGGTCCAGGAGGCGATGCGGCGGTGGGTCTCGAAGCGCTTGTGCAGGTCCTCGCGCGACTTCGGCAGCAGGTAATAGGCCGAGTAAGTGTCGCCGTCCTCGTCGACGGTCATGACGTCGCGGTTCTCGGGCGCGCGCTTCTTGTCGTAGATCGATGCGAACGAGCGCGCCGCGTTGCGGAACGCCGGGTGCGCCGTGACGTCGTCGACCCGCTCGCCGCCGACATAGACTTTGCGTCCGTCGCGGAGGCTTTCGAGAAATTCGTCGCCGGTCAGCAGCATGGTGGCTCCCCCCGTGGGCGCGTGCGGGATTGTCGTTTTGGCAAACGTCGCCGGGGCTGGCGCAAAGATCAAGCCGGACCCTCGGCCCACGGCTGCACGGGGAGGGTAACTCTCTTCCCGGATTGCATCGGTGCTTCTGCTAGGATGCAGGCAACCGCAGATACAATGCGGAACGGCAGGGAGGACGACATGCAGACGCCCGGACTGATCGTTGCGCCTTTGACCCCATTCACGTCGGACCTCACGATCGACGAGACGTCGCTCAAGCGCCAGATCGACTACGTCGTGAACGACTGCCGGGCCACCATGGTGGTCGCGGCTGGCGTCGAGACCCAGGAATACACCTACCTGAGCATGGAGCAGCGCAAGGCGCTGATCCGCAGCACCGTAGAGATGGTCGGCGGCCGCGTACCGGTGATGGTCGGAATTTCGCACCCCTCCTTCAAGACATCCATTGAGCTGGCGCACGACGCCGAGCGGCTTGGCGCCGCGGCGGTGCAACTGCTCGCGCCGCTTAGGCCGTTCGCAGGCCCGCCGACCCAGGCCGATCTGATCGCCTATTTCGAGGCCATCGGCCGCGAGACCAAATTGCCGATCACGCTCTATCTCAATCCGGGTCCGGGCGCCGACGTGTCGATCCCCGACACCATCGCGCTCGCCAAGCTCCCCTGCGTGCAACTCATTAAGGAGAGCTCGCGCGACCTCGCCCGCGCGTCGCGGCTGATCGTGGAGATCGACCGCGCGGGGCACGCGCGCTATTTCACGACCATGCAGATGCTCTTGGCGACGCTGATGCTCGGAGGCTCGGGCGCGACCATGCCGCCGCCGGGCTCGGAGATTGCGCGCCATGTGATCGACGCCTACATGGCGAAGGACTACGAGCGCGCGGCAGAGATTCAGCTCCAGTTCGCGCCGTTCCCGTCGAAGTGGATGCACCGCGGACTGGCACCGACCATGAAAGCCGCGATGAACCTGATCGGCATCCCGTCCGGCGAGCCCTACCCGCCGTATGCGCCGCTCACCCGCGACGAGATGGCCGCGCTTGCAGCCACGCTGCGCGGCACCGTGCTCGCGCCGCGCTTCAAGTCGGCCGCCGCGGCCTGAACCGGAAGGACATTGACATGGCCCAGCAAGCCGCGCCGCCCTCCACGCCCTACGGAGCGCCCATCGCCATCGACGCCGCGCGCAAGGCGATGGCGGCCGCCGAAGCGGAAGCCACGAAGAACAACTGGGGCGTGGCCATCGCCATCGTCGACTCCGGCGGCAATCTCGTAATGCTGCACCGCCTCGACAACGCGCAGCTTTCATCGGTGCGCATCGCCGAAGAGAAGGCGCGCACCGCGGTCGAGTTCCGCCGCCCGACCAAGGTGCTGGAGGATGCGCTAGCCGGCGGCGGCGTGGGACTGCGGGTGCTGACCTTCGGCGCGAGTCTCGCCGAAGGCGGCGTGCCGATTGTCGCCGGCGGCACGATCGTCGGCGGCATCGGCGTGTCGGGCGTGGCCTCACACCAAGACGCGCAGGTCGCGCAGGCCGGAGCCGCGGCGCTCCGCTAGGGCCTTTGGCTTTGACGCGTTTTCTTCACGCGAACCGGTATCCACTTCGCTCGAGAACGCACTAACGCGTCAAGCGGAGCAGCCGGCAAAGCGTTCGCGCGGATCAGGCGTGTGTCGTGCCCGCCGCAGCGGCCAGTTCGGGCGGCTTCTCGGGTTCGGGCAACTTCTCGGCCTCGGGCGGCTTCTCGGCAGCCTCCTCGCGTGGCTTGCCCATGAGCGCGGGCTGAAACAGCACCGCCGCGGCCAGCGTCGTGACCAGCGACAGCGCAAGCAGCTTGCCCATGCTGGACGTGCCGGGATGGCTCGACAGCCACAGGCTGCCGAACGCTACGGCGGTGGTGAGCGCACTCCAGATCACCGCGCGCGTCAGGCTCGATTGCAGCAGGTCGGTCTGCCCCGCGCGCCAGGCCATGGTGTAGTAGATCTTGAACGCCACGCCCACGCCGAGCAGCAGTGGCAGCGCGATGATGTTGGCGAAGTTCAGCGGCAGCCCGATCAGCACGCAGATTTCCAGCGTGAGGACGCCGGCGAGCAGCAACGGCACCAGCGTCAGCAGCACGTCGCTGACCCGCCGCAGCACGATCCAGAGCAGGATCGCAATGGCGACCAGCGAATAGAGGCCCGCCTGGATGAAGGCGGTGACCACCGTGTCGCCCGACTCCAGGATCGAGATCGGCGAGCCGACCGCTTCCGGGAACACGCCGAGAATCGCAGCCGCGAAATGCCGCAAAGTGTCGTTGTCGTTGGGGTCGCCTTTGGGCGTCGCCTCGACGCGCGTGCGGCCGCCGGCGCTGATCCACTGCTGGACGATATCCTTCGGCAAGTTCTCCAGGGTGACTCTTTGCGCCTGCAGATATTCTCGCAGGTCGCCAAGCGCGATACGCAGCGGTATCACAAACGCGCTTTCGGCGCGCTCGCGAACGCCGGGCTCGGACTGCGCCAGCGTGGTGAGATTGGCCGCCAGCCGTTTGGCCGCCGTGGCTCCCGGACCTTCGGCCGTGCCGGCGAGGCGTATCAGCGTCGCAGCCGTGCTTTGCAGCGCCGCGACGTTCTGCGCGTCGGTCGGCGCGCGCGCGGCGCCTTCCGCGTCGAGGATCGGGCGAAGCTGCCGCGACAACCCCGACAGCATCGCGAGCTTCTTGTCCTGATCGGCCGGCACGAAGTCGGTGACAGACATGACTCGGTCGACTTCGGGAATCTTCTTGAGCCGTTCGGCGACCGCTCCGGTCTCCTTCACGTTCGGGACCACGATGTTGATGGCGTTGGCGCCCATCGCCGGATCGCTGCGCAGGTCGAGGAAGGTCGCGACCGACTCGACCTTCGGGCTGCGCAGATTCATCGGATTGAAGTCGAAGGTCACAAGGTAGAGCAGCGGCAGACCCAGCACCGCCACCCCAGCCGTGCCGCCGATCACCCACAGCCGATAGCGCTCGATGAACCGGTCGGCAGGCGCCAGCGCCTTGTAGCCGATCGGCTCCGGTTCGCCCGGCGGCTTGAGCAGCGTCAGCAGGGCCGGAAGCAGCGTCAGGCTCGTCAGATATGCGATCACCATGCCCATGCCCGCGATTACGCCGAGCTCAGACAGGCCTTTGTAGTCGGTCGGGAAGAACGACATGAAGCCGACCGTCACCGCCGCTGCGGCGAGCGTAAGCGGCGCGCCGATCTTGCCCGCGGAGGCAAGCAACGCCTCCTTCAAGTCGCCGCCGTCGTGCCGTTCGGCGCGATAGCGCACCGCGAACTGGATTCCGAAGTCGACGCCGATACCGACGAACAGCACAGCGAATGCAATCGATATCGGATTGAGCGCGCCGACCATCATCAGGCCGAGCGCCGCCGTCAGCGACAGGCCGACGAACAGGTTGGCGAACACCGCCACGATGATCCGATAGGAGCGCAGCGCGATCCACAAGATCAGCAGAACGGACACGATCGTCAGGATCGTCGTGATGAGGTGTCCCTCCTGCACCGTGCCGAATTCGTCGTCGGCCATTGCGACAGGCCCGGTCAGGCGCACGCGGGCCCGGTAGGTGTCGGCAAGCTTGAGGTCCTCGACCGCCTTGCGGATGCCGTTGCTCGCGGCCCGGCCCGGCTCGAGCGCCGAATAGTCCAGCACCGGACGAATCTCGATCAGGCGGCGCAGGTCCTTGGGCTCGGGCGTCTTGCCGGTCAGAAGCTGATTCCAGGAGAAGCTCGCCGGCTGTCCGCCGAGCACCCGGTCGAGCGTATCGGCCGACATGTTCAGCGGCCTGACCAGGTCGTCGAGCTTGGAGCCGCCCGACTGAACGCCAAGCATGCCGAACGACAGCGCGCGGGTCAGCCCGCGCAGCGTCGGATCGTTCGACAGCGCCCCGATCATCGGTCCCGCGCCGGCAAGCCCCCTGGTGGTGGCGGCCAGATCCTCGGGCGACTGGAACAGCAGCCCGTTCTTGGCGAAGAACGGTCCGCCATCGAGCTGCCGCACCGACCGGAACAGCGTCTTGTCCTGCGACAGCTTGTCGGTCAGCACCGATGCCGCCTGCGAGGCAAGCTCCGTCGTCGGGGCGTTGACCACGACGAGGATCGACGTGAACGGATCCGGAAACGTCGCCTCGAACGCCAGTTCGCGCTTGCGCCAGTCGAGCTCGGACGAAATCAGCTTGTTGATGTCGGTCGAGATCGCGAAATTTGACGCGGCGTAGATCGCCGCCGCGACGCCCAGCACCGCCGACGCCACCACCACCGGCCAAGGGAAACGGCTGCACAGGCCTACGATTCGTCTCAGAATGGAAATCAGCATGTCAACTCAATGTGTCGCGGCGGACTTTGCAGGCATGGCTCGGCGCCGTGAAACGACGCGCCGGACGTCCCCGCTCGGGGCGCCGGCAAAGCGCATGGCACGACTGGCGACGTCCATGGAGGCCGAACAAGGCAGCGAAATGACCATCGCGATTGCAGGGGCTGGAATCATGGCGGTATGCGAGCGCGCTTGGCCCTAGCAACGTTCAAGCCCCACGACAAGTTTCAACCGATCCGCGTTTTCGTGCTGTTTAGGGCTGAAAACATTTGCTTCCCCCAACGCAGCAGCCCGTCGCCCCGCTGATCCCAACGCCGCCCAGGCACCCCGCCGGGGCCGCTCGGCGGCAATTCGCCGCCCACGGCCATGGAACCGGCGCAAGCCGTCCGCATTGTAATATTCACGATTTCGATACCGCCTTGGCCCCAAACGAGGGTTTTGGGGCGTTATCCGGGGCCGGCATTGCGTGGTTGGCACAAAATGGTAGATAGTTCCATGATCGCAAATGCCATACGCGGCTTGAATTCGGCCGGGCGGGGCGGACAGACCTCGGAACCCTTGGCCACAGGCCTAATTCGGAACGACTAATCCAAAAGGCTGGTTTGCAGCCGTAATCACAGCGGAAAAGCAGGCAATTACCTTGAGCATACCACTCCTTCAGAAGCTCCACGTCGGCAGCTATCTCATTCGACAGCAACTGGCCGGCCGAAAACGCTATCCAGTCGTGCTGATGCTGGAACCGCTGTTCCGCTGCAACCTGGCCTGTGCAGGCTGCGGCAAGATCGACTATCCGGACGAAATCCTGAACCAGCGCATCCCGGTCGCCGACGCGCTTGCGGCGGTCGATGAATGCGGCGCGCCGGTCGTGTCGATCGCCGGCGGCGAGCCGCTGCTGCATAAGGAATTGCCGGAGATTGTCCGCGGCATCATCGCGCGGCGCAAGTTCGTCTACCTCTGCACGAACGCTCTGCTGATGGAAAAGAAGATGAAGGACTACCAGCCGAGCCCGTATTTCGTCTGGTCGGTCCATCTCGACGGCGACAAGGACGACCACGACAAGTCGGTGTGCCAGGCGGGCGTGTACGATCGTGCGGTCGAAGCGATCAAGGCGGCCAAGGAGCGCGGCTTCCGCTGCAACATCAACTGCACGCTGTTCAACACCGCCGAGCCGGACCGGGTCGCGAAGTTCTTCGACACTGTCATGGAACTCGGGGTCGACGGCATCACGGTGTCGCCCGGCTACGCCTACGAGCGCGCGCCGGACCAGCAACACTTCCTGAACCGCAGCAAGACCAAGCAGCTGTTCCGCGACATCTTCAAGCTCGGCCGCGGCGGCAAGGCATGGTCGTTCAGCCAGTCGGGCCTGTTCCTCGACTTCCTGGCGGGCAATCAGGAGTATCATTGTACTCCCTGGGGCAATCCGACCCGCACGGTCTTCGGCTGGCAGCGGCCCTGCTATCTGCTCGGTGAGGGCTACGCCAAGACCTTCAAGGAACTGATGGAAGGCACCAACTGGGACGCCTACGGCACCGGCAACTACGAAAAGTGCGCCGACTGCATGGTGCATTCGGGCTACGAGGCGACGGCGATCCAGGACACCATCAAGAACCCGTTCAAGGCACTGGCCGTTACGATGCGTGGCATCAGGACCGAAGGCGAGATGGCGCCCGAGATCGGCCTCGAAAACCAGCGTCCGGCGCAATATGTGTTCTCGCGCCATGTCGAGCAGAAGCTCGGCGAAATCCGGGCCGCCAAACAACCTGTGAAGCGCCCCGACGCCGCGTAGCACGACTGACACTCGAATCGGGAGCTTCAGCCAGCGCCGCTATTGGCGGCACAGCCAGAGGAACGTGGTCCGGCCCTCGCTTGCAAGGCCACCGGCCCGTCACCGCGATGTTCAGCAAGGCAAAGCCTATGAAGGCGCTCCGGTCCGGTTCGTTTGCGTTCGCTCTGGGAGTGCTGGCTTGCGCAGCCGGCACGCCCGAGGCGTCCGCCAACCCGTTCGGCCAGTTCACCGGCAGCTGGTCGGGTAACGGCACCATCACCGTGCAGGACGGCACGCGCGAGCGCATCCGCTGCCGCGGCCAGTACCGGTCGAGCGAGGGTGGCAACGCCCTGAAGCTCGAACTGCGGTGCGCCAGCGACAGCTACAAGTTCGAGCTGCAGAGCGACATCGCCTACGATGGCGGCAATGTCAGCGGCAGCTGGAACGAGACCACCCGCAATGTGTTTGGTTCGCTTTCGGGCCGCGCCTCGGCCAACGCCATCCAGGCGACCGCCAGCAGCGTCGGCTTCACAGCGCAGCTCTCGCTGACCACCAAGGGCAACCAGCAGCGGGTCTCGATCCGCTCGCCGGGCAGCGAAATCTCCGAAGTCGCGATCTCGCTGGCCCGCTCCGGCCGCTGAAAGATTTGAATCGATCCAGCCGCAGGCCCGGTCACGCCGCCGCGTGACGGCGGGCCTTGAGCTGTCGCGCGATCTTGTAGAGGTACATCGCCGTCGGCCGCAGGATCAGCAGATCCGCGGTCAGCGCCGCCAGCATGGCGAAGGCGCTCAACCACCCGAACAACCGCAACGACGGCAGGTCGGACAGGACCATCACCGCAAGCCCGCATGCCAACACGACGGAGGTGAGGATCAGCGCCGGCCCCACAAGCACGGTCGCGCGTTCGACGCCGACGCCTGGATCGGCGTTGGGATTGTCCTCGAGCCTGAGCCGGTTGAGGAAGTGGATGGTGGCGCTCAGCCCCAGGCCGAACGACACCACAAGCGCCACCACGCTCGCGAACTGCAGTCCCTCCCCCATCCACCACAGCACGGTGCCCGCCATCACCACCGGGAAGATGCCCGGCAGGATGCTCGCCAGCATCACCGCAAAGGACCGGAATGCGAGCCCGATGAAGGCCGAAACGAACAGGATTTCGATGGTCAGCGCGTAGTTGAGGCGGCTGATCATGTTGGCGCTGTTGCGCGCGGCGATCGCGGCCAGTCCCGTGACCGAGACGCGGTAGCCGGGATGCGCCTTGCGGACGTTCTCCAGCGCCTTGTCGAGCGTCAGGATCACGGGCAGAAGCTGGCTTGCGTCGACGTCCGGAATGCGCCCGGACACCACCACGGCATCCTGCTCGGCCGATATGAAGCGCCGCGTCAGGTGCGCCGGCAGGATATCGACGTATTGCTTGAGCGTGTCGACGTCGGTCTTGCCGGCGCGCTCGGCGAGCCAGCGGCGCAGGGAATCCAGCGACCAGACGTTGCCGACGCCGGCCTGCTTTTCGACGATCGAATGCACTGCCGCGATCGCGGCCAGCGAGCCGGGATCGTAGAGTCCCGCACCGCGCGGGAATTCGATCAGAACGTCGATCGGATTGGCGCCAGTGAGCTTGGCGTCGAGACGGCCGCTGGCTTCGACTGCCTGCCGCTTGTCGGGCACCTGATCGGCGAGCCGGTAGCGCGGTTCGAGGTTCGCGTAGATGACTGCGAGCGCGCCGACCACGATGACGCTGATCAGGCTGAACAGGCCCGGATGGCTTACCATCCGCACCGCAATCCAGCGGCAGAAGCTTCGCAGCCAGTCGACGCCGACGTCGGCGCCCTTGATCTTGGTCGCGAACGTCGCCTCCTTCCGGATCAGCAGCACGCCGAGCAGCGGCACCAGCGACAGCACTGCGATCAGCGCCACCACGGTCGCGATCAGGCCGGCGTAGCCGAAGGTTCGGATCAATTCCGAATTGGAGAACGTCAGCGCGATGAACGACAGCGCCGCGACGCCATGGGTGAGCACGCAGGCGGGGCCCACGATCAGCACGGAGTTGCGGAACGCCTGGTACTTGTCCTCGCCCGCGATCAGGCGATCGCGGGCCGCGAACGTGAGCTGCATGCTGTCCGCAAAGCTGATCACCATGATGAGCGGCGTCATCACGTTGAGGAACATGTTCAGCCGGAAATCGAGCCAGCCGAAGGTGCCGAGCGACAAGAGGATCGCGATCAGCGGCGGCGCCGCGGCGATGATCATGAACGACACGCGGCGGAAGAACGCGATCGCGATCAGGCAGCCTGCGGCAAATCCGATCGAGTTGTAGAGCAGCCGGTCGCGCTCGACCGCGTTGCGGATTTCGAGCTGCATGACCGGCACGCCGGAAAGCTGTGCGAGAAGGCCGGTTTCGCCGAGATTCTCCCGCATCGACTTGCGGATTTCGCCGACGGTCTCGTTGAGGCCGCGGCTCGCGGCCACCTTCGGATCGAGCGCCAGTACCACCAGCGCAAGCGTGCCGTCCTCCGCCAGGAGCTTGCCGCGGATGATCTCGTTGGTCAGCACGCGCTTGACCAGCGCGTCGTATTCGGCACCCTCCGGCAGTTCTTCCGGGAACAGCGGCGCCGGCAGCTTGCCCTGCTCCGGCGGCTGGCGCGCCGAGAACAGCGAGATCAGACCGCGCACGCCGTCGATCAGCTGCAGATCGGTGACGAGATCGCGGAATTTTTCCACCGACTCTCTGGCCAGCAGGTTCTTGCCTTCGATAACCACCAGCACGTCGAATTCGGTCGAAGGGAATCGCTTGGTGACCGCCTCGAACTGGCGGAACTCAGGCGTCTCGGAGCGGAACAATTGGCTCAGCGAATCGTCGACCTTCAGGCTCACGGCCCCGAAGGCCGCGGCGATGCACATCGCGACCAGCACGACGGCGGACAGAATCGGCGCGCGCAACGGGATGAGACCGATGCGCTCGATGCCGTAAGCCAGGTTATGGAGCTTGCGCGGATTTGAGGCGGGCGCGGCGGCCCCCGCTCCGCCCCTATCGGAATCAGTCGTCGACACGGGCTCCCCTTCCGACTCGTCCGAGCGCTGCAGTTATATGATCCAAACGCCACTGGATGGGTAGATCAAATTCCATGGGCATTCGCAGCCGATCTGGTGTAGGCTGCAAGAAACAGGCGGGAACATGCGGTTGCCTTTGCCGTTGTAGCATTATGGCAACACATGGGCTGCGTCCGAGGGGTGGCGGTCGAAGCCGGAGGTCGCTGATGCGTCGCGGCGCTGTTTTCGCACTGGGGATATTGACTGCGGCGGCCGGCCATTCGCCGGCGCAGGCACAAGACCTGCCGCGCGACATGCTCGGCGTCATCACCAATCCGGTCGGTGCCATTCTCGGCACTGTGGGACGCATCGGCAGGAGCCTAGACCGCAGGCCGCCAGGCGCGCGGCCTCGGCCGCCGGCGCCGGTGCCGGTGGCGCGCCCCCGCGGATCGGCTCCGGCAACCGCCGCG
>Ga0194131_10000639_pt1 | contig 59438 bp, 49 predicted proteins | sample TA2KigO120mmetaG_FD_148631 | JGI IMG/M metagenome (GOLD analysis project Ga0194131, IMG submission 148631) | Freshwater microbial communities from Lake Tanganyika, Tanzania - TA2015053 Kigoma Offshore 120m | ecosystem: Environmental > Aquatic > Freshwater > Lake | place: Tanzania: Lake... | reverse complement strand
CCAACAATGCCGCCGAGCAAGCGCTGCGGCACGCGGTCATCTGGCGGAAGCTCTCGTTCGGCACGCAATCAGCGTCCGGCAGTCAGTTCGTCGAGCGACTGCTGACTGTCATCGAAACCTGCCGCCGCCAATCCTGCAACGTCTTCGACTGGCTTGTCGAGGCAGTCCAAGCCCACCACAATCAACAAAGGGCAATATCTCTATTGCCCGCGCCGTGAACCAATACTTTGGTGCGTAGCTCGAGAACTCGTTCACCTGAGAATTCGTTTTTGAGACAAACAGGTCGCAAGCCTCGTGCCGTGATTGCCACATCGCGACCGATCGAAGATCGCAAGTCATTCACCTATTTAAAGTTGAGACGAATGATGTTGAGTGGGCCGACTCGCGCAACCGGCGTACATCCGGCTCAAATCGTCATCACTGTGATGACAAATGCCTGTCGATGGGTTGGGAATGATGCCCGAACGGCACAGCGTGCCACAAAGGAGCAAGCAGGCCCCTTGGCCTACGATCTTTTTCCAGCGCCACACAGGACGAGCACGGTCTGGTCGTCGCCCAGCGCGGCACCGGGCTGCACGGCGACTTCGGTGAGCAGACCCTGGCAGAGATCCTCGGCCGAGTCGTGGAAGTTCTGCTGGTGATAGGTGGCAATGCGCTGGGCGCCAAAGGTGCGCTGAGAGCGGGCTGCCGCATCCGTGATGCCGTCGGTGTAGCACAGGATCGAGAACTGCTTCCCCTTTAATGGCAATCGGCTCACTTCCCAGTAGCTCTCGATGTCCAGTCCCCAGGGGCGAGTGAGGCACTGGTCCGGAATCGGCACCGGTTTGCCGTCCACGAGAATGGAGGGCAGCGGATGGCCTGCGGACACCAGTTGCAAGTCGCGCGTGTGCAGGTCAAGCATGCCGATCATGCCTGTGACAAAGGTGTCGCCGCGTGCCTGGTGTATGAGATCGTCGAGCCCCTGGAAGATCGCTGCCCATGGCAAGCCGAGAGACAGCCCCATGCGCAGAGCAGCGCGGACGGCAGCCATCAGCAGTGCAGCCGGCATGCCGTGGCCCATGGCGTCAGCAATCACGAAGGCCACGGTGTCGGGGCTGATGCGGATGAGGTCGTAGTAGTCGCCGCTGACGCGGGCGCTTGGCAGATTCACGGCGTATGCATCGAGCCGTGGATCGACCTCGAAAGTATGCGGGAACAGGTCTATCTGAATCTGCCGGGCCGCGTGCAATTCTTTCTCAAATTCGATTTGGGCCTGGCGCAGTACGCCGAGTTGAAGGTTGTCCCACATCAAGCCGGCGTGCGTGGTGACCATGCCGAGAAAGGTACGCAGCGCGCGCGGCAACGGGGCGAATCCAGGCCGCATCACGTAGACGTGGCCGATGATGCCGGTCCGGCCCTTCATCGGGAACAGCAAGCACGTTGGCGGCATCGGCGTCGGTGTTTCTGCCGGCTGCTTGTCGAAGGGCGGCTTCTCGCTCGTCGTCTTCTCGCTCGTCGTCTTCTCCCCCACCACCCAGCTATGGAAGCTACTGTGGTCCTCGGCCACCTTCTGGTCGGCATCCTCCAAATGCGACTTCAGGCTTGTTTGCTGGTCATCGGCGAGGATGACTTCCCAGGTGTAGCCATCGAGCTTGGCCAAACCGATGGCGACCAGCTTGGGCTGCAAGACGCGGCGAAACTCACGGGCCAGCCGATCCAGCACCAGATGGGGGTCCTCCAGCACGGCCAGGTCTTTTTGCAGCGCGTGCAGCTGTTCCAGCCAGCCGTCTTCCTGGCGTAGGCCGGTGTCTGCCGTGTCTTCGAGGATTTCCTCGATCGCTCCACGCGTTGGCCAGGGGGTCTCATCATGCAGGGCCAGCCAGTATTCAGCGATGCGGAACGGCTTGCGGGCGTCGAGGATGATTTGCTGGACCGGTCGATTATCGACGTAGACGTGGTTACGGCTGCGCAGGTCCTGGAGCAGCCAGCGGCCCTGGTCGGTGAGTTGAAGCTGGGCGTGCCTTCTTGACACGCCGGGATGCGGCAGATGAATGTCGCAGGTGGGTTCCCGACCGATCAGCAGTCGAGGACGATTCAGGTCCACCTGTCGCCGCCGACCCTGACCATCCACGATCTCCAGATAGCTCATGACGCGCGTCTGCCTGTGGGTTCACCAACGGTGCCAGCCTTCGGTCATTTCTCGGAGAGGTATGGAATCTCCCCATCGTAACAGGCTGCCCTGAAGTTTCAAGTTATTCTTGTTCTGCAGATGCCTCACTCCGGTATCCGGGCGCGTCCGGTCGCCAGCCATTCAGGCCGGAAATTCTCGTTGCATCTCCCATCGTTTTCGCGTAGGCTCCATTTACCCACCCGCATCATCGCCCTCTCCCCGGGAGGAAGATTTCATGATCACCATGCTGGGAACCAGGCGCCGTTGTTGCGACGGCTTGACGCGGCGTGAAGCATTGACGGCGGGCGGCCTGTCCCTCCTGGGCGGCATGAACCTTCCCCGTCTGCTGGCCATCGAGGAAGCGCAGCGGCAGCCCGTGCGCTCCCGCCGGGCCAAGAGCGTCATCATGCTGTTCCTGCTCGGCGGGGCAGCCACGCAGGACATGGTCGATCTCAAACCGGACGGACCATCCGAGACGCGCGGCGAGTTTCAGCCCATCGCCACCAATGTCCCAGGCATCCAGGTTTGCGAGCATCTGCCGCTCATGTCGCGCTGGATGGACCGCATCGCCCTGGTCCGCTCGCTCAACCACCGCGCCGGCTGCCACAACACGGTCCCGTGCTACACCGGCTCGGAGTTTCTCCTCAACAACAACACCTCGACCAGCGAGAATTTTCCGCCGAGCATGGGTTCGGTTTGCGAATGGCTGCGCCGCGAGGAGCGCGAGCTACCCGATTACGTCTACATGCCGTGCTACCTGGGCTGGGGCCAGGCCATCCGCCGGCCGGGGCCGTACGGCGGCTTCTTCGGCCATCGCTACGATGCACTGACAACCGAGTGTCAACCGCATCGCGACGCCAGCGTGACGGCAGCGCCGCGGCCCGGCTATCCGCAGTTGCCGCTCGGCGAGCCGACGCTGCCGCACAGTGTCCTGCGCGACGGCCTGACGGTGGACCGCCTCAACAACCGCCGCACGCTCGTCGGTCAGATCGATGAGCAGGTTCGCCGCATGGAAGCGCAGCCGAACCTCGGCGACTACAGCCGCACGCAACGCCGCGCCTTCGATCTGCTGACCTCGAGCCGGGCGCGCGAGGCGTTCAGTCTGGAACGCGAGGATCCCCGTTTGCGCGATCGCTATGGCCGATCGCTGTTCGGCAACTGCACGATGATCGCTCGCCGGCTGGTCGAATCGGGCGTACGTTTCGTCAATGTCACCTGGGACCTGTTCTGGGACCGCATCCAGATCGATTACGATTGCTGGGACACGCACACGCGCAACTTCCACATCCTCCGCGACAACAACCTGCCCAACTTCGACAAGACCTACACAGCCCTCCTCGGCGACCTCCACGACCGCGGCCTGCTGGACGAGACGCTGGTGGTGGTGATGAGCGAGATGGGCCGCACGCCGCGCATCAACGGCAGCGGCGGCCGCGACCACTGGACCTACTGCTACTCCATGTTCTTCGCCGGCGGCGGCATCCGCGGCGGCACCGTCTACGGCGAGTCCGACGCCCAGGCCGCTTACGTCAAGGACCGCCCCGTCAGCACCAGCGACATCTGCGCCACCATCTACGAATGCCTCGGCATCGACCCGGAGATGCCCATCAGCGACCGCTCCGGCCGGCCAATCCCGGTGGCCCACGGCGGAAGGGCGATTCGCGAGATACTGGCCTGAGGCTGGCGAGCGGCGCGGCGTAAGCCCGCCGTGTCGTGCCCGCTAGCAGTGGCGTGGGGTTTACGCCTCGATGCCCGCCATGTCTCGCTAGGGCGGCCCACTGAACAGCGCGCTTTTGCTATACTCAACAGGGACTAGCTGACCCCGGACAATCCAAATGCACTGCCGCCGCTTCATCACGCCTCTCACGCGCCGCGACATGCTCCTGTCATGCGCCAATGGCTTCGGCATGGTTGCCCTGGCCGCGCTCATGGCGGAGGATGCGCCGAGCCAGCCAGCGGCGGGAGCGCACTTGCGCACGCTGCATCATCCACCGCGGGCCCGCAATGTGATCTTTCTGTACATGGACGGCGGGCCGTCGCAGGTGGACACCTTCGATTACAAGCCCTTGCTGGCACGCTATCATGGGCAGGATCCGCATGCGGTCTTTCGGGTGGAGCCGACGCAGTTCAACAGCATCGGCCGGGTCATGGCGTCGCCGTGGCGCTTCCGGCAATGCGGCCAATCAGGCCTCTGGATCAGCGACCTGTTTCCGCACCTGGCCGGCTGCGCCGACGACCTGTGCATGGTCCGCTCGATGGTCTCGAAGTTTCCGGAGCACACGAGTGCCAACTATTTTCTGCACACGGGGACGGGCGTACAAGGCCGGCCGAGCATGGGGGCGTGGTTCAGCTACGGCCTGGGCAGCGAGAATCGCAACCTGCCCGGCTTCATCGTCCTCAACGGCGGGCTGATTCCGCCCGGCGGGCTGGACAACTTCAACAGCGGCTTCCTGCCGGCGGCGTATCAGGGTTCCGTCTTCCGGCCCGCCGATCCGCCGGTCGCCAACATCCGCCGGCGCGAGGCCTCCGACGAACTGCAGCGCGGCAAGCTCGATCTGCTGAGGCAACTCGATCGCGGCATGCTGGCCCGCACCGGCAATGCCGACGAGATCGAATCCGCCATCGCCAACTACGAGACGGCGTATCGCATGCAAACGGCCGTCCCGGAACTGATGGAGACGCGCGGCGAGAGCCAGGCCACGCGCCGGCTCTACGGCCTGGATGCCGGCTACGAGCACACGCGCACCTTCGCCGCCCAGTGCCTCATCGCGCGCCGGCTCATCGAGCGCGGCGCCCGCTTCGTCGAACTGACGTGTCCGCGCGTGCCCGGCGACCGCTGGGACCAGCACAGCGGCCTGCGCGTCGGCCACGAGAATAACGCCCGCGCCGTGGACCAGCCCATCGCAGCTTTGCTGCGTGACTTGAAGTCGCGCGGACTGCTGGAGACGACGCTCGTCGTCTTCGCCGGCGAGTTCGGCCGGACGCCGTTCGCCCAGGGTTCCGATGGCCGCGACCACAATCCGTTCGGCTTCACGATCTGGATGGCCGGCGGCGGCGTCAAGGGCGGCATGGCCCACGGCGAGACCGACGAGTGGGGCTACAAGGTCGTGCAGCACCGCGTCGAGATCCACGACCTGCACGCCACCATGCTGCACCTGCTCGGCGTTGATCACACTCGCCTCACCTTCCGCTTCGGCGGCCGCGACATGCGGCTCACCGATGTGCATGGCGAGATTGTCCGCGAGATCCTGGCGTGAGCGTGTGGCGCGGACAAGCGTCCTTGGAAGCTCGCTTGGCGGTTTCAAACGCTCGATCGCACGCGAGCACTTGCGCGAAACCGCCAAGCGTGCTTGTGTCACGCTTGTCTTCTGCTCGGCTACTTTTGAGGAGGCCCCATTGAGTCAGCGCATCTTCGAGATGAGGACCTATTACGCTTGCCCCGGCCGGATGCCGGCCATGCATACCCGCTTCCGCGACCACACCTGCAAGCTGTTCGCGAAGCACGGCATGACGCTCGTCGGCTTCTGGACGCCGGCGGATGCACCCGAGGATCGGCTGGTCTACATCCTGGCCTATCCGGACCGGGCCGCCGCCGACAGGAGCTGGGATGCGTTTCGCAACGATCCCGTCTGGCAAAAGGCCAAGGCCGATTCCGAGAAAGACGGTCCCATCGTCGCGCGGATCGAGTCTGTGTTTCTGAACCCGACGGACTATTCGCCGGCGAAGTGAAGGCACTGTAGCGGAACTCGCAAGAGTTCCGGCGGCGGACGGCGGACGTTTTGTCGGCGTTCTTGCGAATTCCGCTACGAGGCTGTCATGAAGCTAGCCGGCAAGAAAGCACTGGTGACGGGCGCCGCGCGCGGCATCGGCCGCGGCTGCGCGCTGGAGTTGGCCAGGGCCGGCGCCGATGTCGCCGTCAATGACCGCGAGCGCACGCCGCAGGCCGAGGCGACCGTGGCCGAGATTCGCGCGCTGGGCCGGTCGGCGGCGCTGATCGACGGCGACGTTTTCGCCAGGCCATCATGCGAGAACACCGTCGCTCGCGCCGTCGCGGAACTGGGCCGCATCGACATCTTCATCAGCAATCCCGCCTTTTCCCGGCGAGCGCCGCTTCTCGACTACGATCCGGAGACCTTTGAGCGCGTGCTGCACGGGACGCTCTTCGGCGGCTTTCACATGGCCCAGCTCGTGGCCCGGCACATGGTCGAACGCGGCGGCGGCGGCAAGATCGTCTTCATCTCCAGCGTCCATGCCCGCATCCCTTATGTCCAGAGCGTCGCCTACAACGCCGGCAAGAGCGGGCTGAACCACATGGCGTTCACGATCGCCGCCGAGCTGTTGCCGCACCGCATCAACGTCAATGTCATCGAGCCCGGCTGGATCGACACGCCTGGTGAGCACGCAACCTTCGGCGACGACGCCATCCGAAAGGAGGGCCCGAAGCTGCCGTGGGGCCGGCTGGGCACGCCCCAGGACATCGGCAAGGCCGCCGCCTTCCTCTGCTCCGCCGACGCCGACTACATCACCGGGGCGGCGTTGCTGGTGGACGGCGGCTTCTGCTTGCGCGCGGCGGGCGGTTAGCCAGGGCAGACGCCGGCCCTACAATGATCCTTCATGTCCGAGCCGTTGCGACTGCTGATCATCGGCGCCCATCCCGACGATGCGGATTACGCGGCCGGCGGGCTGGCAGCGCTTTACCGCATGGCCGGCCACGTCGTGCACATGGTCAGCCTCACGAACGGCGACGCCGGGCATCACAGCCAGCCGGGAGAAGCGCTGGCGCGGCGGCGAAAGCTGGAGGCACTGGCTGCCGGCGCCGTCATCGGCGCCTCCTACGAGGTCTGCGACATCCACGACGGCGAGCTACAGCCCACACTCGACAATCGCCGCCTGCTCATCCGGCTGATTCGCTCCTTTCGCCCTGATCTGGTGTTGACGCATCGGCCCAACGACTATCATCCCGACCACCGCTACGCCAGCCAGCTTGTCCAGGATGCGGCGTACATGGTGACGGTGCCGGCCGTGGCGCCCGAGGTGCCGCACCTGAACCGCGACCCGGTCATTGCCTATCTGCCGGACGATTTTCAGAAGCCGTATCCCTTTCAGCCCGCCGTCGTCATCGACTTGGACCAAGTGCTCGACAAGATCGTGGACATGCTGCATTGCCACACATCGCAGTTCTACGAGTGGCTGCCCTATAACCAGGGCAACGAGTCCGAGGTCCCTGCCGGCGAGGCCGAGCGCAAGACCTGGCTCGGCCGGCAGGTACGCGCGCGTTTGCAGAAACGTGCAGACCGCTATCGTGATATGCTCATCGCCGATTACGGACGCGAGCACGGCCAGAAAGTCGCGTACGCCGAAGCCTTCGAGGCCTGCGAATACGGTGGTCCGCTCGACGACGCCGCGCGCAAACGGCTATTCCTGCTTGGCGGGGAATAAGAAGGTGGGGGTGGGAGAAATTGCGGCGGTGGGATTCGAACCCACGGCCTCCAGGTTATGAGCCTGGCGAGCTACCACTGCTCCACGCCGCGCCTGTTGGAGGGCCGCCCCGGAATGACTTGGGAGCACGGCCATAGAAGGGCGGCCCTCTGGTGTATTATACCCCTCTCGAGTCGTCGCCGGCACGGGATTGGCGGCCGATTGTCGCGATTTGACCGGAAAAGCAGGCCGCCATGACGGATTTGCTGCCGGGACAACGTTCGCCGGCCGTGCGAGCCCTTGAAACCCCAGGAATACCGCCGCAAAATGGTAGGTTCCGGGGAAGCGAGCACGCGGATGCCGCGCACGAAGTCAGCGGCACGCGTGTTGCCTCGACCAAGGACACCAGTGCCGCTTACTTCGTGCGCGGCTCCAGGGTAAATGGAATGCTAGCTGCCACTGCGGAAAAGCAAACGCCGCCAGTTGCTCCGGGCAAGCCGGCCGAGAAAGCGCCGGCCAAGAAGCGCGAATGGGCGCCGCGCATCTGGGAGGGTTGCGATTTCTTCGCCTGGATGAAGCTGCTCTTCCGCAATCGCTTCGCCGTACACTGGTCGTGCATCCCCATCGCCTTGTGCATCACATACATCAGCTTCTGGCACACCATCGGACGCTTCCTGCAGGAGGCGATGTACGGTCGGCGTATCCGCAAGACCGTCATCAAGCACCCGCCGCTGTTCATCATCGGTCACTGGCGGACCGGGACCACGCTTCTCCACGAGTTCCTGAGCCAGGACGAGCGACACGCCTATCCGACGACGTATGAGTGTCTGGCGCCCAATCACTTCGTGATCTCGGAGCCGGTGCTGTCGAAGCTTTTCTGGTTCCTGGTGCCGGCGCAACGGCCGATGGACAACATGAAGGCCGGCTTCGACAGGCCGCAGGAAGAGGAGTTCGCCCTGTGCATGCTCGGCCAGCCATCGCCGTACCTGACCGTTGCCTTCCCCAATCGCCCTCCGCAATGCCAGGAGTTCTACGATCTGGAGAACGTGTCGGCGCCGGCCTTGCGCAGCTGGAAGAAGACGTTCAAGGAACTGCTGCAGCAGATCACGTTTCGCAAGCCGGAGACGCGACTCGTTCTGAAGTCGCCGCCGCACACCTGCCGCATCAAGACGCTCAAGGATCTGTTTCCGGGAGCGCTATTCGTCCACATCGTCCGCGATCCCTACGTGGTCTATCCGTCCACGGTCAATCTCTGGAAGACGCTGTATCGCACGCACGGCTTGCAGAAGCCGACCAATGCCGGCCTGGAAGAGCAGGTGCTGTCCACGTTCACGCACATGTATGACAGGCTGGAAGCGACGCGCAACCTGGTCGAGCCGTCGCGCCTCTACGAACTGCGCTACGAGGACCTGGTCCGCGACCCCGTCAACGAGTTGCGCCGGCTCTACGAGCATCTCAACCTGGGCGGCTTCGACGACTATCTGCCACGCCTCGAGAAATACCTGTCCACGATCAAGGGCTACGAAACCAATCGCTACCAGCTCACGCCGGAGCAGCGGCAGCTCATCACACGCCGCTGGGGAAAGGTCATCGAGCGCTACGGGTACGGAGCGGCTGCCGGCGCAGCCGGTTAACACCCGCGGTTCCGTCGCCCCCGTGGCCTTCTCCGCCAAACCAATTCCGCCTATAACTCGTCTTGGAAGAGATGCAAGTCCGCGCACCATCATTATTCGAAGGAACCAGATCATGTTTCGGACGCTGATGCTCTCCACCTTGCTCGTTGCCACCTTGCTCCTTGCCTGGCTGTTCCAGGCCGGCAAGCTCCAGGCGCAAGCAGGGACACGTTCCGTTCAGGACCTGATCGCCGACCTCGACAAGGGCGAGAAGGAAAAGCTGAAGGCACTGCAAGACCTGGAAGCGCTGGGCGTCAAGGCGGCCGATGCGGCAGTGGCCGTCGTGGGCACGCTGGCGACCAAGAATGAAGATGTGCGTCTGCAGGCGGCGATGACCGCCGGCAAGATCGGCGCAGCAGCGGTCAAGCCGCTGAGCAAGGCGCTCGAGTCCAAGGACGTCGACCAGCGCTTCTACGCCGTCTGGGGGCTGGCGTTTGTCGGCCCGCCGGCCAAGAGCGCCGCCAAACTTGTGATCGCCGCCCTGAAAGATGAATCTCCGGGAGTGCGGCGCAAGGCCGCCTACGCTCTGGGTCGCATCGATCCGGATCCCGGCGAAGTCGTCGGCACGCTGGTCGGCATCCTGGCGGATGACAATGTTGACGTGCGCCAGGCCGCCGGCGCCGCCCTGGCGCGACTCGGCAAGCCGGCCGTCGCCGACCTCATCCTGGCCATTGACACCAAGAACGTCGCCGCTCGTCATCGGGCGATCCAGACCCTGGGTCAAATCGGCGGCGACGCCAGGGCAGCCATTCCGGAGTTGAAGCAACTTCTTCGCGATGACAACGCCACGGCCCAAATCGCCGCGCAGGCGTTGTCGGCCATCGGCGCGCCGGCGCTGCCTGCCTTGCAGACGGCCGCAGGCGACGATGACGAGAAGGTCCGCGCGGTCGCCTTGCGCGGCTTGCAACTCATGGGCGCGACCGCTGTCCCGGCTCTGGTCGATCTGCTCGGCAATACGCACGTCGATGTCCGGCGGTCGGCGGCGCTCATGCTCGGCACCATCCCCGTCAACGACAAGATGGTGGCCATCGGCCTGGGGTTCGCCACCAGGGACAAGGACTTCCAGGTGCGTCGTAACGCTCTGTCATCGATCCAGAACCTGGGCCCGGCCGCCAAGCAGGCCGAGCCATATGTCAGCGCGCTGCTGACCGACATCGATCCGCAAGTGCGCCAGCAGGCGTTCTACACGCTACGCAATCTTGGCGTCGATCCGGCTCCCGGGCTCAAGAAGGCACTCGCCAATCCGGATGCCAGGGTGCGCATCAACACCGCCAGCCTCATGACCGCGCTGGGCATGGAGCTAGCTTTGGCGGAACCGATCCTGGTGGAAGGATTGAAAGCAAAAGATGAAGCGCTCAAGATGCAGGCGGCCCATGCTCTGTCCTCGCGCGGCTTGCAGGCCGACGTCGTACTGCCGATCTTTGTGGCCGGGCTGAAGAATGAGATTGCCAGCGTGCGCTTGCAGGCAGCCCAGAACATCAGCCGCTACGGCGTGAAAGCAAGCCAGGCGACACCAGCCCTGATCGACGCTCTGGACGATGCCGACGGCAGCGTCCGCACGCAGGCCCTCAGCACGCTGCGCGCCGTCGGCGCCGACGGCAAGACGCTGTTGCCGGCCATGCTGAAAGTGCTGCGCGGCAAGCACACGAATCTGCATGACCAGGCCGCCCAGATCGTTTACCAGGTCGGCCCCGATTCCGTCGGCGAGGTCATCGGCCTGCTCAGGAAGGAGGAAGCGCCGGCGCTGCGGCAGACGTTCCTGCAAATGCTGGCGATGGTCGGTCCACCGGCCAAGGACGCAGTCGAGGAACTGGTCAAGGCCCTCGAGGACAAGTCGCCGCGGGCGCGGATGGTGGCCGCTCGTGCCCTGGGCAACATCGGCCCGGACGCCAAGGCCGCCCTCGACGCGCTGGCCAGGGCCGAGAAAGATGACGACGGCAACGTGCGGGCCATCGCCGCCGCTGCCCGTGAGCAGATCCGCGCCGATGCCGACCGCAAGGAATTCAAGGTGCAAGGCGTCCTGACCGCCGGCGATCCGTTCGACCGTGTTCGCACGCAGCACTACCAGGTCGTCCATACCTATCGCATGAAGAAAGGCCAGACGTACACCATCGACCTGCAATCTCCGTGGGACAACTATCTCCGGCTGGAAGATGCCCGCGGCCGGCAACTCCGCCAGGACGACGACAGCGGTGGCCGGCTCAACGCCCGCATCGTCTTCCCGTGCCAGGAAGACGGCTGGTACCGAATCATCGTCACCAGCTATGCTGCACGGGCCACGGGAAACTACACGTTGACGGTCCGCTAGCCGTGCTTTCCTTCCGCCCAGCCGGCGGCTATAAAAGCGACTGCGGTGCCTCCCAGGAGATCGTGCGATGAAAGCGTCACGGTTGGGCAGGCATGCGCGGCCACTGGCAATTCTGGCCTGCTTCTCTTTCCTCCTGCTTCATGCAGGTCACAACTTGCCGGCACAAACCAAGGCTCCCACGCAGGAGCCGCCGCCGGCCGATATCCTGGCGGACGGCGTCGGCGCCGAACAGGTCGCCCTTATCAATGACGCCATCGCGAAAGCCTGGCAAGAGAACAAGATCGAGCCGTCACAGCGCTGCAGCGATCATGAGTTCATCCGGCGGGCAACGCTGGACATCATCGGCCGCATCGCCACCGTTCCGGAGATCGAGCAATACCTGAAGGATCCGGCGCGTGAACGGCGCTCGCGCCTCATCGAACGCTTGCTGGCCATGCCTGAGTACGCCACCTACTGGGCCAATCACTGGACCATCCTGCTGCTCACGCGCCGGGGGGCCGACAAGCTCCATCAGGATCAGATGCGCGTCTGGCTGGAGGACAAGCTGACGGAGAGCAAGGACCATGTTCCCGCCTGGGATCGCATCGTGGCGGAGATCTTGACGGCGACGGGCCGAACCAACGAGAACGGCGCGGTCAATTTCACGCTGGCGCACCTCGGCGAACTCGTCAAGGAGAGCAGCGTCGATGGTGAAGGTTACGACATGGTGCCCCTGACCTCGCGGGTCACGCGCCTGTTCCTCGGCATTCGCACGCAGTGCGTGCAATGTCACGACCATCCGTTCAACGAGGAGATGGGCCAGCACCAGTTCTGGGGCTTGAACGCCTTCTTGCGGCAGGTGGAAGCGCCGCAGGGGCGGCCGGGCGTGACCCGGCAAAACAATCTTGCCGCGCGCCAGCATGAAATCCGCGACAACGCCAACCTCAATCCGCGCTCGCTCGTCCCGTACGAGCGCCGCAGCGGTGTGTTGCTGTATATCGATCCGACGTTTCTCGACGGCCGCAAGATGGTCCGCAAGCCCGGCCAGACGCGCCGTCAGGCCCTGGCCGACCGGATCACGCGCAGTCCGGATTTCGCCAGGGCTCATGTCAACCGCATGTGGGCACACTTCTTCGGACGCGGCTTCAGCAAGGATGCCGTGGACGACTTCGGTGAGCATAACCCGCTGTCCCATCCGGTTCTACTGGATCGGCTGGCCGGTGACTGGGCCCACAGGTACGGACACAACCCGAAGGAATTGATCCGCTGGATCTGCAATAGCCGGCCCTACCACCTGTCCAGCATCGCCAACCCGAGCAACGACAAGCCGGAGGACGAGGCATACTTCGCACGCATGCTGCTCAAGCCCATGTCGCCCGAGCAGCTTTTCGAGTCGCTCATGATCGCGACCCAGGCCAGGGCTGGACAGGTCGAGGATCGCAAGGCCAAGCTGAGCGAGGAGTGGCTGGACAAGCTCATCGACAATTTCGGCGACGACGAGGGCAACGAGCGCAGCTTCAGCGGCACGGTCGTGCAGGCGCTGCTGCTGATGCACGGCAAGGAAATCGACGAAGCCATCACCGACAAGAAGCACGGCACCGTGGCGACCGTGCTGAAGAACCGGGCTCACTCGCGGCTGGCGATCCGTGAGGCCATCAGCGATCTCTTCCTGGCGGCGCTCAATCGCCCGCCCACACGCGACGAGCTGGACAAGATCCAGGACCGCCGGTCCGTCGTGCTGTCGCAGACCAAGATCCGGGACCCGTCGGCCTTCGTCTCCGCCTTTTATCAGGACCTGTTCTGGGCCATCCTCAACAGCAACGAATTCATCCTGAATCATTGACGCGTCGGAATTCTTGCGAATTCTGTTACCGTCGTGGCCGGCCTCGTATCATCTCCAGGAACCCGGCTTGAGCAGGCCAGTCAAGGAGAATGAACATGAGGAACCTGTCCATGTGGATTGCGCTTGCGTGGATGGCGCCAGCGGCCCTTTCTGTCGGCGGCGATGATCGCAAGATTGTCGTCAAGAACGATGTCGTCTACGGCAACGTGCATGGCGCGGGCTTGCTGGCGGACATCGCCTATCCGGAAGGGGATGGACCGTTCCCGGCAGTTCTTGCAGTGCACGGCGGCCGCTGGGTCGGCGGGCATCGCCTCGACGCCAGCACCATCAAGGTCGCGCCCTGGGCGCAGGTCGGCTTCTTCGCCATGTCCATCGATTACCGCCTCGCCGGTTGCACGCCCGCGCCGGCTTGCTACCAGGACATGCTCTGTGCCCTGCGCTGGCTACATGCGCACGCCAGACAGTATCGCATCGACACGAAGCGGATATTCTTGATCGGCCAGTCGGCGGGCGGGCATCTGGTGTCGCTGGCAGCGACGCTGGGCGACGGCCCGTACCCGCGGACCGGCGGCTGGAAGGATCAGCCGCACACGTTCCGCGCCGCCATCAGCGTGGCCGCCTGCTACGAGTTGCCCACGCTCGACTGGGGCAAGCTCTGGGCCCCGCCCGGGACCGACCTGGCGGTGGCGCGCAAGCTGGCTTCGCCGATCAATCACGTCACGGCAAAGAGCAAGCCGCTGCTCATCATCCACGCGGACAATGACAGGTCCGTCCCGGTGAAGCAAGCCTTCGACATGGTTGCCGCCCTCAAGAAGGCCGAGGCCCAGCACAAGTTTCTTCATTCCACCGACAAGGGACACATGGGCATCACTGACTATGTGATCGCCGAAGCGCGGGCATTCATTCGCGAGGTGAGCGCGAAGGATTAGGACCCTGCCCCTCGCGAAACGTTGCCGGCAGGCGAGTGAGCAGCATGGTCATTCCGCCTGAAAGACGAAGTCGGGTTCATCGCCGTTGTCCAGGCGCGTGCGTTTCAGGGCATCGGCCATGAGGAGACTGCCGGCGATCTTCCGCCGGACGTGTTGCAGCTGTTCCTCGCTCAGATGGGCGCCATGGCGGGAGCGGACGAGGTCCGTCAGCGCCTGCAGTGCAGCGCTCCGCGCGTCCGGCTTCGGCTGTGCCGCGGCTGCACTGCCGGTCTCGCCGGCCAACGCCCCTGCCGCCAGACACGCCACCTGCTTGCCAAAGTGCCGTCGATTGCCACGCGCGCTCATGCGTTCTCTCCAGGATCCATGCAAGTGACACAGCGTCAGAACTCCAGGACACCTGGCCAGGCGGCGTTCACGATGAACACCTTGCCGTCGCCGATGCGGCCGGTGCGGGCAGCGCGGACGATGTGCTCGGCCACTTCGTCGGCGCGTTCGGGGCTCACCCACGCGCTGATCTCAACCTTGGGCAGGAAAGCCAGGCTGTACTCGCTGCCGGCGTACCGGTCCAGATAGCCCTTCTGTCTGCTGTAGCCCTTGGCCTCGCGGACGACGCAGGCCGTCACCTTCAGGTCGGCAATCACCTTCAGCACCGCTTCGGCTCGAAAAGGCTTGACGACAATGGTGAGCTGTTTCATGCTGGCCTCGCTCTAGAAAGCGTATCAGATCAGCGCGGCAACGGCCGCTCGGGACAAGCCGCCGGCGGCCGCCCGCCGCGTTCCGGTCGGGACCCTGCTGTTGTCCGCTGCGCAGCGGTCGCGTAGCATGGAGGCATGGCGGGCAAGAAACAAGCGCGAGCGTCGTCCGGGTTTCGCTGGCAATACGGCAAGCTGGTGCCGCGCGCCGTCATTAAAGATTTTGCACGGCAGATCGCCGAGCGCTTCCAGCCCGAACGCATCATCCTGTTCGGATCCTACGCTAACGGCAAGCCGCACAAGGATAGCGACGTCGACATTCTCGTCGTCATGCCGGCCCGCGACGAGCTCGACCAGGCGGTGCGGATTCTGACCAAGATCGATTGTTCATTCCCCGTCGACCTGATCGTGCGCGCGCCGAAAAATCTGCAATGGCGGTTGGCTGAGGGTGATTGGTTCTTGCGTGAGATTGTTGCAAACGGTAAGGTGCTGCATGAAAAAGCTAACGCGACCATGGATTCGCAAAGCCGAAAGCGATCTGCGCGCCGCCAAAAAACTGTCAACCATTCACCCGCCGTTTCACGATGAAGTTTGCTTTCACTGTCAGCAAGCGGTCGAGAAGTTCTTCAAGGCCCTGCTGCAAGAATGGGGATTGCCTGTCCCAAGAATCCACGAACTCGACGACTTGCTCAAGCTGCTGCTACCGTGCGACGCGACTTTGACGAAGGTGCGTCCTGGACTTCGGGCCCTGTCGCGCTTTGCCGTCGAATACCGTTACCCCGGTTTCCACGCCAACGCCCGCAAGGCCAAGACTGCCATCCGGCTTGCCGAGCGGGCGCGCGTCGAGACCCGGCAGCGACTCGGACTGCGCGTGACGTGAGCGGCGTCGGCTACTCCGGTAGCGGTTGTCCCTTGGTCTCCGGCGCCAGCCAGATGAGCGCCATGCCGGCGATGTAAACGAGGCTCATGGTCGAGCAGGCCAGCGGGTAGCTGCTATCGAAGACGTCCTGCATCAGATAGCCGGTTTGCAGGGCGCCGACGGCGGCGAGAATGCGGCCAAAGTTGTAGCTGAAGCCCTGGCCCGTTGCCCGCATGCCGGACGCGAACAGTTCCGGCAGGTACAGCGGCAGCCAGCCGTAGAAGGCCGCCGTCGTCACGCCCACGAGCAGGAAGGACGCCAGGAACATCCCGTCGAAGATCTCGTTGCCCTTGAAGAAAAGCCAGGAGGAGCCGAGGGCGGCGATGCACAGCAGGAAATAGGTGATCCGTCGGCCGAGGGCATTGCCGAGGTAGGCGCCGATCAGCGTGCCGATAACGGCGCCAACAGAGCCGACCATGCCGGTATAGGCGTTGGCGCGCGGCACGGCGCTGCCGGCCAGCTGCTCGGCCCAGAGCGGCCCCCATTGTGTCGAGGCCCACGTCACCATGAGCGGGATGCCGCTCAGGCCAGCGCCCAGAAGCATCCTGCCAATCGGCTTGCTCAAGCCCACGCCGAGAAAGCCGCTGTCGCGCATGCGTTGCAGGTAGCGAAAGACCGGAAACAGAAAGCCCAGCGTGGAGACGGTCAGCACCAGCACCGAGCCGACGATGCGCAGCCACAATTCCATCTCGGTGGCCCACAAGAAGATGAGGCACAAGACGCCTACGACGCCTACGCCCACGCCTCCCAGGTCGCGCGGGTTCCAGTGCGATGCTCGGCCTTGCCGGCTCTCCTCTTGCCAGCGCTGCGACTCGGGCACGAAAATGCGGATGAAGAATGCCAGCAGCGCGGGGACGGCGCCCATGCCGATCTGCCAGCGCCAGTGCATGCCGGCGAGCAACCCTCCCATTGCAAACACGAGTAGGAAGCCGACGTTGGCCGCCGCGCCGATCAACCCGGCCAGGAAGGCGCGTGACTTGTCCGGCCAGATCTCCATCACCAGGGCCACGCCCAGAGCCCATTCGCCCCCCATGCCCAGTGCCGAGATGAAGCGCAGGGCCGCCACCTGGGCAGGCGACTGGGCGAAGGCACACAGCCCGGTGAACAGCGAGTACATGACCACGCTGAGCGTCATGGCCCGCACCCGGCCCAGACGGTCGCCGAGCCAGCCGAACAGCACGCCGCCGGAGGCGGCCCCGACCAGGAAGCAGGCCGTGGCCAGCCCCATCCACTTGCCGACCTCGTCTTCACCGACGTTGCCGAGCAGGTCGCGAATGGCCCGCCGGGCTACGACGGGGAACAGCCCCATCTCGAAGCCGTCGAACATCCAGCCCAGGAGCGCCGCCGTCAGTGCCAGCCATTGTCCGCGGGTGGTGGATGTCGGATTGTGCATCAAGCAGCGGTGGTTGGGGTGAAAGCTGAGTCAAGCATCATGTTCCAGCCCGGGCCTGGATGGCGGCGATGGCTTCGCGAGCAGGCTGCCGGGTAAAAAAGTCATTGCGATCGATCAGGTCTTGCAGAGCGGGCAGGCTCTGTCGTGTGCCGATGTCCTTGAGAATCTCGACGGCTTCACGGCGGATGCCGATATCCTGGTCGCCAAGGAGTTGCAGCACGTCGTTTTCGGCTGCCGAGCCCACCGTCCGCAGCGACTTGCCCATGGCGTTGCGGACGCCGGCGTTGCGCAGGCCACGGATCAATGTAGGAATCTGCTTGGGAGTGGCCCAAATGATGAGGGCCCGGGCGGCCTCGCCGCGACCGAATTCATTGGCGCCTACCACAACCTCGGCCAACTTCTCTGCGACGACGGCGCGGTGTTCGTTGGGCTGCATGCGACCGAATGTGTTGGCCGCCGCCATGCGGTTGATCGGTTGTTTTTCGTCACCAAGCTGGGCGAGCAATACGTCGATTTGCCGGTCACCGGTGAGCCGCGGTACCGCCGGCGCATTGTCTTCGGGGCGTTGACCAGGTTGTGGCGTGGGCTGCTCGACAACTCCAGGTCCCGGGTTTGGCTGCTGAACGACTGCCGGCGCCGGCGCCGGATTGTTCCCCCGATGGGCGCGCTCGGCGACGATGCCTCCAATGACGGCGGCAATGCCAAAAGTCTCCAGGAAGCTTCGATCGTGCATGGCGTCGTCCATTTCGTCATCGAGGCCCTTCTTCTTGAACAGGCGATAGGACATCACAAACCCCAAGATGCCGGCCCAGAGTCCCGTAGACACTGCCGTCATGGCCGCCCACGGGAATAACGGGGACAGGACGAGAGAAACGACCATCGGCGGGCCCAGAATCAGCAAGGGCGCCAGGCCAATCACTCGCCCTTTTTTTCTGGATCGGCGGCCTTGCTTGCCCGAAGCCGGTCGGTCGTCTTCTTCGTTGATCGCGCGCATACGGTACTGAGGTGGTTCATCGAAAATGACTTCAAGGAAAATGCCGAACATCGTGCCGATGACCGGCCAAGCGATCAACCAGACGGAGGAAGAAAAGCCGCCTTTTTCCTTGGCGAGGGCGCCGATTCCAGCTCCGGCCAGCCCAACCACGAACAAGCCAACCAATGGACCTGTCAGCAGTGCCGCCCCAGTTTTGCCCTTGGAAAGACCATAAACGACTCCTAGCGGCCCACCAAGAATAGCTCCCGCCACCGCCCCACCAATAGCGAACCCCAGGACATCGCCTCTCAAATCGCCGACCAGCAAGCCCAAGAATCCTCCCAGCGCTCCAAATGCCGCACCGACTACGCCGCTGAGCAATCGCCAGGGCAGCCGCACCGGCACGTCCTCTTCGCGACGAGCCTTCTTTCGCACCTTGGTCCGGATCCTGGGCGCTACCTCTTTCGGCGCCTCCTCGGTTTCCAGACCGTAGCCATCGTCTGGATCGTCGTCATCCCGGCGCATCCTGCGTTTCTTGGGGCTCTCACGCTCGACTTCGTCATGATCTCGGGGCAGCGACCGGCGAGCGGTGCGATCGGTTTCTTCGTCTTCATCCGCCATCTCTTCAATCACGAATGGCTTGAGGCACTTGGGGCATTTGATTCGTTTGCCCGCCGTTCCAGCTTGTTTGACAGTCAAGCGAGTTGCACAACGGGGACAGCTGCAACGAATGGATTCTGCCATCGCAACACTCCCGAGTCTGTCCCGCCGGTTCGGGACGCATTCAGGTGTGAATTGTGGCTCATTCTAACGGTTAGTGTGCCATGGTCAACGATACACGAACCACACGAGCTGGCGATTCCTGTCCGCCTTGACGCGGCGCAGCGAAAACAAGAAACTAGGACCAGAGAGTTTTCGCGTTCGGTTATGGCATTGCTGAAAACTGAACACTGAAAACTGAACACTGTTTTCGGAGTTCCGATGGCCTACAAGCATCATTTCCAGCGACACAAGACGCGCGAGGTTCCGGTCGGCGACAAGGTCGTTGGCGGCGACAACCCGATCTGGGTGCAGTCGATGACCACGACCGATACCTTCGACCTGGAGGCCACGCTGGCCGAGATCGCGCGCATGGAGGAGGCCGGCTGCGAGATCATCCGCGTCACCGTGCCCAAGGCCAAGGACGCCGCCGTGCTCTCCGAGATCAAGAAGCGCATGCACGTGCCGCTCATCTGCGACATCCACTTCGACTACAAGATGGCCCTGGCGGCGCTCGACCATCCCGTGGACAAGATCCGCATCAATCCCGGCAACATCGGCGGCTACGACCGCTATCGCCAGGTCATCCGCAAGGCCCGCGACAAGGGCATCCCCATGCGCATCGGCGTCAACGCCGGCAGCCTCGAACGCGAACTGGTCGAAAAGCACGGCTTTCCCTGCCCGCCGGCCATGGTGGAGAGCGCCCTCCGCTACCTCGAGATCGCCGAGAGCGAAGGCTACCGCGACATCATCGTGTCACTGAAGTCCAGCGACATCATCACCGCCATCGAGGCCTATCGCCTCTACGCCAAGCAGGCGGATTACCCGACGCACATCGGCATCACCGAGGCGGGTCAGCCGCCCTACGCGATCACCAAGTCGGCGGCTGGGCTGGCGCCGATCCTGCTCGACGGCATCGGCGACACCATCCGCGTCAGCCTGCTGGCGCCGAAGGAAGTCGAGATCCAGGCGGCGTTCGACATCCTGCAAGCCACGCAGCGCCGCGTCCGCAAGCCGGAGCTGATCGCCTGCCCGACCTGCGGCCGGCTGGAGATCGACCTGGTCAAGATCATGGATGAGCTGACGTCGCGGCTGGGAAAGCGCAAGACGGCTGTGAAGATCAGCGTGCTGGGCTGCATCGTCAATGGTCCCGGCGAGGCCCGCGAAGCCGACCTCGGCATCGCCGCCGGCAAGGGCAAGGGTGTCATCTTCAAGCGTGGCGAGATCATCCGCAACGTCCTCGAGCACGAGATGGTCGATGCCCTCGTGGAAGAGGTCGATGCCTGGGAAAAAGAAGAGGCGGCCAAGGGCACGTTGAAGGTGGGCACGCCGACGATCAGCCAGGGCCGAAAGGCCGCGGCAGAGGAAGCCGAGGACGGCAGGCTAAGATTGCCAGTCTTGCAGGGATAGCCTTATCCGCTTGCGGTTTCGCGCACGATGCCAGTCAATCGTTGACGTCATGGTGTTTCGTGGTTGACGAAGAAGCCGTTCTGGATCGTGCCGTCCGCCTTTGGGAGAGGGCGCAAGTTCTGCACACTACCCCGACGCGGTCGGCTCAACTTCCAGAAGCTCTTTTGGTCGCAGAGCAAATTGCCCGTGAGTATCCCCAGTTCCATGATGCCCTCGTGGCTCTCCTGACCGCACCCCAGCAACTGGTTGTGGCTTACGCGCTCATGACCCTGCGGCTAATGAAGAGTTCGATGCTTGAGCATCTTTCTGAGGAAGTGCTTAATCGCAAGGGCAAAGTCACGATTGCTGCAGGCTGCTTTCGCGATTCGATGGACTTGGGTGGGTTGGCCCGGCAGTATTGCAAAGAGGCGAAGCGCCGCGCCAGAGATCCATAGCGCTTTCCGTGCGACTTCACAGATCCGAATGTGGCGACCACTGCAGCAACTATTCAAGTTTTCTGGCATGCATTACAATGTCACTTGGGCGTCGAAGTCGCAACGATTCGGCTTGTGACGCAGCGCGCGAAACCGCAGGCGGGGACCCGAAACCGACGAGCACCGGACACACTGCAAATGCCGATTCGCTTCAAGTGCACAAGCTGTCAGAAGGGCCTGGTGGTCAAGGACCACCTGGGCGGCAAGCGCGTGGCCTGTCCAGCGTGCAAGAAGCCTGTCATCGTCCCGGCGGCGCAACCGGCGACCCAGCCGGCAGCGGCACCGCCAGCGCCGCAGCTTCGGCCCGAGGAGGTGGAAGCGCTCGCCGCCGCCGCGCTCGCGGAGGAGGACAACAAGAAGAAGGCCGAGGAAGCGAAGGCCGCCCCCAAGCCCAGCGGGACCATCGATTTCACATGCGATTTCTGCGATGCCCAGTTGAAGCTGCCGCTGGACCTGGCCGGCAAGAAGTCGCCATGCCCGGAGTGCAAGCGCATCATCCGCGTGCCCAATCCCAAGGAGGACAAGCCCAAGGACTGGCGGACGGTGCAGGAAGGTCCGTCGGTGGCCCTGGCGGCGCAGAAGCCGCCCGCGCCCGAGGGCACCTGGGATGCCGGCACGGTCAAGCGCGTCAGCATGGAGGCCCTGACCGAGGCCGACGCCATTCCGGAAGAAGAGGCGGAGCCGGTCGGCGTGCTCGGCTGGATCCGCCGCGCCGCCATTGCCGCGGCACTGGGCGGCGTCGTGTGGTTTGCCGGCTGCCTCATCAACCGCCAGCAACGCGAGGTCGCGCAGAAGGACAGCCTCGAGCAAGTGATGGAAATGGTCGAGAGCAAGAGCAAGGACAAGCTCCCTGACGACATCACGGCTGAAGTCTTGCGCAGGGCCGGCGAGATCCACGCGCGCAAGAGCGAGGCGAGCAAGGCGCGCACGCTCTTCCGCGCCGCCTACAGCAAGCTGTCCGCAGACCCGAACAGGATTTCGCCCGAGGTGGACCTGTCGCTCGTCGAGCTGGCTCTGTCCATGCTGGAACTGGGCGGCAACGAGCGCGACGCCATCGCCAAGGAACGGGTCAAGTGGAGCGACCTCGTAGAGAAAGACCTGGGCGTGGTCCTGGGGCGTATTCACGCCGACGAGGCACGCATCATCGGCCTGCGCGCTTTGGTGACCCGGCTTTTTGCCCAGGGGCAAGGGGCGCTGGCGGACACACTTGTCCGGAGGCTCATCCCGCTCGACGGCGGCCGGTCGCTGCTGCAAGCCCAGCTCATCGCAATCTTGCTGGAGCAGGGCAAGGCGGCGGAGGTTGCCAAGCAGTTTCCGCTGCCCGAAGCGGGGGCGGAGATCGATGTGATCACGCGTTGCGGCTACGCCGAGGGCAAGGCGCGCAAGGGCGATATCGACGGCGCCAGGAACATCGCGACGATTGCCGGCCCGACGGAAGGCCGACTGCTTGCGACCCTCGGCGTCGCCGAGTTGCTGCAGGACAACCCCAACGGCGGCGAAGCCGCCAAGGCAGCGATGTTTATCGGCCCCGCCGCCCAGATCATGAACGAGGAAATGAAGGGCGCCGCGCTGCCCCCCTGGTCGCGCTATCAGCTTGTCAAGGCCTATGCCCGCTCCGGACAGCTGGAGACGGCCCGCGACTGGCTGAAACCGCGCGGCGGCGACGACAAGCGCGCCGCCGAGCTGAAGAGCTGGGGCGAATTGGAGATCGTGCGGGCACGCCTGGCAAAGCTTGACGGCGCCGCTGCCGACGCGGCCATCCCCGAGGAGGTCAAGGACAAGAATTCCCTCGCCCACGCCCTAGCCTGGGAAATCTGGGCACGCCACAACGCGCACCATGGCCACGGCGGCGACGTCCGCGACATCCTCGAAACGACGCAGGACCTGCGAATCAGGGCCATGCTCCTCACGGGCATAGCGCTGGGCAACTGAGGACCGCCCGGCCATCACCGACCATTCTTCTGGATTGCCTGATACTCGCGCCAGATGTCGCGGAACTCGTTCATTTGCAAGGGAACGACGACGCCGCTGTCATCGAAGCGGCTGCCGCTCAGCGCCGGCGTGATGAGCCGCAGACGGTTCACAGACTCCGCGGCGCTCGGCATGTCCCACAAGCGGGCGCTGCCGTCGGCGCAGGCGACGACGAAGCGCTTGCCGTCGGGATGAAAGAACACGTCGAGCACCGTTCGGCCATGCTGCAGGTTGGGCAGCACGCGCTCGCCGCGAGCCACGTCCCAGACGGTGGCATGATTGCTGATCGAGCCGGTGAGCAAGAGACGGCCGTCCGGGCTGAAGTCCAGGCTCGTCACCGAACCAACGTGCTCGAGCGGGGCCGACAGCGGCTTGCCGGTCGAAACGTCCCAGAGGCGCACCGTGTTGTCATCGCTGCCGGTGGCCAGCGTGGTCCCGTCGGGACTGAAGCCGACGGACGTCAACACCGAAGCATGGGGCAACCCGGGCGCGACCGGTTTGTGGCTGGCAATATCCCACACGCGCGCGGTGCGGTCATTGCTGGCGGTGGCGAGACGCTGGCCGTTCATGCTGAAGGCCAGGCTACGGATTGCTTCGTCATGCTTGAACATCGCGGCGGGCTGGCCGTCGGGCAAGCGCCATAAGCGGGCGCTGCCGTCTGTGCTGGCGGTGGCGAGCAGCGGATCGCTGGGAGAGAAGACAACCCGCGTCACCAGCGCGTCATGCTTCATTGTCGCCGCGAGCTTGCCATTGCCGACGTTCCACAGCCTTGCAGAGCGATCAGGGCCGCAGGTGGCGATGAGCTTGCCATCCGGACTGAATGCCGCGTCCAGCACCGGACCGACATGCTTCAGATCGAATAGCTTGCTTGCACTCGAAGTTTCCCAGACGGCGGCAAGTCCGTCACTGCCCGCCGTGACAAGCAAGCGGCCGTCCGGACTGAAGCGCGCGTGGTTGACGGCGCCGGCGTGCGTCATTGGCTTGCCGAGTTCCTTGCCGGACAGATCCCAGAGACGCGCTGACCCGTCCAGGCTCGCGGTCAACAGGAGATCGCCCTTGCTGTTGAAAGCTGCCTGGACGACGGCGGCCCTGTGCTGGAACGACGCTGCCGCGCCGGACTCCGGCGACGGCAGCCACACGCGGGCCGTGCCGTCGGTGCTGCTCGTCAGCAGGTGCCGGTCGTCCGGACTGAACTGCAACGATTGCACGGTGCCGTTGTGCTTGATGCTGGAGCCGATGGACCTGCCGGTCCTGGCATCCCACAGGCGCACCATGTTGTCGTCGCTGGCGGTGGCCACCCTGTGGCCGTCATGACTGAAGACGGCAAATGTCACGTCGCTCTTGTGGAACATCGGGTCCGCGACCTGGTTGCCGCTGACCGCATCCCAGATCCGCGCCGAGTTGTCGTCCGACGCGGTGACGACGCGCTTGCCATCCGGGCTGAGTGAGGCCCACAGAACCTGGCCGGCGTGTCGTAATGGCGGCGACAATGGCTTGCCGGTGGTCGTTTCCCACACGCGCGCTGTGCCGTCCAGGCTGGATGTCAGCACCGTGTGACCGTCGCGATCGACGCGCACCTGCGTGATGCCCTTGTCGTGACGCGCTGCGCTGGACCAGAGTGGCTTGCTGCTGTTCACGTCCCAGCACTGCACCGTGCCGTCCATCGAGCCGGCAACGATGAGCAGGCCGTCCGGCGTGAACTCCAGCCGCTTGACCGGCCCGGGATGACGCAACGGCTTGCCCACCGGCTGGCCGGCCGGCATGCGCCAGACACGCGCCGTACCGTCGGCGCTGCCGGTGCCGATCAGCTTGCCGTCGCGGCTGAACACGACGCGGCACACCGGACCATCGTGCCGCAGCGCGTCGCTCACGAGCTTGCCCGACTTCGCCTCCCAGATGCGGGCGCGGCCGTCGTCGCTGGCGGTGGCAACATGGCGTCCATCCGGACTGTACGATGCGTGCTGGACCGGACCGCCATGCCTGAGGGGCGGGCCGATCGTGGCACCGCTGAGCGCATCGAACATGCGGGCCGTCGCATCCTGGCTGGCGGTGACGGTGTGCTTGCCGTCGAGACTGTACTCGGCGGAGAAGACGCGATCGTCGTGAAACCAGACTTGCAGGGGCTTCGGACAGTGCTGCAGCACGAAGCCGATGCGGCGGCGATGCATCGGCTCGGCGTCGGCATTGTCGCCGTCCAGCATCAGCGCGTCCACGAGCCAGGGGATCGCCTCGAGGAGGTTATCGTTGTTGGCCAGGTACATGCCCTTGGCTACCTTGAGGCGCGTGACCTCACTCTGGGCGCGCACACTCTCCAGGCGTGTCTGCTCCTGCGACTTTTCCAGCTCGCGAAACGCACTGTCGAGGTTGGCATGATGGCGGATGCCGGCATAGAGAAGGGCGGCGACGGCGATCACGCAGACGGACAGCATGGCCGATAATGTCGGATGGCGTTTCAGCCATTTCCAGGAGCGCTCGACGGCCGAGATGGGCCTGGCCTGGATCGGCTCGCCGCGTTGAAAACGGCGCAGGTCGTCGGCCAGCGCCTCGGCTGTCTTGTAGCGCTTGCGCGGGTCCTTGTGCAGGCACTTCAGGCAAATCGTCTCCAGGTCGCGTGGAATCCGGGCACGCAGTCGAACCGGCGAGACCGGATCCTCGGTCCGTACCTTGTGCAAGATCTCCATCAGCGTGGAATCGCCGCCGAATGGGGGACGACTCGTCAGAAGCTCATACAGGATGGCGCCGAGCGCGTAGATGTCCGTCCAGGGCCCGATCTCCTTGATTCGTCCCGCCGCCTGCTCCGGGGCCATGTAACTCGGTGTGCCCAGTACCGCACCCGTATTGGTCTGGCCGACGCCCTGATCGAGCATCTTCGCCAGCCCGAAATCGGTGACCTTCGGTATCATCGCAGCCAGCGAGGGGCGCACGCCGTCCGTGGGCTGTGCAGCGTCATCTCCCGAGCGTGCTTCATCCGCATGCCCGGCACTGGCCAGGAGGATGTTGGCCGGCTTGAGGTCGCGATGCACGATGCCGTGCTGGTGCGCGACCTGCATCGCGCGTGCGAGCTTCGCGATGAGCTGAGCCGACTCCTCGACCGACACCGGCCCGCGGTCGATGTAGCCTTGCAGGCTGCCGCCGTCCACCAGCTCAAGGGCGAAGAAAGGCTGGCCATCGTGCTCGGCAACCTCGTAGATCTGGACCACGCATGGATGCTGCAGCTTGGCGATGGCCTCCGCCTCGGTGCGAAAGCGTTGCCGTTCTTTCGGTCCGGAATGGACGCCGGCGAGAATCATCTTGAGGGCGACGAGACGATTGAGGCTCAGCTGCCGTGCCCGGTAGACGACGCTCATGCCGCCGCGACCCAGCTCGTCGATGATGGCATAACCAGGGATGGACGTCTCGTGGCCCGTGCCGGCCGTTGCTGGTGCAGATACCAGGGTTGCGTCGGCATCGGCCGTTGCAGGATTGGCCTCCGGCAGTGCGGCCGTCAGCTGCCCGGTGTCGCGGCGGGCCGCCGCGTCCTCAGCCTGTCCAGACTCGGAGACCGTGGGCTGATCGTTTTCGGAAGCTGGAATCATGAGTCGGCGACCAGGGGCGATCGACCGGCAGATCGCTACGCGGGACACACGGGAATCTGACCTCGCGACAACTGATTCGCAAGTATGCCCGAACCGGGGCGGCTGATTGCCGGTCAAGTGCGCGCGAACGTCGGCTCGCGCGGCGCCTGATAGCGGACCGCAAGGTGCGGCGTGCGCAACTGTTTCTGACCCTCGGCGAGCGATTGCATGCCTGCGGCAACCAGGCCCGTGGTCAGCAGCGTCCGCTCGACCGGATACGGCGGCCGGCCGGTGAGAAACGTTTCTTCTGCCTTCGACATCAGCGCCGCCGAGTAGGTGACGTTCGGCGTTGGCGGCAGGTAAAAGAGCGTCGACAGCGGCTCGTCTTGCTTTGACAACTGAGCTGCGACCGTGAAGTCACCGACCAGGCCGTTCAGGAGCAGCATCGTCGCCTTCAGGCCGTCGCTGTACTCGAACCGATAGGCGACCGGCTGCTTGACCCAGTCGCGCATTTGCCTGGGCGTGGGGTGCCGATGGCTGAAGCTCTCCGGCTGCGCGAGTGTCTGCGACCGGCACAGGCAGGCCTCGAAGAGGCGCGGCGACCAGCCACCGGCCGCGAAGGAACCGGTGTCCATCGCCTTCCAGACAGCATCGCCGCGCAGGGCTTGCAGCCAGGCCACGCCGGTCTCGCCGCCGCGCCGCCGTTCGGCCAGGCACTGGATGGTCTCCAGCGCGTGGAAATCGTAGCTATCGATGCCGCCCATGGCGACACAGACGATCTCCTGTACCTCCGCACCATACGGCATGTCGAAGGCCGGCATCCGCCACGTCACCGGCAGCGACGAGCCGGCAAGAAACGGAATCTTCAACTTCCTCGCCGTGTCCACCATCTCGCGTGCATGTTCCCAGCGCCACGACAGATGCTTGTCGTTGAAGATGGGCAGCGAACGGCCCTCCTTCTGAAAGACCTTGGCGACCTGCTGGAAGAACTCGTAGCGTGGATACTGCTTTTGCCCGAGCTTGTTGCGCGGGTAGTTGCCGTGCTCGCCGATGATGAGCACGGCATCGACAGCCAGCTTGTCGCCGCCGCACCGCAGCGCCTCCGCGATCGTGGGATGAATCTTGAAGCCGAACTCGGCGGCGCGCTTGCGGCTCAGGTCGTTCTTGGGGAACTGATCGACATAGGCCGATACCACGTCGAGCGGCGGCCGATGCCAGCGGCCGTTGATCGGATAGCCCACCAGGAAGCGCTCGCCCATGTGCCAGGCATGCGACCGGTAACGCCACTCGGTGGTGACGATGGCCAGGCGGCGCCGTTTCCCGTTCGCCGGCCGAGTGTCGGCACGGCTGGCTGCCGGCAGGAAGGTCATGCCGGCGCCGACGGCGCCGAGCGAGCCAAGGGCTGTTCGTCGCGTGATCATACGAAACCTCCAGATTGACGTTTGCCCTGTGTCAGTTTCCGAGACAATTGTACCTGCGATGACTGGTATCGCCACGGCTTTCGATTTTCGTTGTGTTGCCACCCCCGTCACAGCACCCCGGCAACGAATCCGCATCGAAGGCGATCGCCGTATATTAGCTCCTGGACAAGCCTTGCGTGTCGTGGCGAAAAGCCGGTTTCGTTGCCGGGGGTAAGGCACTCAGTTACATTTGATGCTTGCACTGTCCTCCCTGCCGCATTAACATCAAAACGAATAGTTCGAGCAAGTTCCTTTCAGGAAATGTCCGAGCATCAGGAAAACCTGGGCCACGCTCCGCGCACACTGCCGAAATGGCGCGTCAGGCTTGCGAACTGAGACGATGCTGGCTCCGGTGTGACGGGCTTCTGCTCATTGTCCAGATAGAGGCATCCCAGTTCCAGCTCCGGAAGCTGGATGAACAGGCGTTCGGCCTGGTCGCGGGCAACCAGCCATTGATGCTTGAGGTCCTTGAGATCGACTTGCCTGGCAAGCCTCTCCGCTTGCAGGTCGCTTTCCTGGAAGCGCGAGTGCTGGTTGGCCTGGTCCAGCAGCATGGCGTATAGCCCGGATCCTTGCCACAGGCTGCCCAGATGATGGCACCCAGGCTCAGGTAGGTCTGGTTCAGCAACATCGTGTCCAAGAAGTCGCGAATCTCCGTGCGCCCCGCCAGTGCCAGGATCTTGTTGGTGGCCAGGTCTGCCGGATGAAGGCAGTACCCGAAATCGTCATCCGGCTGAACGGGAAAGAAGCGAAAGGCGGAGTCCGTTGTCCAGTCAAGCCGGACAGCATCGGCGCCGCGCGTCACGGTGGCCTTGAAGATGCCATCACCGCGCAAGGTCCAGTTCACGGTCATGCCCGCGCGCGTCAGTGCTTGCGCGTCAGCCTCCGCCGCCGCGACGACGCTGGCCGACAAATCATGAAAAACGTCCAGATCTTCAGAATAGCGGAATCCGTTTTCAGCACGATTGGTGACCGCTCTGCCCGCGACATAGCTTTCCGGGTTGCGGTTCCCTGCCAGGAGACGAGCAACTTGTCGTTGAAAGTCTGTCAAGGGCATGATCCTGACTCTTCCACGGCAAGGTCCAGGGCGCGCAGTCGTCCCGCCAACAAGAAGCCGCGCCGGCCGCCGTGCGCGCGGAGTCCCTTGACAACAATGGGCACCAGGTCATCGGTAATCACCAGATCGCGCGGGCAATGCCAGAAGCACTGCGTATGAAACTCGCGATAGAGTTGGTTCGCCAGTGCAAGACGATCCGGCTTTCGTCGTTAGCCGCCATAGTTCGATTCTATCAGCTAACCGCGCCAGCGCAGCAATTCAGCTGAGCCAGCCCCATGTCTCGCCGTCACGCCAGGATCTCGCGCACCACACGCGCCGGCCTGCCATCCCCGCCATCGCCCAGCGCCTGGGACTTGTCGATGCGCATGAGCCGATGAATCCGCCTGACGATGTGGGTCATCCGCCCTTCTTCTTCTGCCCCTTCTCGATCTTCGCCCAGCTGTCCTTGAGCGACACGGTGCGGTTGAACACCGGCGTCCCGGGCTTCGAATCGACGGGATCGACGCAGAAGTAGCCTTGCCGCTCAAACTGGAAGCGGCTGCCGGGTTCGGCCTTGGCCAGGCCGGGTTCCAGCTTGCAGCCTTGCAGCACGACCAGCGATTCCGGGTTGATGTAGCTCTTGTAATCCTCGCCGGGCGGCACCTCGGCAAGATCGGGGATGCGGAAGAGATAATCGTAGAGGCGGACCTCGGCGTCGATGGCGTGTCCGGCGGAGACCCAGTGGATGGTTCCCTGGACCTTGCGGCCATCGGGAGCAGCGCCGCCGCGCGTGGCCGGGTCGTAGGTGCAGTGCAGCTCCGTCACCTCGCCCGTCTTCGGGTCCTTGACCACGCTCTTGCAAGTGACGAAGTAAGCGTAGCGGAGGCGGACCTCCTTGCCGGGCGACAGGCGATAGTAGCCCTTGGGGGGGTCCTCGCGGAAGTCGTCGCGCTCGATGTACAGCTCGCGCGCGAACGGCAGCTTGCGCGTTCCCATCGATTCGTCCTCGGGATTGTTGATCGCCTCCAGCTCATCGACCTGGCCTTCGGGATAGTTGTCGATGACGACCTTGAGCGGCCGGAGCACGCCGAGGACGCGCGGGGCCTTCTTGTTGAGATCGTCGCGGACAGCGCCTTCCAGCACGGACATCTCGATCATGCTGTCGGTCTTGGAGACGCCGATCTTCGTGCAGAAGTTGCGGATGGCCTCCGGCGGATAGCCGCGCCGCCGCATGCCGGCCAGGGTGGGCATGCGCGGATCGTCCCAGCCGCGGACATGGTTGCCGGTGACCAGTTCCAGTAAACGGCGCTTGCTCATCACCGTGTAGGTGAGGTTGAGCCGGGCGAACTCGATCTGCTGCGGATGGAACAGGTCCAGCTCGTCGAGATACCAGTCGTACAGCGGCCGATGGTTCTCGAACTCCAGCGTGCAGATCGAGTGCGTGATGCGTTCGATGGAGTCGGACTGTCCGTGGGCCCAGTCGTAGGTGGCGTAGATGCACCACTTGTTGCCGGTGCGATGATGCTCCGCCTTGAGGATGCGGTACATCACCGGATCGCGCATGTTGAGATTCGGCTGCGCCATGTCGATCTTGGCCCGTAACGTCCTGCTGCCGTCGGGAAACTCGCCGGCCTTCATGCGCGCGAACAGGTCGAGGTTCTCGGCGACGCTGCGGTCGCGGAACGGACTGTTCTTGCCCGGCGCGGTCAGCGTGCCGCGATGCTCGCGGACCTCGTCGCCGGTCAGGTCGCAGACGTATGCCTTGCCCTTGTTGATGAGCTGGACCGCCCACTGGTAGAGCTGTTCGAAGTAATCGGACGCGTAGTAGAGCCGGTCGTCCCAGTCGAAGCCGAGCCAGCGGACATCGTGCATGATGGAATCGACGTACTCGACATCCTCCTTGGTCGGGTTGGTGTCGTCGAAGCGCAGGTTGCAGACGCCGCCGAACTCCCTGGCGAGGCCGAAGTTGATGCAGATCGACTTGGCATGGCCGATGTGCAGGTAGCCGTTGGGCTCCGGCGGGAAGCGCGTGTTGACCCGGCCGGACCACTTGTTGGCGTCGCGGTCGGCGGCCATGATTTCCTGGATGAAGTTGAGAGAGGGCGTTTCCGGAGTGCTGGGTTGCGTCATGACGGTCCTCTGATGTCGTGGGCGGCACGTCCTCAGAGGTATAGTGTCGCGAATTCTGGCCCGTTAAACAAGTCAGACGTGACGCGGGACCAGGGCAAGCCCGGAGCGGTAAGCGACCGGAAAAGAGCGTGGCCAGTCCGGTCGCTTGTACTCCCGGCTGGCCAGGCTGGCAGCCCGTTTTCAGCCTTCACCGCCCCTGTCAATCCACAGGTATTCCCAGCGTGGCGTTTGCGATTCGCCGGCGTTCTCGAACAGGTCGCCTTCGAGTGACGGCAAGCGCTCGTGGCGAACAAGGGAAGCGTTCGTGGAGGTATCGACGACATGACCACGCCGCGTCACGGCCTCGGTGAAGTAGTGCAAGGGAATGCTCCGTTCGATGAAAGTAGAAAAAGGTCAGGCTTCCGAGCGGACGGCAGGCCCGAAAGCCCGACCTCACGTGGGTCCAAGTCTCCAGGAATAGAGATCGGCATTCGTGCACGGCAATTCGCGAACCGGCGCGGGAAGCGGACCGGCGAAAACGAAAATACCGCACGGTTCCCCCAATTTCGAAAGGGCTTCCGCTTTCAGGAACTGGAGAAGTGCCGCGAAGGCGTGAAGCTGGCAAGCCTCTCCCTGTCCGGCAAATACTCCACCGTGGCACACGTGGGCAACCACGGCTATGATTCCCGATGTTCCCGATAACGCCGCCTGGCGGGACCTGGACGGGCACTTGCGAAGTGAGGTAATCGATTGTCCCACACCCTCGGCCTCGATATCGGCGGCGCCAACCTGAAAGCCGCTCACGTCTCGCGCACAGCCTGCAGCCGGCCTTTTGAGCTCTGGCGGCATCCGGAACGCCTGGGAATTGCCTTGCGGGACCTGCTGGCCGACATGCCGGCGTTCGACCGCCTGGCCGTCACCATGACCGGCGAGCTGTGCGACTGCTTCGAGAGTCGCCGGCAGGGAGTCCTGTCAATCCTGCGAAGCGTCGCCGACCTTGCGGATCATGCGAACATTTGCGTCTGGAGTCAGCGTGGTTTCCTGGCACTGGACGCCGCCCGGCGCGATCCACTGGCGGTCGCTTCGGCTAACTGGATGGCACTCGCTCGGTTCGCCTGCCGGTTCGTGCCCGGCGGCTGTGGGCTGTTGCTGGACATCGGCTCGACGACGACCGACCTGGTGCCGCTCCATGACGGCCGGCCGGTCCCGCGCGCCCTCGCCGACGCGGATCGTTTGCGTGGCCTGGAACTGATCTACACGGGAGTGCGGCGCACGCCATTGTGCGCGATCCTTGGAACTGGGGTGGCGGCGGAGCTTTTCGCGACAACGCAGGACGTATACCTGCTGCTGGAGATGCTGCCGGAGAACCCGGATGACCGGCACAGTGCGGACGGACGCCCCGCCACGCGCAGCGCGGCTCGCGCACGCCTGGCCCGCATGCTGTGCGGCGACGCCGAGACCATCCCTCGACAAGAGATCGACAGGCTTGTCGATCGCGTGCGGCAGCGCCAGGTCTACCAGCTGTCGATGGCATTCGAACACGTGTCCCGGTCGCTCCCAGCGCTGCCGACGACGGCGGTCCTCGCCGGCGAAGGCGAGTTCCTGGGTCGGCTCGTTCTGGCACGGCAAAACTGCTTCAGCGGCGACACGATCGTGTCGCTGAACGAGCAACTGGGTGCGGAAATCTCACGCGCGGCATGCGCCTATGCAGTGGCGGTGCTGGCCGATGAATGACGCGCATGAGATCATCGTCGTCAAGGTCGGCGGCAGTCTGTTTGACCTGCCGGACTTGGGCCAGCGCCTGCAAGCCTGGCTGTCGCGACAAGGTGCTGCGCGTGTCTTTCTCGTCCCCGGCGGCGGCCCCACGGCCGACTGCGTGCGCGACTGGGATCGGCGGCATCACCTTGGCGAGACGAGAGCCCACTGGCTGGCGCTGCGTGCCTTGACCCTCAATGCCCATTTCCTGGCCGGTGTGCTGCCGCAGTCGCAAGTGATTCAGCACCTGAGCAGACCTGACATGCCACACCTCGAAGCAGCCCAAGGCTGTCGTCTGGTTCCCATCGTTGACATGTACGATTTCGCCTTCGATGACGAGCAGCACGATGGCCATCTACCACACTCCTGGGATACCACCAGCGATTCGCTGTCTGCCCGTGTAGCCGAGCGGCTGTCGGCGCAACGACTGGTACTGCTCAAGTCCGTGACCATCGACCCGGGAATCGACTGGAAGAAAGCGGCCGGGCGCGGTCTCGTCGATGCCTTCTTCGCGGAGATTGTGCAGCGAGCGCGTCTGCGTGTTGAAATCGTCAATCTGCGGAACGAATCGTAGGAGGCATTCCAGGCGTGCGGCCCGGCATCATGCGGGCTGTCGGGCCCGCTGTGGCTGCCGGCTCGCCGAGTTGACGAACCCAGCACTTGCCTGTATCTCAAACACCTATCAACGACCTGCCTAACAGATCACAGGAGGGCAAGGTGGCGGACGAAGCCAACAAGGCGCCCGGACCATTTGATGTTCGGACGGTGAGGGCGCTGGTCGCTCTCATGAGCCAGCATGAATTGGGCGAGATCGACCTGCGTGACGGCACGCAACGTATCCGTCTGCGGCGCACGCTGGGCGGCGTGGTGGCCATGCCAGCGCCGGCCGCCCCGGCCGTGCCGACTGTCAATCCGGTAACGCCGGCCAGCCCAGCCAGGTCCGAAACCGCCCCGTCACAGCCTGCGTCCGGCAAGAAGCTCATCGAAATCAAGAGTCCGACTCCGGGAACCTATTATTCGTCGGCCAGTCCGGATGCCCCACCGTTCGTCAAGGTCGGCGCCAAGGTTGCGCCCTCCACGGTCGTGTGCCTGATCGAGGCAATGAAGATCTTCAACGAGATCAACGCCGACTGCTCCGGCACCATCGCCGAGATCCTGGTCGAGAATCAGCAAGCCGTCGAGTACAACCAGGTTCTCTTCCGGGTGGATCCCACAGGTTGATTACCACGGATTGATTACCACGGATTGATATGTTCCAGCGCATCCTGGTGGCCAATCGAGGCGAGATCGCCTTGCGGGTGATCCGCGCTTGCCGCGACCTGGGGATCGAGGTGATAGCGGTCTTCAGCGAGGCGGACCGCGACGCGCCGTATCTCGACCTGGCCGACGACAAGATCTGCATCGGCCCGGCCGCCGCCGCTGACAGCTATCTCAACATCCCGAGGCTGATCAGCGCTGCCGAGATCGCCAACGTCCAGGCCATTCACCCCGGCTACGGGTTCCTGTCCGAGAACGCGCATTTCGCAGAGGTCTGCCGGGCCTGCAAGATCGAGTTCATCGGTCCGCCGCAGGAGGCGATGCGTCTGCTGGGTAACAAGAACGAAGCGCGCAAGCTGGCCCAGTCCGCCGGCGTTCCCGTCGTGCCCGGTAGCGAGGGCCTGGTGGAGACGGAGGCGGAAGCATTGCGGCTGGCCCACGACATCGGCTTTCCCGTGCTCATCAAGGCGGCGGCCGGCGGCGGCGGCCGTGGCATGCGCGTCGCCCGCAACGACATCTCGCTCCAGGCCGGTCTCAAGGCCGCCCAGCAAGAGGCCGAAAAAGCCTTCAAGGACGGCAGCGTCTATCTCGAAAAGTACATCGAACAGCCGCGGCACGTCGAGGTGCAGATCCTCGCCGACCGCGAAGGCAACGTCAGCCATCTCTGGGAACGCGATTGCTCGCTGCAGCGCCGGCATCAGAAGCTGGTCGAGGAATCGCCCGCGCCGAATCTGCCGGACGACGTGCGCAACGAGATCTGCGCCGCGGCCGTCCGCCTCGTCAAGCACGCCGGCTATTTCAACGCCGGCACCTGTGAGTTCCTCGTGGACAAGAACCACAAATTCTACTTCATCGAGGTCAATGCCCGCATCCAGGTGGAACACCCGGTGACGGAACTTGTGACCGGCATCGACCTGGTCCGCGAGCAGATTCGCATCGCATCCGGCGAGAAGTTGCGCTTCACGCAGGAACAGGTGCCGCATCACGGCTCGGCCATCGAGTGCCGCATCAACGCCGAGGATCCCGCACACGGCTTCCGCCCCAGCCCCGGCAAGGTCACGCGCTGGCAACCCCCCGGCGGCCCCGGCGTCCGCCTCGACACCCACGTCGTCACCGGCTACACCGTGCCGCCAACGTACGACTCGCTTCTGGCCAAGCTCCTCGTTCACCAGCCGACCCGCGCCCAGGCTCTGGCCTGCATGCGCCGCGCCCTGGCCGAGTTCACCGTCGAGGGCGTCAAGACCACCATTCCCATCCTCCGCGAAATCTTCCATCACTCGGCCTTCATCGAAGGCCAGGTCGATACGACGTTCATCGAGCGGCACTGGCAAAAGATGTGAAGTTAACAGAGCCCGAGGCGTTAGCGAGGGAAGCAGTACCCGTGCTCACGCTTCGGGTTCTGACCGTTCCAGACGTGCGGCTACAGTCTTCGTCGCCCCGATTCCATACAACGTGCCGCAGGACGCAATCATGGCTGGAACAGAATCCCCACCCATCTCGCGCGATGATCTGGCGGAGAAATACCTCGAGCAGATTCCGTACACCCCCTACCCGGTTCAGGAAGAAGCCCTGCTCACCTGGTTCACCTCCGACCAGGGTGTCCTGGTGTGCACGCCGACGGGGACGGGCAAGACGCTGATCGCCCAGGCCGCCCTCTTCGAGGCCTTGCACGCGGGCAAGATGGCGTATTACACGACGCCGCTCATCGCCCTCACCGAGCAGAAGTTTCAGGAGATGCAGGCCAGCGCCATCCGCTGGGGCTTCAAGGCGGAGGATGTCGGCCTGGTCACCGGCAATCGCCGCGTCAATCCCGACGCACGCATCCTGGCCGTCGTCGCCGAGATCCTGCTCAATCGCCTGCTGCACCGCGAGGCGTTTGACTTCAGCCAGGTGAACAGCGTCGTCATGGACGAATTCCACAGCTTCGCCGATCCGGAGCGCGGCATCGTCTGGGAGCTGTCGTTGAGCTTGCTGCCGCCGCACGTCCGGCTGTTGCTGCTGTCCGCCACGGTTGGCAACGCGCTCGAGTTCATGAACTGGCTGGAGCGCTGTCATGGCCGGAAGGTGCAATTGGTGGAAGGCAAGGAACGCAAGATTCCGCTTACCTATGAATGGGTGGGCGATCAGCTTCTCAACGAGGAGCTCGTGTCGATGGCCAAGGGAGACGCTGTCCATCGCAAGATGCCGGCGCTGGTTTTCTGCTTCAACCGCGACGAGTGCTGGAGCATCGCCGAGCAGCTCAAGGGCTTGCCGCTGGTGAGCGAGCAGCAGAAGGTGGCGCTACACGCCGAGATCAACCGCCTCGACTGGACACAAGGCGTCGGCCCGAAGATGAAGCAGATGCTGCACCGGGGCGTGGGCGTGCATCATGCGGGCTTGCTTCCCAAGTATCGTCGCGTGGTCGAGGACCTGTTCACGCGCAAGCTGCTGGCCGTTGTCATCTGCACGGAGACCCTGGCCTCCGGCATCAACCTGCCGGCGCGGTCCGTGTTGCTGACGTCGCTGGTGAAGGGGCCGTTCGGCAAGCAGAAGCTGGTGGACGCCAGCACGGCCCAGCAGATCTTCGGCCGGGCAGGCCGGCCGCAGTACGACGACAAGGGCTACGTCATCGCCGTCGCTCACGAGGACGATGTCAAGCTGCTCCGCTGGAAGGAGAAGTACGACGCCATCCCGGAGAAGACCGGCGACCCCGGCCTGTTGAAGCAGAAGAAGGCGCTCAAGAAGAAACGGCCGACGCGCAACGACAATCGCCTTTACTGGAGCGAGAGCAACTTCAAGCAACTGCAAGCCGCTCCGCCGGGCAAGCTTTACAGCAAGGGCAACATCCCCTGGCGGCTCCTGGCGTATCTGCTGTCAATCTCGCCGGAGGTGTCGCGGGTGAGGGCCGTGCTGCGCAAGCGGCTGATGGACGAGCCACGCATCAAGGCCGGCGAGAAGCACCTCGACCGCATGCTGCTCACCCTCGCCCGCGGCGGCTTCGTACGGCTGGAACCGGAGCCGCCGAAAGAATTGATGGCGCTGGAGGCACGGGAGGGCGAGGCTCCCGCCGAGCCGCAAACCAAGATCCCTTCCCAATCGGCTCGGCAGGAGCCTCGCCCTCCCGTGGCCGCATACTCCGCCGAGCTGGCACATCCCGCCGCCGAGCTATCCAAGCTGCTGGTCTTCCGCGGCATCCATCCGCTTTATGGCGCGTTTCTGCTCGATCATCTCGGCATCGCCAATCGCGACGAGCGTCTGCAAGCGCTGGAGAGCGTGCTGGAAGTGCCGCGCTCGCTGTGGCGGCAGGTGCGCGTGCCGTTCGAGGAATACCTGCCGCCCGGACCGCTGGCGCGAAACCGGCTGGACGAGGACTTGATTCGCCGCGGCCTGATGATCGCTCGACCCACCCCTGGCGAGGGCGAAGAAGACGACGACGATGGCTCATCATTTGACGAAGCGTGGGAGCATCCGCCGTTCCTGGCCGAGAAGCTGCGGCTGCTCTTCGACGCGCAATATCCAGAAGTGGACGACGTGAACACGCATGCCGTCTGGGCGGCGGGCGAATTGCTGCGCTACGGTGGCAACTTCAACCAATACGTCTCGGCTCGCGACCTGGTGAAGCAGGAGGGCATCATCTTCCGCCATTGTCTGCGGCTCATCCTGCTGTGTGGCGAGTTCGCCGAGGCTTGCCCCGCCGACATCACCCTGCAGGACTGGCAAGCTGACCTGCGCGACATCGCCGAGCAGCTCACCGCCAGCTGCCGCGCCGTCGATCCGGCGAGCACCGACGAGATTATCGAGCTGGCCCACGCTGCCGACGTGGTGGAAGGCGAGAAAGTCGTGGCGAAGTAACCCGCCCGCAATAGGATGCTGGGTTGAGTTGCCGGCCAAACGACCCACCCCCATGTGGCCGGTAACCCATCGTCGCAAGCCATTATTTTTCATTCTGTTACAGATTCCGCGCGAGTTCCCGGCCCAGTTTTGCGAGAGTCACACCATGAAGCCGACCGGCTCTGCCGCCTGGCCGTGAAGCTCCAAGCCGACTGCAGTGAAAAAATGCTTGTCAGCCACCACGCCGCGCCGATACACTCCACAAAGCCGGTGACGCGGGCCAAGTGACTGGAGATCACGGTTTTCAGTCCAACAGGAATCTATCCCAGCATCCAATGTTAGCTGCAGCATACTTGCGACATTCGTTCCGCGCGTGCGCGGCTCTATTCCTGTTCATGATCCCGGCCGTGGTGCAGGCCAATGTCGGGCCTCCCTCGTCTGGCGGCCAGGTCGTGGCTGAACCAGTCGGCATGGTGGGAGTGGACATCAGGAGTGAGACGCTCATCATCGATCTGCGGCCCCTGGCGACGAATGGCCTGGCACTGGTCGAGGCCGTTTATCACCTGCACAATCCCGGGCCGGAAAAGAAGCTCGACCTCCTCTTCGCGTCGGGGTCAGCGAACATTGCGGGTTTTCAAGTGTGGCTGGGGGACCGACCAATAGCCTGTGCGCCCGCAAGAGACACGAAAACGCCCGCGAGCTGGCATGCTCCCGCGCAAACGCCGGGACTCCGCGGCGCGAGCGGGCTACCATACCTGCAGCATCGGCCTCGCGACGTGACACCCATGGCGTTCACGGTCGTCGTCCCGCCCGGCCGGCACGATTTGAAGGTCCGCTACGCAGCGGAGGCATCCATCAACCGCCGCGGCCATCCCACGGTGTACCGCCAATTCGCTTACGTGCTGGCCCCGGCGCGGGCCTGGTCCAGTTTCGGTGGCCTGGACGTCACCCTTCACCTGCCCGAGAACTGGGAGGTAGCCTGCACGCCCGCGCTCATCCGTGAGGCCGACACGCTCAAGGGGAGCTTTGCCGACCTGCCCGCCGACGCCATTGTGCTGACGGCACAGGCGCCGGAACCGTGGGTCTACTGGCCGCTTTCCTATGCCAGCTTGGCGTTTCTCGGCGTGGTGGGGCTTGGGGGGATCGTGATGTGCCTGAGGGGCGGCCGGGCGGCAGGCCGACGGATCGTCTCCCCAACCACGGCTTTTTCGGGCCAACGCAACCGACACGCTTGGCCGACTTCGCTCGGTCTGGGTTTAGCGTGGGGTTTGGCCGCTTTGGGAGCAGGGCTGCTCGCCGTATTCGGCCCTGACTGGTTGTTGCCCAGTGGACAGGCGAGTCACTATGGTTACGGGCAAGCCCTTGCCATGCTCGCAGTCATTTTGTTGAGCATTCTGGCCCTGCCCGTGGGTTTTGTGATCGCCCAACTGACGGCCGTCGTGGTGTCCCGCCGCGCCGCGCCCAGCCATGCCGAACCGCTTTCTGGACCCTCCGGCTGAAAGTCCGCGCTCGGCGCGTGCCTCGTGGGGCAGGTTGCCAACCGGTTGCCAACCTGCCATCAGCGGCAATGGCAGGTCGGCGACCTGCCCCACGTTGCGCACACGCTCTGGTCTTTTCACAGCTGGTCATCTCGCCGGCAGGGACGCCACGGAATCAGCGGCAGGTACAAGGTCAGCATGTACGGCACGAAGCTGCCGAGTTCCATCGTCGCCAGGATGCCGAGGTGAAAAGCCACACCAAAGGTGAGCGCGGCGATGCGCGTGTGCCGGGCCAGCATCCACACCGGAAAGCCAACTTCCCAGACCAGCACGGCCCAGGTCATGCCGCGCAAGAGCCATGCCGGCAACGCACACTGGCCGGCGGAGAAGCGCGACAGCGTCACGTCGGCGAGCACGTAGTGCAGGCTATCGCCGCTGTGCCAGTCGGCGCCGCTCAGCTTGTAGATGCCGTTGCAGAAATAGATGAGGATCATCTGGATGAACAGCAACCGCAGCGCCCACGGTGCGATCCAGATGGGACCCGGATGCTGTCCCCGGCGCCGGCTCAGAAGACGGTCGAGCGACCAGACCGCGCCGCAGGGCGTGAGCATCAAGTAGAAGAGCACGATGCCACGGACCGTGTCGCCGGCGTTGTCGATTTCCGGGTTGATGTTGGCGAACGACGTCGAGAGCACCCAGGCCATGACCGCGGCCGTGCGCGTCCAGAAGCCGATGAGCAAGCATGCGGCTGCGACTGCCCAGATGACGAGAGCGACGGTTAGCGCTGCCGGCTGCTTGCCCCAGGGCACGAAGAGCAGGTCCGCGACCCAGCCGGCCGGTGCCAGACGATTATCGACCGCAAGCCAGACGCCCGTTCCTACCCACAGTGCCGCGACGGCGACGCTGCCGACAAGATACGCCGGCGGCCGCCGCCGGCGACACGCCATGTCCAGGATCGCGAACAGGACGGCAAGCGCCATCCCTGCCAGCGGCGCGAGCCATCCCGCCAGCGTCCGTCCAGCAGTGAACTCTCTCCCCCACAGCCCAAGCAAGTAAACCGAGCCGGCGCCGGTCCACGCGAAGCACGCGAGGCGTATGCAGTTCCTGTCGCTGTCGTCCGGTTGCACGCAACAAGCAATGCCGATCAGCACCGTCGTGCACACCCAGATGCACATTGCCAGCAACGAGATCAGCGGATGATCGAAGCCGCGGAAGATGGACCACGACCAGCGCGGCGCGTCGGCCCACCAGGCGCTCAGTTCCAGCGTGCCCAGGCTGTCCGGACCGAACAGATCGTGGAGTCGCGGCAAGTAAGAGAACAGGATGTCCAGCAACAGACAAGCGGCCAGACCGATGCGCAGCGCCGCCAGGCGTTGCGCGTGGACGGGCCGGGTCCACCATGCCGAGGTGCTCAACGGCCAGGGGAGCCAGGGTTGCGCTCCGACGACGGTCCCTGATTGTTCCGGGCTCGTCACTTCAGCACTCCCTCGAAGCGCCTGGTGACGGGATTGAACATCTCCACCTGGCCGTAGTCAGCCGACCAGCTGGCGCGCGGTTGCCATCGAGCCACGGGCATCACGAAGGGGCCCTGCCACAGTGACGGCTCCTCCGGCTCGGTGATGTGGAAACGGCGCATCAGCAGGATGACTTGCCGGGCGTCGGTACCGCCGGGAAGCTGTGCGCTACGCCAGCGCAAATAGGCGTGGATATTCGCCGAGTGACTGCTCACGAATTTCGCGATCTCGCCACGCCAGCGGCTGGCACGGCTCTCGGGAGACTCGTCCGGCGACTCCGTCAAGACCAGGGCCAGCGCTCCTTCGAAGCGACGGAGACGGAAGTCGCCGATACGGAAGAACGCGTCGATATCGCGCGGCTCGTTGTCGGAGAGCCAGTCTTCGGCCGCCGCCGGCATCATCGGCTCGTCGCCGCCACGTCCAATCTGATACAGCGTCAGCGTCGCTAGCGGATCATCCGCGGCGAGCGGCAACAGGCGGCCGGCAATGGCGGCGGCGGAATCGGCCGGCACGTCCCTGAGCAGCCGCACGGCCGGAAACACGCACTCCGCGCTCACGCCTGGCGCGAACAGCGACCAGCCTTGTGTCTGCCCGGTCAGTTCGCCCCAGCGATTGCCGAGCGCGGCCAGCGCTTGCGACGCCTGCCAGGCGTGCCCTTCTTTCCCGGTCCAGCCAGGCGCGAGCCTCTCAGCTTCGCCACCTGCCGTCCGCGAGAGATGCGCATGCAGATCATGCAAGACGCTTGTCGCATTACTCATCACCAGCAACAGCAGTTGCCCCAGCACAAAGATTCCCAGGCAAACGCTGCGGTCATTCGCCGGCGGCATCGAGAAGTCTCCGCGTCGAGCCAGCGGGTGTGTTTCCGATCGCGCTCAGGCGCCGGGCTCTGGTCAAACGCCATACACGTAGATCGTCGCCTTCTGTCCGAGAATCCGCACGGAGACGCGGCTTGCGCTCTTCCAGCCGACGAGGCCAGCGGCGTCCTGCATGGCCAGCGCGTCGGCGGCGAGGAGCACGGCGCGGCCAGGCTTTTTCAACACGCGCTGAAATTCGGGCAGCAGACGAAGATACAGCGGACCGATCAACTCGGGCCGGCTGAGCTGCTTGCCGAACGGTAGGTTGCTGATCACGCGATCCACGGTGGCATCCTCGAGCGGCAAGCGCCGCGCATCCCACAACTGCAGCTTGGCCTGGTCGAAGTGCAGGTTGACGTTGGCGGCTCGCAGCGCGGCGGCATCCTCGTCGCCGCCCAAAAGCCGGCAGCGCCGACCCAGGGCATGAACCTCGGCAAGGATCGTCCCTGCGCCGCACATCGGGTCGAGCACGGTTTGGCCGGGCTGCACGTCGGCCAGCCGGACCATGGCCGCCGCCACGGTGGGCCGCAGCGAGGCAGCCACGTGTGCCTCTTTGTAAGCTCGGTGCCGCATCGTCCGGTCCGAAAGTCGAACGCCGCAAACCGCGCTGGCCCCATGGATCGTCAGCCAGATTTCGATGGCGGCGTTCTCCTCGACGTGCTGCCAGCTTGCGGGCAGCTTGCCGACGAGGCCGCGCGCCAGTGCCTTGCGGGCGTCGATCCGCCGGTATGCGTGCTTGCCTTCCATCTGCACGACCAGGCGCATGGTCGGCTTGCCCTTCGGCTTGGGCCGGATGGCGTGGTGAACTTGCAAGAGTTGCTTCCAGTCGGGCCCGCGCTCCGTCCAGCGCGTGATGCTGTGCAGGTCCACGGCACGATACGTGAGCTGATCCGTGCCCCAGGCCAGCAGGAACACATCCTCGGTGGTGCGCAGCGACAGCAGCGAGCGATCCACCGCCGGCGCGCGGAACACAACCAGCCCCGGCTGCGTGCGCCTGGTTTCGCCGCCAAGCGTGGCGGCGATCTCCGCGCCGGCCACCGCCTCGAGGCCGGGCACGACCATCGCATAGCAGGCGGGCAAGTCCCGTTTTTTTTCCGTCGGCGGCATGAGCAACATTCCGGCCCGGCGCTTGCCTGCGTCCTACCTTCATCTCACCTTGCAGACGCAAGTCTTCCCGTTATACTAATACCTTCTCACAAATCAGGGGATGACGCATGGCCGAGCAGATGTTGATCGATCTTCGCGCGTTGCTGGTGGAGCGGGAGGACTGCGACGCCGGCACCGTGCAAAAACTTCGCGACGGACTGGCCCAGGGCAAGACACAGAATCGTTCGCTCAAGGAAGCCACCGAGCTTCTCAAGAAGAAGCTGGAAGGCGCCAGCGGCCCGGCAGTCAAGAAATGGCACCTGAAGCTCGGCATCGCCTCGTTCTTTCTCGGCCATCTGAGCGAAGCCGCCGAGCACCTTCACCAGGCGGAAGGCGCCCTCGCCAGCTTTTACCTCGGCAAGGCTTTGATGGAACGGCAAGACCTCGACGAGGCCCAGAAGGCTTTCGAGAAGGCGGAGAAGTCCGGCTATACCGCCAGCCAGGTGCAGCTCCAGCGCGCCGGCATCAACCGCCTCAAGGGGGATGTCACGCAAGCGCGCGCCCTCCTCGCCAAGCTCGAGGACCAGGCCAGTCACAACGCCGAGTATCACTTCCAGCTCGCAGGCTGCTACTTGACCGAAGGCAACCGTGCCCAGGCCGTCCGCCATCTTGAACGTGCCGTCGAACTGGACCCGGGACACACCGGGGCGCTCTTTCAGCTTGGCCACGCCAACGATCTGGCGGGCAACGACGACGAGGCCATCGCCTTGTACGAGCGCTGCCTTAACCATCCGCCTCTGCACGCCGGGGTGCTCATGAACCTTGGCATCCTCTATGAGGACAACGACAAGTACGAACAGTCCGTCGACTGCTTCAAGCGCATCCTGACGCTGAACTCCGAGGAAGAAGCCGGTCTCAACCCGGAACTGCAAAAGGACCGCCTCAAGGCCCGGACGCTGGCGCGCGAACAGGCCCGCCTGTTCCTCAAGGATTCCCAGGCCTCGCTCACCATGTACTACAGCCCCGACCAGGACATGGCGAGCAGCCGCTTCAGCCAGGTCATGGAAATCCCCGTCACCGACTTCGAGCTTTCGGTGCGCAGCCGCAATTGCCTCAAGAAGATGAACATCCGCACGCTCGGCGACCTGACACGCATTGGCGAGGGGCAGCTCCTGGCCAGCAAGAACTTCGGCGAAACATCGCTGACCGAGATCAAGGAAATCCTCGGCAGCAAGGGACTTCGGCTGGGTCAATCGCTGGAAGAAGGCGCGCAGCTCGAACGCCGCTATTTCGGCCAGCAGCCGCTCAGCGATCAGGAGCAGGCCGTCCTCAACAAGCCGGTCGCCGACCTGAATCTGTCCGTCCGGGCCCGCAAGTGCATGAATCGCCTGGGCATCAACACGCTCGGCGAACTCATCCAGCGCACCGCCGACGAACTCCTCGAATCCAAGAACTTCGGCATGACCTCCCTGAACGAGGTCCGCGACAAGCTGCGGCAATTCGGCCTGTCGCTGCGCGGCGACTGATAGGCTGTCAAATAGCAGTCAACCTCACTCGGCGACTAACGCCATGCCGCCTGGATTGCTTCCGGGCGTGGCATATTGGCCACATCATTTTCCATTTATATTCCTTCACACGCCGAGGCGGGTCGCCAGGAGCGGCGCGTCCAGGGCCGACATTTCTCGCCAGGCTTCTTGCCAAAGGATGCTGACTCCGTGAAGATGGGATGGGGCCTGCAGATTGAGCCGAGATCATGCGAATGGAGAATGATGATGTCTGAGATCAGCCGACGCGGGTTTCTGGGCGGTACGGGAGCCTTGGCGGCAGGCGCGGGGACAGCCCTGGCGGTTGATGACCCGGCGCCGGAACGGCAGCAGCGACAGCAGCCACGCTTCCGGCTGGGCATCGTCACCTATAACATCGCCGCGGCCTGGGATCTGCCAACGGTCCTGCGCGTGTGCCGCAATGTCGGCCTGGCAGCAGTCGAGTTTCGTACCACGCACAAGCATGGCGTCGAGCCGACGCTCAACAAGGAACAGCGCCGCGATGTGCGCAATCGCTGCCGTGACGCCGGTGTCGAGATCTGGGGCAGTGGCAGCGTCTGCGAGTTTCACTCGCCCGACAAGCAGGTCGTGCAGCGCAACATCGACACCTGCCGGTCGTTCTGCCAGCTGGTAGCCGACATCGGCGGCAAGGGTGTGAAGGTGCGTCCCAACGACTTGCCCGCCAACGTGCCGACGGAACGGACGCTGGCGCAGATCGGCCAGGCGTTGGCGACCTGCGGCCGGGCCGCCGCCGACGTTAATGTCGAGATCTGGGTCGAGGTGCACGGCCGGGGCACCGCTCATCCGCCGCACATGCGTACGATCATGGAGGCCGCCAACCATCCACGCGTCGGCGTCACCTGGAACTCCAACCCCACCGACGTCCGCAACGGCTCCGTTTCGGAATACTTCAAACTGCTGCGCCCCTGGATCAGATCGTGTCACATCAACGAGTTGCACAGCGGCTACCCGTATCGCGAGCTGTTCCGACTCTTGCGCGAAACCGGCTACGACCGCGTCACTCTCGCCGAGATTCAGGGAATGCCCGACGTGGCCACCGGCGAACGGCTGATGCGCTATTACAAGATGCTGTGGCAGGAACTTTGCCGGACCTGAGCCCGGTCGAATCAAGTGCTGTTCGGATTCGGCCGGTGTTTCAGCTCGCCGCCGTCCTGAATCGCGGTCGAGCCGTCACCGGCGTTGTCGTGGGTGCCCTCAGGGTGACCGCTCTTCTCGACGCGGGCATTCCATTCGCGGATGAGGTAGTTGAAGGCCTGAAACAATTCACGCATGAAGTCGCGCTTGCGCGGCTTGAACTCGGGAACCACGTTGCCACGGACCATCTCGAGCATGATCTGCCGGCAACGAAACAAGGGCCCAGCGATGCGGTGCGAGAACTTCAGCAGATCGTAAAGAATGATGGGCGTGAACAGCAAGCCCGTGATGAGCATGGGTCTTTTCTGTCCGAGAAAGTCCAGGTACAGTTCGCCGAGGTGCTGGGCCGGGCCGGCCACCGCCACGCTTGCCATGGCCACGAACAGATACTCGACATGGACGACCATGAACGTGTACAGGACAATGTAGCCGGCCATGCGTACCAGCAGGCGGAACTGAAACGCCGGATCTACCCAGAGCCGACGACGTTTGTGGGAACTCATGAATGCGCCCTGTCTTGACGGGATTACCACTGAGTGGACATAGAATAACCGGACAGCTATGGCGGCAGGAAGAGCGGTCGGGCCATTTCTACGCCGAGCTGGATGGCAGCCTGTGGCTTTTCATAGCGGGGTAGCGCAAATTCTTCAATGCCTCTGCCGCGAACGAGGCCGAGCACACTGCGTCGCCGGGAAATAGCGGCTCCGAAATGGGGACATGTGGCTGGCCGCGGACGCGCGGCCGCATTGGCAGCGCACTTCTAGCACCTTTCATTGGTTCATTAGAGCAAGATACCGATGCGATTCATTCACCGTCGCACTCCTGATTCATCTCGCGTCCGCGCCCTCGGCCCGTATCACATCGAGGCATTGCTGGACGAGGCCGAGGAAGGACTGGCCACGGCCTACCGTGTCCGAATTGAGCCGGGGCAAACGACCGACGTCAGCTTTCACAAGATCGCCGAGGAGTTTTACTTCGTCCTTGCGGGAAGCGGCGTTGCCGTCATCGACGGCACGCCCGTCAAGCTGTTACCGGGCGACTTTCTGCGCTTGCCACCGGGCACGACCCATGGTTTCATCACACATGACGAGGCGCTGGAGATGCTCGACATCCACACGCCCGGCTGCCGGCCGGATCGGGATACCTATTTCGCGGGCCAGACGCCGCCGGGATTCGGTCTCAAGGAGAAGAGTCATGAGCCTGTGCCAGAGTAGCACGCGATCGTTGCTCAACGGACTCCTCGTGCCGTGCTTGCTTGCGTCAGTCCCGGCCACTCGCGCTGGCGGCGATGCCCTGGACGACTGGCCGCAATGGCGCGGCCCGCTCGGCACCGGCGTCGCGCCCAGGGGCCATCCGCCCGTCAAATGGAGCGAGAACAACAACATTCGCTGGAAGGTCGCGTTGCCCGGCAAGGGGCATTCGACGCCGATCGTCCGGGACGATCGCATCGTGCTGACGACGGCGATTCCTTACGGCGCGGCGCTGAAGCCGCGCGTCCCCAGCCGGCCGGGAGCGCACGATAACTTCGCCACGACCCATCGCCACGAATATGTCGTCCGCGCCGTCAATCGCAAGTCCGGCAAGGTCCTCTGGCAGCGGACGGTGCACAAGGACCTGCCGCACGAGGCCGGCCACGTGACCGCCAGCCTGGCGTCGGCGTCCCCCGCAACCGACGGCCAAAGGGTATTCGCCTTCTTCGGCTCGCGCGGGCTCTACTGTCTCGACGTGGACGGCAAGCTGCTCTGGAAGAAGGAATTCGGCGAGATGCACACCAAGCACGGTCACGGCGAGGGCAGCTCGCCGGTGCTTCATGACGATACCCTTGTCGTCAACTGGGACCATGAGGAGCAGTCGTTCATCGTCGCCCTGGACAAGCGCACGGGCAAGCAACTCTGGCGCGTTGCCCGGGCCGAGGACACGTCCTGGTCCACGCCGATCATCGTCGAGCACGCCGGCAAGCCGCAGGTCATAGTCCCCGGCACGAACCGATTGCGCGGCTACGACCTCAGGACCGGCGCGGTCGTGTGGGAATGCGGCGGGCTGTCATCAAACATCGTGGCCTCGCCGGTGGCTGCCAACGGCGTCGTCTTCGCCGGCAGCAGCTACGATACGCGCGCCCTGCTGGCCATCCGCCTCGATGGGGCCAGGGGCGACATCACCGGCAGCAAGCAGGTCATCTGGTCGCGGCGGCGCGGCTGCCCGTACGTGCCGTCGCCGCTGCTGTACGGCGACTCGCTATACACGCTGCAACACTACCAGGGACTCATCTCGCGACTGGACATCAAGACCGGCGACGACCAGGGCGGCCCCTATCGCCTGGAGGCGATCGACAACGTGTACGCCTCTCCGGTGGCCGCCGCTGGTCGGGTCTATGTCACCAGCCGCGACGGCGTCACCCAGGTCATGAGCCACGGCGACCCTGTTCCGAAGATGCTGGCAGTGAATCGTCTCGACGACCGCGTCAACGCCTCGGCCGCCATCGCCGGCCGCGAATTGTTCCTGCGCGGCGAGCGCTACCTGTACTGCATCACGGAGAAGTAGTCGAGAGACATACGGAAACAGGATCAGAGTAGCGCTTTCATCTCGCGCACGGCCCGTTCCATGCCGACGAGGACGGCCCGCGAGACGATGCTGTGGCCGATGTTCAACTCCTCGACGCCCGGGATGCGGACGATGTCGTGGACGTTGTCGTAGTTGAGGCCGTGCCCCATGTGAACGTGCAAGCCGCGCTGCCGGGCGAAGTCGGCGGCTTCCTTCAGCAGATTGAGCTGCTTGACGCGCTCGCTGCCGCGCGCTTCCGAGTAACGCGCGGTCTGGATCTCGACGGCGCGGGCGCCCAGCACCTTGGCGATCTCGATCTGGCGGTCGTCCGGATCGAGAAACAGCGAGACCTCGATGCCGGCGTCGAGCAACCGCTTCATGGCGGCAGCGACGATCTTTTGATGAACGACGACATCCAGCCCGCCTTCGGTCGTCAATTCCTCGCGGCGCTCGGGGACGAGCGTGGCCTCTTCCGGCCTGATCTCGCAAGCCAGCGCAACGATGCTATCGACGGCCGCCAGTTCCAGGTTCAGCCGGTTGGTCACGACCTGGCGGAGGAGGCGGACATCGCGTTCCTGGATGTGCCGGCGGTCTTCGCGCAGGTGTACGGTGATGCCGTCAGCGCCGCTGAGCAGCGCGAGCACTGCGGCCGCCGCCGGGTCCGGCTCGGACGCACGACGGGCTTGCCGCACTGTCGCCACGTGATCGATGTTGACGCCGAGTCGGATCATGATCGTCCAGGGGTAATCGGCTCGCAAAACTCCCGGTAACGGCGGGCCTCGCGGCTCAGGGCCTTGTAGAGGAAAAACGCGAGCACGAAGTCCATCACTTTCTCAAGGATCTCGCCGACGGCCGGTATGTGCGCCGGCAGGAACCACCACCCCGACGTAAGAATCAACGGCACGATGCAGATGACGGCCAGCCAGGTGGACCAGGCGACGCGGTAGCGGTGGTCGAAGAACATCCGCCAGATGGCAGCCAGGTCTGCCAGCAATTCGTGCAGCAGCCAGGGACTTCGGACGCGCGTGATCGACTCGGCCGGGCCACGCTCGAAATCAGCATGGGGAGCACCGATCTTGACCTGCGGCGGCAAACCTGTGCGGATGTTCTCGGCCGACCGCGCCTGCTGCTCCTGCAACGATGCGACCGCATCCTCCAGCCGCCGCACGCGCTCTTCCAGGGCGTGCTGCGCCTCCTCGAGGCCGAGGTCCGGCGGACCAAGTGCTGGATCGACGGCCATCACGACTCCCATTTTTGATTCTTGAGTTTCGATCTTGATCAAGAATCAAAAACCAAAAATCACTTGGTCGGGACAGAGCTTGCCTTGTCCGGCCCCGGGAAGTTTTCCGGGACGGGCAGCGTGACCTTGCCGGTGGCAGCCCATTCGGTGCCGCGCAACATGGTGGTGATGAAGCCGACACAGCGCAGCGCCGTGATGTCGCCGCCCATCGAATGGCCCATCGGCGTGTGGAAGACGCGGCCTTTGCCGAAGGACACGGTGAAGATCATCGGCTCGTGGACCTTGGTTCCCTTGGAGTAAGCGGTGGCCAGCACGTGGACGTTTTCGATCGGACCGCGCAGGTTGTCGTACAGCTCGTCGCGCGCGTGCAACCATTCGCGCGGCATGCCCTTGGTCACGGGATGATCGCCGTCGCGGACGACGACCTGGAATGGCCGCGTATCGCGATGCCCGGTGCTGTCCCCCTGCCCCTTGGGAATGCGCACGGCCTTGCCGGATTCGTCGAGCAACAGCCGGTCGCCGTAGTTCTTGTCGCGCCAGCCCATGCCGATCATGCGGTTGTATTCCTTCCAGCCGCCGAAGGAATTGTTGGCAGCATGGATGATGACCAGGCCGATCTTGCCGGTTTCCAGGCGTTCCTCGAGCTGTTTGTTGAGCTTGTCAGGCCACGAGGCGCCGTTGTAGTTGCTCACCAGCACGTCGTACTTCTCCAGGTCCGGTGGAAACGGCACGGACATCCAGCCCTCGGGCAACTTGTCTCCCTTGCGAACATTGGTGGACACGTCCACGGTGAACCGGCCGGACTTCTCGAACAGCTTCTTCATGAAGGGCGTCATCGCCCGCCAGTCGTGGTTGTTCTGGCCATCGATGATGAGCACGCGCAACTTTTCCTTGGATTCCCTGGCATCGTCAGCCAGGAGCCAGCCGCGCGACGCAAGGCCCAGGAGAAGCAGGAGTGCGCACCAGGTGAAACGACGCGACATGAGAGGACCTCACTTCCAATTTGGGGCAACGATGAAGCGACCTGAAGACTGATTATAGTCAGCGCTGGACATGAAAAAACCAATCTCAAATTTACATTTGTAAATTTGAGATTGGTATCCTGGTTGCCCGCATCTGCTTGTGCAAACTACTTGACCATTTCCTTGAGGCTCTTGAGAGCCAGTGCCTTGACGACGGTGCGCTTGGGCTTGGCGGCGATCATGATGGTCTCGCCGGTCTGGGGGTTGCGGCCCGGACGGGCCGGGGTGGCCTTCTTCTCGACCTTCTTGATCTTCAGCAAGCCGACCACGTTCACAACGCCTGGGCCTTTCTTGCCAAGCTGGTCGTGGATGTAGTCGGTCAGCGCCTCGAAGACGCTGGCGATCTGCTTGCGCGATAGCTCCGTCTTGTCCGCCAGGGTCTGAAACATCGCTGACTTGGTCGCCGGCTTCATCTTGTTCATGTAAGAGCCCTCTCCAAATGGTGCGGTCGTTAGGACCATGATGTCCAACATCAAGAAGGCAGGTTAGAGGGCGGCGCGGCAAATGTCAACGAAAATATCGCGGAAAAATCAGCATTTTCCGGGATTTTTGCACGACAACGAGTTATGGCGGCGGAATTTCCGCGACCGTCGCATACAATGCCCACCGCAGACGGGAATTCCCTGGCTTTGCGAGGGTGGCGCCGCGCTGGTCAGCTGCAAGCCGTGTTCGGTGCCAGACGCCTGCCGGACCGCTACCAGTGCCATCGACAAGACCGCGGGCACGGCTCACCGCCCAGCGCTCACCGTAATCCCCGCCGGCACGCGCGCCGGCTCGAAACGCTAAGAAGCACTGAAGGATGCGTGCCATGAAGGCGATCGTCTTCGACCGTTTTGGCGAACCGGCCGAAGTGCTGCGCGTTGGCGAGGCGGCCGCCGCCGAACCGGGCGCCGGCCAGGTGCGCGTGCGCATGCTCGCCAGTCCCATCAACCCGTCCGATCTGCTGTCGGTGCGCGGCATGTACGGCAAGCTGCCACGCCTGCCGGCCACGCCCGGCTTCGAGGGCGTCGGCGTCGTCGACAAGGCCGGGCCGGGATTCTTGAAATGGCTGCGCGGCTTGAAGCCCGGCCGGCGCGTCGCCGTCCTCAACGGCAACGGCGGCAACTGGCAGCAGCAGGTCATCGTCCCGGCGCGCGTGCTGGTCCCGGTTCCCAGCGATCTGCGCGATGAGCAGGTCGCCTGCTTCTTCGTCAATCCGGCGACGGCGCTGATCATGACGCGCTGGTTGCTCAAAGTCCCGCGCGGCGGCTGGCTGCTGCAGACCGCGGCCGCCAGCGAGCTGGGCAAGATGGTCATCCGCCTCGGCAAGCACCATGGCTTTCGCACGCTCAACGTCGTTCGCCGCCGCGAGCAGGCCGAGATGCTGCTCAAGCTGGGTGGCGACGCCGCCGTCGCCACCAACGACGAGAACCTCGACGAGCGCGTGCGCTCGCTGACCGGTGGCGAGGGCGTGGGATATGCCATCGATGCCGTCGGCGGGCAGACCGCGCTGGCAGCCTTGCGCTGCCTCGGCACCGGCGGCCGCATGCTCGTTTACGGCACGCTGGCGAACGAGCCCATGCCTGTCGATACGCGGCTGCTCATCTCAGGGCAGAAACGCATCGAGGGCTTCTGGCTGTCCGAATGGGTGCGCATGCAGGGCATCCCGACGATGCTCAGGCTATTTCGGGAGATCAAGAAGCTGATGCGCGCCGGCGTGCTGGTCACCGACATCGGGCAATCGTTCCCGATGGAGGAGATCGCCGCGGCGGCACGCCTGGCCGAGACGCCGGGCCGGCCCGGCAAGGTGCTCATCCGGCTAGGATAGATCTTGTGTTGCGTGTGTTGCGTTCGCGCGGCGCCATGCGCACGCGAAACGTTGACAAACCGCAGCTTGTCCAAACAAGGAGCCTGATCATGGATTCACCAGTTTCCCGACGAACCTTCATCGCCGGCCTTGCCGCAACGACGACGGCTCTCGCCCAGGCGAGCGCTGCCGACGACAACGACAAGGGCCAACTCCGCATCGTCGACACACACGTTCATCTCTGGGACCTGAAACGGTTTACCTTGCCGTGGATCGAGAAGGACTCGCCGCTGGCGCGCAGCTTCGTCATGAAGGACTATCAGGCTGCCATCCGCGGGCTCAACGTCGTCAAGGGCGTTTACATGGAGGTGGATGTCAGCCCGAAACAGCTGGTGGCCGAGGCAGAGTACGTTCTGGACATCTGCCGGCAAGGGAAGACCCCGCTCGTCGCGGCGGTCATCGGCGGCCGGCCCGGGGCCGACGATTTCCCGAAGTACTTGCAGCGCTTCCGCGGCAACCGCTATCTCAAGGGCGTCCGCCAGGTCTTGCAAAATCCGGCCACCAAGCCGGGCTATTGCCTATCGGAGAATTTCGTGCGCGGCGTCCGTCGCCTCGGCGAGTTGAATCTGTGCTTCGATCTGTGCATGCGGCCGACGGACCTTGGCGACGCCGTCAAGCTCGTGGAAGCTTGTCCGGATACGCGGTTCATTCTCGACCATTGCGGCAACGGCCCGCTCTACGCCAAGGACCGCACCCAGTGGCAACGCGACATGGATCGGCTGGCCCGCTTCAAGAACACTGTTTGCAAGGTGTCCGGCATCGTGGTGGAAGCACGACCGAAGTGGACGCCGGACCATCTCGCCCCGATCATCAATCATACTCTGCGCGCCTTCGGTTCCGAGCGCGTCATGTTTGCCGGCGACTGGCCGGTCTGCACGCTGCGGGCCACCTTCCGCCAGTGGGTCGATGCCCTCAAGACCATCGTCCGCGAACGCCCCGCTGCCGAGCAACGCCGGTTGTTCCACGACAACGCGGTGAGGTTCTACGCACTCGCTTGAGGTAGCTGTCATGACAGTGGTTCTGACCGTGGCGTTGCTGTTCGCCGACTTCGGCGACGCGGTTGCACAAGCCCGACGCGTGAGCGAGGGAGGCGTGAACCCTCGCTCACGCGTCGGGCTGGTGCAGGACCCCGGCGCTGGTGCAGGCGAATATCGCTACTTGCGCGTGACGGCCAAAGGCAAGACCAACGAATGCAACTTCGTCGTGACCCGCAACGACAAGGACAAAGGCTGGTCGATCGTTTCCGTTACCGGAGCGTTAACCGTCTCCGCGCGTTATGACGTGCGCGACCAACTGCTAGCGGCCGACGTCACGCAGGCAGCGCGTGAAAAGAAACTCGTCGCCAGTTTTCGCGCCGGCGCCAGCCTTGCCACGATCACGCTGGCCGACGGCAAGAAGTCCGAGCTGAAGGTCCCGCCGGCCGGTGTGATCGTCACCTCCGCCCCGGACTGGACCGACGTGTTCCTCATGTGCCGACGCTATGACCGCACGAAAGTAGGCAAGCAGTCGTTCCCCGGAATCTGGCTGCATCCCAGCAAAGACTGGCTGCGCTTGACGTTCACCATCGAGCGCGTCGGCAAGGACAACATCGAAGTGGACGGCAAGAAACGCATGGCTGATCGCTTCGTCATCCACCTGCGCAACAAGAGTGAATACACGGCCTGGGCCGACGAAAACGGCCTGCTCCTGCGCCTGCGTCCCGGCAGCAAGGGCGAGCCCGCGTATGAACTGCTGCTTGAGGTGAGCCCGAAGCGCTAGCGAGGCTCCGCCTCAGACCCGACGACGTTGTAGCGGAATTCGCAAGAATTCCGATGAAGCGTTGGCGACGTGTCCCCGGTTGTCGGAACTCTTACGAGTTCCGCTACAAGACTTGACTCAGGCACCATGAATTTCGCGGCTCAAGGAATCTAGTGAGGACGACATGACCGCGCCAAAATCGATCATGCTGCTCTTTTTCCTGGCGGCATTGGCGGGCCTGTCCGCCCAGCCGCCGAGCAAGACCGGACCCGACACCGAGAAGCGTTTTCCGCCACTCAAGGTGCCGCCCGGCTTCACAGCCATACTTTTCGCCTGCGATCCGCTCATCGAGTATCCCTCGGTGATCGCGCTCGGACCGAGACAAGGGACGCTGTTCGTCGCCATCGATTACATGACCGGGCTGGGGACCGAGATCGTCCGCCGCAGCGAGGTTCGGCTCATCGAGGACACGAACGCCGACGGCTACGCGGACAAGGCCACCGTGGTCGCTGATGGCTTCAACTCGATCGAAGGGCTCGCCTTCGATGGCCGGCAACTCTACGTGATGCACGCGCCGCATCTCACCGCGGTCCCGTTCGCCGACGGCAAGGCGGGCAAGCGCAAGCACCTTGTCACCGGACTGGGCTTGCCGCCGGAGAAGAATCCGGTGCGGTTGCACTGCGCCAACGGCGTGGTCGTCGGCCACGATGGCTGGCTCTATCTCGCGCTCGGCGATCACGGCGCCGTTGTGCAACGCCCGGAAGGGGACAGTCTCACGCTGGTCGGCGGCGGCATCCTGCGCTGCCGGCGCGACGGCAGCGACCTGCACGTCTTCGCCACCGGGCTGCGGAACACCTACGACCTGGCCCTGGACGCCGATCTCAACGTCCTCCTCCGCGACAACGAGAACGACGGCGGCGATTACAAGGTCCGCATCTGCCACAGCTTCTTCGGGGCAGACCACGGCTATCCGTATCTCTACTACGAAAGGCCGGACGAAGCCGTGCCGCCGCTGGCCGATGTCGGGCTCGGCTCGTCGGCCGGCGGCGCCTGCTACCTGGAACGGCAGTTTCCGCCGGAGTATCGCGGCGACCTGTTCTTCTGCGAATGGGGCCGCTCGGTGACGCGCTGCCGGCCAAAGAAGCAGGGTAGCGGCTTTGCGCCGCTCCAGGAATTCGAGTTCGCCGCCGGCGCCGAGAAGGACCCGTACGGCTTTCGGCCGACCGATATTGTTGTCGATCACGATGGCTCGCTGCTGGTCAGCGACTGGGCCGACGGGCAACGGCCCAGGCGTGGCCGCGGCCGCATCTACCGCATCCGGCATGGCAAGGAGAACAAACCGGCGCATGCCGCGCGGAACTTTACCTTCACGGACTCTTTCACTTATCTGGATTCAGCAAGCCACTATGAGAGAATCGCGGCGCAGGAGTATATCCAGAACCAGAAGAAGCGCGGCCTGGACGGGCTCAAGTCGGCAATGGCAAATGGTCGGCTCGGCAATGTCGGTAGGCTCCATGCCGTGTGGATTCTGGCACATCTGCTGGACGGCAAAGCCGCTGCCGAAGCGCTCTTCGAAATCGCCGGCAAGGACCCGAATCCGCGCGTGCAGGTCCAGGCCGTCCGCGCTCTCGCTGATCTGCTGGATCCCGCCCTGACCAAGCATCGGCTTGACGCGGAACCGGGATCGCCGGCAACGGCGGCGCGGCTCGCGGCACTCGCCAAGGACAGGGATGCCACCGTGGTCCGCGAGGTCGTCGTCGCCCTTGGCCGCATGCGCTGGAAGGATTCCGCGGATTGGCTGCAAACAAACGTCAAGAAGCCCGACCCGTTCTTGGCGCATGGCGCGATGCAAACCCTGCGGCGCTCGGGCAACTGGCCGGCGGTGCTGCAACTACTCGATTTGCCGTCGAAAGAGCCAATGCGAGCCATCGCGCTGCGCGCTGTTGCCGATCAGGCAATTCCATCGATCGTCGATGGCCTGATCTCTCGCATCAGCAGCGCCACGGATCGCGCGCGAAGGAAGGAATATGTGGATGCGCTCACGCGCATCTATCAGAAACCGGGGCCGTACAAGTACTGGGGCTATCGGCCGGGCCCGCGGCCGGCGAACAGCGTGGCCTGGGAGCGAACCGCCGCCATCGGCAAGACGCTCGACACCGCGCTGGCCGATGCGAACCTGCGGCCATTCCTGCTGGCGCGCATGAAGTGCGAGAAGATCACGCCCGGGCTGGCGACACTGGAAAAACTGCTGGCGGACGACAAGTCCCCCGACATCGCCGCCGTGCTGGCCCTGCTCGCCGATCATCCGCCGCTGGCGGCGCGCCCGGCGTTGCAGGCCGTCGTCGGCAATCGGCGCTTTGCGGCGGCCGACCGCTTGAGCGCCCTGCGACTGCTCGCGAGCGGCCTGGATGGCGCCGCGGAGAAATGCCTCCTGCAACTCGAAAGCAAAGTAGAAGAGGGGCCGGTGCTGGTCGATGTCCTGCGCCTGCTGGGACGGCGTCCCACGCTGCAGCCTGCCGGCTTGCTCTTGAAGCGCCTGGCCAGCGCCGATGGCGCCGTCCGCGCCGCAGCGCTCGACGCGCTGGTCGAGCTGAACCCGGGCAAGGACAATCGGCCGGCCAACGACACACTGCAGCGCTTGCTGCAAGACAAGGACGCCGCCGTGCGCCGGGCGGCGGCCGGGGCGGCGGGCGCATTCGATGTCCGCTCGACTGCTGAAGCGCTCGCCAAGCTGGCGGAAGACTCGGTTCCAGTTATTCGTTCGGCTAGCCTCGACGCGCTGCGGCGTTTCAAGGATGGACGCGCACTGAAGTCCGCCGTCGCGGCACTGTCGCATGTCGACACGCACATCGCGGCGCTGCGCTATCTCGCCGACCTCGGTGATGCGAACCAAGCCAAGGCGGCCGCCGAAGCCGCGCGACGCAATCCAGCCAACGAGGTGCTGGCGTTGTCGTTCCCGCTGCTCGACCGCTGGGCCAAGCAAGCGCCGGCCATAGAGCGCATGCTTGCCGAACTCCAGGGGGCCACCGGAATCATCGCGCGCTGGCATGTCAGCCCGCCCATGCCGCCGGAACAGTCGTCAGGCGCGAAACCGCAAGCGATTCCCATCATGCTGGGGGCGGGGCCGGAGTTCCACTTGCAGTTGCCCGCGGCGAAGACCGGCGAGATTCGCGTGCTCTATGGCGACGTGTCGCTATCGGCGCCGCCGGCGAACGTGCAGTTCTTGGCCGGCAGCAGCCAGCCGTTTCGCGTCTCGATCAATGGCCGCCCCGTCTTCAATCAACGTCAGCAAGAGCCGTATCAGCAGGATGGCGAGCGCTTCGATGTCGGGCTGAAGAAGGGAGAGAATCGCATCGTCGTCGAACTGGACGGTGCGGGCGGCGACATGAAATTCCATCTACGCTTTCGCCGCAAGAGCTCGAAGGCCGAGCACGAGAAGCTGATCGCGGCGGCCATGGCGCGACCCGGCAACGCCGAGCGCGGCCGCGGCGTCTTCCTCGATGTCAAGAAGTCGCAATGTCTCAAGTGCCATCGCCTCGGCGAAACCGGCGAGCGCATCGGCCCGGAGCTGACCGGCGTCGGCCAGCGCTTCGGCCGCATGCACATCGTCGAGTCCATCCTCGAGCCCAGCCGCCACATCGCTCCCGGCTTCCAGACCGTGCTACTCACGCTCAGCAACGGCAAGGTGCTCACGGGTATCAAGCTCGGCGAGGAAAGCGGCAAGGTCATCCTGGCCGACAACAAGGGGGACAGGCACGACGTGCCGCGCGGCAGCATCGACAGCGAGCAACCGCTGCCCTTGAGTACGATGCCGGACGACCTGGCACGGCCGCTGAGCGTGGATGAGTTCGTGGACCTGATCGCGTTCCTGGTCAGCCAGAAGCGCTGACGGTGTTCGAGGGATTCATGTTTCGGGTGGCCATCACGGGTGACTTTCTCGGACCGGACGGCAAGCCGGCCTATGGCGACGGCCTCGCGCAATTGCTGACCAGGCCGCTCATTCAACATCATTTCCTTGCCGATCAAATCCCGGCCAAGGACGATGCCGACTACTGGGCGAAGTTCTACTCGCTGCAACTCGGACCGGAGCACATTGCGGGGGCGAACGGCATTGTTGTCTTGCGTCCCGGCGTCACGCGTGCGACATTTGCCCGGGGCGCCGGCGATCTGGTCGTGATCGGCCGGTCCGGGGCGGGTTACGACAAGGTGGACGTGCAGGCCTGCACCGACAACGACGTGGCGCTGTTCACCGCGCCCATGGCACTCAACCATCCCACCGCGTCGACGGCGCTCTTGTTCATGCTGGCGCTGGCGAAGAAGCTGTCCCAGCAGGAGCGCATCACGCGTCAGGGCCGCTGGGACCTGCAAGCGGAAGTGATGGGCGACGAGATTCAGGGACGGACGCTCGGCATCATCGGCCTGGGGCACAGCGGCCGGGAACTGGTCCGCCTGGTAGCACCGTTCGCCATGCGCGTGCTGGCCTATTCGCCGAGCGCCGATCCGGCCGAGGCGGGTAAGCTCGGCGTTCGGCTTGTCGCGCTCGACGAGTTGCTGCGTGAGGCCGACTTCGTGAGCCTGCATTGCCGGTTGACGGAGCAGACGCGCCGGCTGCTCGGCGAGCGCGAGCTGCGGCTGATGAAGCCGACCGCCTATCTCGTCAATGTCGCACGCGGCCCCATCGTCGATCAAACGGCCCTGGTGGCCGCGCTGCGTGCGAAACGCATCGCCGGCGCCGGTCTGGATGTCTTCGAGGTCGAGCCGCCGCCGCCGGACGAGCCGCTGCTCGCGCTCGACAACGTCATCGTCACGCCGCACTGGTGCGGCTCGACGACGGATGTGTGGCGCGGCACCGGCGCGGCGATGGCCGAGGGCATGCTCCGTGTCGCTTGCGGCAAGCTGCCAGACAACGTCGTCAATCGCGACGTGCTCGACCGGCCTGGATTCCGCGCCAAGCTGGAACGCTTCGAGAAGCAGTAAAAGATCTCATGTCGTGCGGAATCTTTCGCATCGGCCTGATGAATCGGGAGGGCGTGCGGAACCATTCGATTGCGGGGTCACTCTCTTGCGTTTTGGACTACAATGGCGGTAGAGGCTTGCCATCTCTTCACAAGTGAGGCCCGTCATGAGCGCACCGCGTGGGCTGGTTCGCGTGCGGCAAGATTCGCAGGGCGTGACTGTGCAAGTCGTCGGCTGGGGGCGAATGCAGCAGAGCGTGCCGCTGCGAAGGCTCGGCGAGAGTTGCCTGGCCGATGGGTCCGCGCCGTTTCGCGTGGATCTCCGTCACTGCAGCTACCTCGATAGCACCTTTCTCGGCACATTGCTGTGCCTGCAACGGATGGCGCGCAAGCTCGACCAGGGCCAGTTCCAGCTCATTTCCCCTTCGCCGGAATGCAATCGACTTTTCAAGCAGATTGGCGTGGATGAGTAGTTGCCCATTCTGCGACAGCGAGCGTCTGCAGAGACTTCGAAACTGGCGCAGCTGCGCGGTGATCGGTTTGATAGTCTGGCAGCATGGAGGACATCGAGCGACTCAAGGAGGACGCGCGGGCGG
>Ga0194131_10000637_pt1 | contig 59486 bp, 50 predicted proteins | sample TA2KigO120mmetaG_FD_148631 | JGI IMG/M metagenome (GOLD analysis project Ga0194131, IMG submission 148631) | Freshwater microbial communities from Lake Tanganyika, Tanzania - TA2015053 Kigoma Offshore 120m | ecosystem: Environmental > Aquatic > Freshwater > Lake | place: Tanzania: Lake... | reverse complement strand
GCCGGCGGCGCCGCCGGCTCCCCCGCGCCGAATCGCGCGACCGAGCGCGCCAGCTCGGCGACCGGCCGGGCGATGCGCCGGCCGAACACGAGCGCGAGGGCGATCGCGAGCGCCAGCATGAGCAGGCCGGCCACGGTCATCGCGATCGCCGATTGCCGCAGGTCGCGCTCGACGATGGCCGCCGGCACGCCCGTCGCCAGCGTCCAGCCCGAGAACGGCAGCCGGCTGTGCGCCGAGTAGAAGAGCTGCCCCTCGAGGCCGACGTTGCGCGTGGCCAGCTCGGGCGCGCGCTGCACGTTGTCGCGGAGGCCGGGCGACGGCGGCTTGCCGACCCAACGCTCGTGGTTGAGCGTGCGCGCGACGATGACGCCGTTCTGGTCCAGCAGCGTCATCGTGGCGCCCGGGGGATTCGACTGGCGCGCGAGCACCTCGAGCCAGACGCGCGGCTCCAGCACGGCGATCAGCAGGTGCGTCACCACGCGGCCGCGACGCACCGGCACGACCAGCAGCGTGACGGGCGTGTTGCTCACCGAGCCGATCACCAGCGGGCTCATCATGGGCCGGCCGCTGCTCACGACCGCGGCGAGGAGCGCCGGCGCGAGAGCCACGGGCGGCAACGGCGTGCCGAGCGGCTGCCGCAGATTCAGGAGCTGGGCGCCCGTCGGCTCGGCCAGGACCAGCGACGCCCACGCGCGGTGCTCGGCGGCCACGCGCTGGGCCTGCTCGTAGAAGCCCGGGAAATCGCCCCGCTGGAGGGGCAGGGACTGCGCGAGCACCTGCAGCGCCCGCGCGTGCCCTTCCTGCTCACGGTCCAGCGCGGTGGCCAGGGCCCGCACGCGGTCGAGGTATTGCCGGTCGTAGACCGCGCGCTGGTGGCGCCAGAAGAGCACGCCCATCACGCCGATGAAGATGAGCGCGGGAAGGAGCACGGCGAGCACGAGGATGACCAGGTGGGAGCGGAGCTTCACGCGCGCTCCACGGGGAGCCGGACCGTGAACGTCGAGCCCGTCCCCCGCCCGGCGCTCTCGGCGCTCACGGTGCCGCCGTGCGCCTCCACGAGGTGCTTCACCAGCGTGAGCCCGAGGCCGAGGCCGCCGAACCGGCGCGTGGTGCCGCTCTCGCCCTGGCGGAACCGGTCGAACACGAACGGCAGGACGTCGTGCGCGATGCCCTCCCCGGTGTCGCTCACCGCGATGCGCACGTGCTGCGCGTCCCGGGTCAGCCGGATGTCGACCCGCCCGCCCGGGCGCGTGAACTTGAGCGCGTTGCCCACGAGGTTCCACAGCACCTGCGCGAGACGCTCGGGATCCGCCATGACCGGCCCGCCCGGCGCGACGTCGGTGTGCAGCGTGATCTTCTTCCCGGCCGCCGTCGGCTGCAGGGCGTCGACGACGCCGGCGATGAGCGGCTCCATCCGCACGGCGCGGACGTCGAAGTGCAGCTTGCCGCTCGCGATGCGCGAGAGGTCGAGGAGGTCCTCGATGAGCTGGATCTGCGCGCGCGCGTTCCGCTCGATCACCTCGAACGCGCGCTCCTGCTCGGCGACCTCCATGCCGCCCTCGCGCAGCATCCGCACCCAGCCGAGCACCGCGTTCAGGGGCGTGCGCAGCTCGTGGGAGAGCACGGCGAGGAAGTCGTCCTTGCTGCGGTTGGCGAGCTCGAGGTCGGTGATGTCCGTGATGCAGCCGACGTAGCCGCGCACGGCGCCGGCGGCGTCGACGTCCGGGACGTACACGACGCGCACGAAGCGGCGGGAGCCGTCGCGATGGTCGCTCGGCTGCTCGAAGGTCACGGGCTCGCCCGCGAGCGCCCGCCGCACCCACGGCGCGACGCGCTCGTAGCGCGCCGCCCCGAGGACATCGCGCACGGTCCGGCCGACGATCGCCTCGCGGGGCCGCCCGAACCACGCGACGTAGGCCTGGTTGACGAAGCGATAGCGCTCGTCGCGGTCGACGTAGCCGATCAACGCCGGGACCGAATCCGTGACCGTGCCGAGGAGGGCCGGAGCGCCGCTCACCTGCGCAGTATAGATGTGACGCGCCGCGCTGCGATGATCGCTCGACAGGGCGTGTGTTCTCACGTAGAGTCCCGCTCCACAGAGTTCCGGACCGAACCCAAACGTTCCGATCGGAGGTGGCCATGCCGCTCCGTCGCTTCGTCCGACTCGCTCCCCTGATGCTGCTGCTCGTCCTCGCCTTGGCGCTGCCCGCCCCCGCGCAGGCGCCGAAGTCGGGCGGCGTGCTCACCATCCACCCGCTGTCCGCGCCGCCGAGCCTCTCGCCGCACGAGGAATCGACGATCGCCGTCGTCCAGCAGGCGAGCCCGTGCTTCAGCAACCTCGTGTACTACGACCCCGCGAAGAAGCAGGAGAGCGTGGACACGATCATTCCCGAGCTGGCGGAGAAGTGGTCCTGGCAGGACAACTTCCGCAACCTCGTCTTCCTGCTCCGCAAGGACGTGAAGTGGCACGACGGCAAGCCCTTCACCTCGAAGGACGTCAAGTACACGTTCGACATGGTGCGCGGCGCGCCCGACGCCGAGGGCCGGCTGCGGGTCAACCCGCGCAAGCTCTGGTACGACAACGTCGAGGCGATCGAGGCGCCGGAGCCGTACACGGTGGTCTTCCGGCTGAAGAAGCCGCAGCCGTCGCTGCTGCCGATGCTGGCCTCGGGCTACTCGCCGATCTATCCGCAGCACGTCCCGCTCGCCGACTTCAAGAACAAGTGCGTCGGCACCGGCCCCTACAAGCTGAAGGAGAACCGGCCCGGCGAGTACGTCGAGTACGTGCGCAACCCCGACTACTTCGTGAAGGGGCGGCCGTACCTCGACGGCATCAAGTGGATCATCATCAAGGACCGGTCGACGCAGATCGCCGCCGTGCAGGCCGGCCAGCTCGACGTGGCGGGCAGCGGCTGGAACAAGGCGAACGCGGACACGGCCAAGAAGGGCAAGCCGCAGCTCGTCCTGCTCGAGAACGACTCGAACGTCAACGACAACGTGCTCGTGAACTTCAAGCGGGCGCCGTTCACCGACGTCCGCGTGCGGCGCGCCTTCAACCTCGCGCTCGACCGGAAGAGCTACCTCGTCGGACCGCGCCAGGGCGGCGCGAGCTTCGGCGGGGCGCTGCTGCCGAAGCCGGCCGGCGTCTGGGGCCTGCCGCTCGCCGAAGTGCAGAAGCTCCCGGGCATGGGCGATGCGGTGAAGCAGAAGGCGGAGGCGAAGAAGCTCCTCGCCGAGGCCGGCTTCACCGACAAGAACCCCCTGAAAGTCACGGTCTCCACGCGGGCGCTCGCCATCTACGTCGACACCGCGAGCTGGATGGTCGACCAGCTCCGTCAGGTCGGCATCGACGCCACCCTCGAGCAGATCGAGACGGGCGTGTGGCACCCGAAGATGACGCGCCTCGAGTACCAGGTCGCGCTGAACCTCACGGGCGTCGGCATCGACGATCCGGACGCGCAGCTCTTCGAGAACTACCGCTGCGGTTCGCAGCGCAACTTCTCCGGCTACTGCTCGGAGGAGATCGACCGCCTGATGGCCGAGCAGTCGTCGACGCTCGACAAGGCCAAGCGGCTCAAGATCGTCAACGAGATCGATCGCAAGCTGCAGGCCGACGGCGCCCGGCCGGTCCTGGGCTGGGGCAAGCAGTACGCGGTGCACTGGCCGCACGTGAAGAACTACCCGCAGCACGAGAACTCGATCTACAACGTCAGCCGCATGCAGGACGTCTGGCTGGACAAATAGACATGGGGGGTGCGGGACGTACCCCCCAAGCCCCCCGCGCTGCGGGCCGGGAGTGAATCCCGGCCCTCCGCGGGTGCCGAGGTCCCATGCGCGGCTACATCACGAAACGGCTGCTGATCGCCGTCGTCACCCTGATCGGGATGTCGATGGTGATCTTCGTCCTCATGCGGCTGACGCCGGGCAACATCGCCGACATCATGTTCGAGTCCGCGGGCTACGTGGACCAGGCGGACAAGAAGAAGATCGAGATGGAGCTCGGCATCGACAAGCCGATCCCCATGCAGTACCTGAGCTGGCTCGGCGAGCTCACGCAGGGCTATCTGGGCAAGTCGTACCGGTACGAGCGGCCCGCGTGGGAGATCATCAAGCCGCGCCTGCCCGTCACGCTCGAGCTGGCGCTGCTGGCCATGGCGTTCTCGATACTGCTCGGCGTTCCGTTCGGCGTCATCAGCGCGATCCGGCAGGACAAGCCCATCGACTACGTGCTGCGCGTGGTCTCCCTCGCCGGCCTCTCGATGCCGTCGTTCTGGCTCGGCATGATCGTCATCCTGCTGCTCGTGCACTCGCTCGGCTGGATCCCGTCGGTCACGTACGTGTCGCCGTTCGACGACCTGCGCGCGAACCTCGCGCAGTTCCTCTTCCCCGCCCTCGCCGTGGGCTATCGCTCGTCCGCGCTCATCATGCGGATCACGCGGTCGGCCATGCTGGAAGTCCTGCGTGAGGACTACATCCGCACGGCGTGGGCGAAGGGCCAGCGCGAGCGCTCCGTGGTCTGGCGCCACGCGCTGAAGAACGCCTCGCTGCCCGTCATCACGCTGCTCGGCATCGAGTTCGCGTTCCTGATCGGCGGCCTCGTGGTCACCGAGACCGTCTTCAACCTCCCGGGCGTCGCGCGCTATCTGATCGACGCGATCCAGGGCCGCGACTATCCGGTCGTCCAGAACCTCGTCATGTTCATCGCGATCATCGTGGTGCTGGCGAACCTCGCCGTGGACCTCCTCTATGCGTGGGTCGACCCGCGCATCAAGTACGGGAAAGCGTGATGGCGATCAATGCCGCGGATGTCGTCGCGACCCCGTCCCTGACCGACGCCCCGACGCGCCGCTCGGCGGTCGGGCGCTTCGTGCGCAAGAAGCCGCTCGGCGTGGCGGGCGCCTTCCTGATGGGCGCGCTCCTCGCCACCGCGCTCCTCGCGGATGTCCTCGCCACCCACGATCCGACCCGGACGTCGATGCACGTGCTCGCCGCGCCGGGCGCGGACTACTGGCTCGGCACGGACAACCTCGGGCGCGACCTCTACAGCCGCGTGGTGCACGGCTCGCGCATCTCGCTCATCGTCGGCGTGATCTCGACCCTGATCGGCGCGGTCGCGGGCGGCTTCATCGGCCTGCTCTCGGGCTACATCGGCGGCAAGACCGACCTGCTCATCCAGCGGCTCATGGACATCATGCAGGCGCTGCCCATCCTGGTCCTCGCGCTGGTGCTCGCCGCCGCGCTGGGCCCCTCGCTCACCAACGCGTGCATCGCGATCTCGATCCCGATCGTGCCCCGCGCCGGCCGCGTGATCCGGGCGAGCGTGCTGGCGATCCGCGAGTTCGCCTACATCGAGGCGGCCCGCGCCCTCGGCGTGCAGCACCTGCGCGTGGCGTTCCGCCACATCCTGCCGAACACGGTCGGCCCGTTCATCGTGCTCGTGACCGCGCAGCTCGGCGGCTCGATCCTGGTGGAGGCCGCACTGTCGTTCCTCGGGCTCGGCATCCCCGAGCCGTACCCGTCGTGGGGCCGCATGCTGTCGATCGCGGCCGCCGAGTACGCCGAGAAGGCGCCGTGGCTGGTGATCTGGCCCGGACTCGCGATCAGCCTCGCCGTGTTCGGGACCAACCTGCTCGGCGACGCGCTCCGCGACACGCTCGACCCGCGCCTGCGCGGCTCCTGAGCGGCTACTCGTCGATGCGGTAGAGGTCGACGCCCGGCTGGCTCCACGAGGGCGTGACCCCGCCGATGTGGTGACCGCGCTCCTCGAGCCAGGCGTCGAGCTCCGGCGGCCGATCCCAGCCGCGGTGCTTCACGACCCACACACGTTCGCCGGCTGCCTGCGGGCGCACGAGGTCCAGCTGCTGCGGGTCGATCAGCTCGACGTCCTCGCGCCAGTAGTGGCGGAGCGGGTACGCGGCGCCGACGGTCGCGAGCACACGCTCGTCGGCGGCGACCGTCGACGTCAGCACGGCCGCGACCGTACGCCAGTCGGCGCCGTGGCGGCTCTCGTAGTAGCCGCGGAGTGCGGCGCCGACCGGCAGCGCCCACGCGACGAGCAGCACCGCCGCGGTGACGCCGGCAGCGAGCGGCACCAGGCGCCGCGAGCGCGCAGGCGCGATCGCGGCCACCATCCGCCCCGCGCCGCCGGCGATCACCGTGAGGCCGTGGGCCAGCAGCACGAAGAGTGGCGGCACGACGAGCGCCAGATGACGGCCCGAGAGGAAGTGCGACGGCTGTGAGACCCAGATCAGCACCACCGGGAGCGCGAGCCAGAGGGCGAGCACCAGCACCACCACGCGTTGCCGGCGCACCGCCCACAGCCCGCCCGCGACGAGGACGCCGCCGAGGGTGGCCGCCGCGCCCGGCCCGAGGTACTGCGGGACGAACACCTCGACGAGCAGCCGCTGGAGCGTCGCCGCGGGCAGGTCGCCCTCTCCCAGCTGCGCCCGCGCGAGCCGGACGAAGACCGGGAGCCAGGGCGCCAGCAGCACCGTGACGGCCGCAAAGGACACCGCGGCGGCGGCCGCGCCTCGCCCGCGACGCTCGAGCACGACCAGCGCGGCCACGAGGGCCTGGAGGACCAGCAGCGTCGTCCCGAGATAGTGGGTGTAGACGGCGAGCGCGGCGGTCGCCGTGAACGCCGCCCACGCGCGCGCGTTGTCGGTCCGGGCGGCCTCGAGCAGCGCGGCCATCGAGACCACCGAGAGCAGCAGGAAGAGGGCGTACGGCCGCGCCGTCTGCGACAGCTCGACGTGGAACGGCGACCACGCGAGCACGCACGCCGCCGTGAGCGCGGTCGCGGGACCGACGAGCCGGCGGGCGAGGCCGGCGAGCGCGGCCACCGTCGCCACGCCGGCGACGACGAACGGTGCGCGCAGCGCGGCTTCGCTGGGGGCGGACGGGCTGAAGAGCCAGCCGGCGAGGTAATGCAGCGGCGGATGTCCGAAGACCTGGGGTGTGTAGAGCACCCAGTCGAGGCTCTGGCCCCCGATCGCCGTGAGCACTTCGTCGAACCACAGGCTCTGCGCGGTGAGCGCTCGCACGCGCAAGGCGGCCGCGAGCCCCAGCACGGCGAGGAGCGCCGCGTGCCACGCGCGCGGTCGGGGCAGCGACCGGGCGGCGCGCGCCACCGCGATCACACCGAGCCCGACCGCGACCGCGAGCGCGGCGAGGAGCCCGCGGACCTCCACGAAGTGGCCCGCGTGGTATCGGTCGCCGATGACGGGCTCCGCGGCTGCCCAGCGGGCGGGCACGCCCCCGCCGGTGGCGCGGAGCACCACTGGATGCCCCGCCGGCAGCGTCGAAGCCTGCGACCAGACGAGGAGGTTCCAGCCCGGGTGCACGCGGCGGCGCCAGAATGCCTCGGCAGCGGGAGCCCAGGCTTCGCCGGCCTGAAGGACGATCCAGCCCTCCTCGTCGGCGCGTCCCTCCCAGAGCACCCAGACCGCGAGCAGCGAAGACGCCGGCGCCGACGCGGCGACGATGACCCGGCCCGTGTCGTCGGGCACGCGCGTCGCCTTCCGGGGCTGGCTCGCGAGGGCCCAGCCCTCGAGCAGGATCGCGACGAGGAGCCACCCGAGCGCGAGCGCCAGCGTCGCGCGCCGCGCGGTCGCTTGATTCGGCCCCGGCCCTGCGCCAGCATGGCGACGCGCCGGGAGCTCACCGGACGGCGAGGTGATGGCATGGGACGCATCGTGTACGCGGCGGCGATGTCGCATGTGTTGTCGCCAGACTACTACGCCAAGAACGTCGGGCCGCACGGCCGCGCGATGGTCGAGGCGCTCATGGACGTCGTGCGCGACCTGGGCCGCGCGATGCTCGACCGCCGCCCCGACGCGCTCGTCGTCGTCGCCGACGACCACCTGAACGTCTTCTCGTTCGACGCGGTCCCGGCGTTCTGCGTGCGGATCGGCCAGTCCGTGCAGAAGATGCAGCAAGACGGCGCCATCGAGTTCGACCGCGCGCTGGAAGACCTGCCCGTCCGCTATCCGCTCCACGAAGATCTCGCGAACGCCATCCTCGAGCAGGGGCTCGAGGCCGGCATCGACTTCGCCGCCTCGTGGTCGGCGCCGCTCGATCACGCCTTCCTGAGCCCGGTCAGCGTCTTGTGCGGCGCGCGGCCGGTGCCGCCGCTCGCGCCGGTGTGGGTGAACTGCTTCGTGAGCCCGCAGCCGACGGCGCGCCGGTGCTTCGAGGTGGGCCGCCACCTCGGGCGCGTCATCGCGCAGAGCCCCTGGAACGTCGCGATCATCGCCACCGGCGGGCTGAGCCACTTCCCCGAGCTCTCGCTGGCGCGCGTGGGCACGTCCGACGTGGCGTTCGACCGCCGGATCGTGCGCCACCTCGAGGGCGCGGAGCACGAGGCGCTGTGCGCGCTCACGATCAAGGAGCTCCACGAGACGGGCTCGCACGAGCTGCTGAACTGGCTGGTGCTGGTCGGCGCCGTCAGCCCCGCGCGCGCCCGCGTGCGCTTCTTCGGCGAGATGGGCCGCATCGACCTCGCGGCCGTCGAGTGGGACCTATGAGCCGGTACGACGTGAACGTGGTGCTCTATCGCCTCAAGAAGGACGCGGCGTTCCGGGCGCGTTTCCAGGGCGATCCCGGCGGATCGCTCGCCGGCGCGGAGCTCACGGACGACGAGCGGCAGGCGTTCGTACGGTGGGACACCCGCCGTCTGAACGAGCTCGGCGGCTCGCTGCACCTGCTGGTCTCGATTCCCGACCTCGGCGCGCACTGAGCGCGCCGCGCGGTCAGGCGGCGGGGCGCACGTTCGAGCGCGACTGCCCGCGGCGGCGGCGGCGCAGCGAGAAGCGGCGGATCGCCGGGACCTGGAGCGCGGCCAGCAGGATGCCGAACACGAGCAGCGCCGCGCCGATCACCCGCAGGACGTCAGCGTCGATGACGAGCATGCCGCACCCCCATGGGTCCGGATTCTCTCGCACCGGCGGCCGTGAGCCAACACGGAAAAGCTTTCCCCACGGCGAGCCCCGGTGAGGCCCGGGTGACTCGGTCGCCGGCCTGCGCCGGCATCCCGCGCATGCCCCGCCTCGTCCACGCCGGCCTGCTGCTCGCGGTCGCCCTGCGTCCGGATCGTGTTCACCGAGAAGGCGCACGCGGCCGTCCAGCGCCCGGTCGACACCCGGCCTTCTGAGGGCAGATACCCCTTATTGCGCTGTTCACCCATCGGTGCTATCCATGGCGGGCATGACGCCGGCCACGGAGCCAGCCCCCGCCGCTGACGCGGAGCGCTTCACCCCCACCGTCGCCGTCCTGGTCATCCACGGGATGGGCCAGCAGATCCCGTTCGAGACGCTCGACAGCGTCGCCCAGGGGCTGACCCGCGCGGCCGAGCCCGAGTACCAGACCGCCGTCAAGGTCGAGCGCGCCGACCTCGGCGCCCGCCGCGTCGGCCGCGTCGACATGACGTTCACCAACGCTCGGGAGACCACGAAGGTTCATCTCTACGAGGCGTACTGGGCGCCGCTCACCGAAGGACAGATCGGGCTGGGCGGCGTCATGACGTTCCTGTGGCGGGCCGGCATCAACGGGACGTGGAACCACGTCACGAAGTTCACGCGGCGCATCTTCGGATCGCCGCAGAGCTACGAGCCGCCGGTGCGCACGCTGATCTTCACCCTGATCGCGCTGGCGGTCGTCGGGTCGCTCGTGGTGATGAACGGCGCCATCGCCGCGGTCGCGGCCGCCACGGCACTCTACGGACCGCGGGCGGGATGGTTGACGCCGGCGCTGTACGACGACTTTACCGCCGTCTTCACGTGGGTCCTCGCGGCCGCGAGCGCCTTCGCGGGCGCCCTGTGGCTCAACCGCGCGCGGCGCGGCGGCACCGGCGCCCGCGCAGCGGGCATCCTCGCGGTGGCGCTGTTCGCCGTCCTCCTGGTGGTCCTCGTCGCCGCCGGGCTCGCCCTGCCCCTGCTCGCCCTCTATCACGCGCGCACGCGCGGTGCGGTCGCGCTCGTTCCCGGCGCCTCCTCGAGCACGGGTCCCCTCGTCGCCACGGTCCTGGTCGCGGCCGTCCTCGGTCTGCTGCTCCTGTACGTCGTCGTCGTGATCGTCGTCCGGACGTTGCGGGAGTGGGTCAACAAGGGACGGGGCATGGGGTTGTTCTCGCCGTTCGTCACCGCGGGCTTCGTGGGATTCGTCGCGTTCATCGCCCTGGAGCTGGTGTTCTTCGCGGGCCGGATGGGCGGCGGCCAGGGCGGCTTCGGCCAGCCCGCGATCCTGTGGGCGCTCCTCGTCGCCATCAGCGCCTACGTCCGGCAGCTCCTCGTCGAATATCCCGGCGACGTCGCCATCTACGTGCAGCCCCAGGCCCTCGACCGCTACTCCGAGACGCGCGGCAAGATCCGCTCGTCGGTCGGCAGTCTCGCCGCGGCGATCTACGACTCGGGCGCCAAGGGTCCGGGCGTGCGCTACGACGGCATCGTCATCGCCGGGCACTCGCTCGGATCGGTCGTGGCCTACGACATCCTGAACCAGCTCGTGGCCGACGACGCGGCGCTGGCGCCGGCCAACCGGGACGTCGTCGGACGCACGCGCATGCTCCTGACGTTCGGCTCCCCGCTCGACAAGACGACGTTCTTCTTCACCAAGCAGAAGAAGAGCCACAGCGGCTCGGTGTGGGCCGAGCTCGGCACGGCGTTCCAGCCGCTCATCGACGATCCGGCGACGCGCGCGTTCCGCTGGATCAACATCCACTCGCGATGGGACGTCGTCAGCGGCAGCCTCGATTACTTCGACACGATCCGGGAGCAGGAGCTGCCCGACGATCAGAAAGCCCCGGGCACCGTCCGCAACCATCTCGATTCCGAGGCGACGACGTTCCTGGCCGCGCACATCGAGTACTGGCTGGGCACGACGATCTACGCCGCGATGCTGTCGGGCATCGACGGCAAGCCGTTCCCCCGATCCTAAGGAGCGCCGATGCGGACCTTTCGTTGCCACGCCGGCCGGTTCGTCCTCCTCGTCGTCATCGCCCTTTCGAGTGCCGCGTGCGCGAACATGGGCGGTATCATCGGCGGCACCGTCGGCGCGACGCTCGCCGGCGCGGCGTCGCCGACGCACGAGGTGGAGCAGATCTACTACCTCGGCGTGTTCGACGGCCGCGAGCAGCTGCCGGAGAGCATCTACCGCATCACCGTGAAGGGCCAGGCGAGCTTCCTGAGCTTCACGAAGTTCGCGTCGGGCTGGGTGCCCGCGGCGGTGGTGGACTCGCTCGGCGGAAAGGTCAGTCTGAGCGCTGAGGCGGCCACGCAGGGCCTTACGATCACTGCTCCGCACGCCGAAGCCGTGTCGAACCTCCAGACCGGGCGCCGACTCGTCCTGTTTGGGCCCGAGGGCTTCCGGGAGGCGCCGCGCGACCACCGGCTGGTGATCGTGATGGGCACGAGCCCGGAGAACTTCTTCAAGGCGATCGACACCGCGCTCGGCGACATGGCACAGATCCAAGTCGAGCGTGACAGCGGTGGGCTCCAGCGGGAGTTGATGCAAGCCCTTGCGGATCTCCGCGGGAGCCAGAAAGCGTACGCCGACATCGAGGTCGAGTCGTTGCGTGAGAGCGCCGCCTTGAAGGAGCTCAAGTGATGCGCCGCCCGCTCCGTCTGGCGGCCGTCGCCACGCTCGGCGCCCTGGTCGCGGGTTGTGCGGTGCTCACGATCGACGTCGACGTCTACAAGGGCGCGCTTTCCAACCACGAGAGCGTCCAAACCGAACAGCTCGCGGCGATGGCCATGGGAGTGAAGCCGCTGATCGCAGAGCTGCGGGCCCAGCTCGAGCGACGGGACTGCTACGCCTTCCTCAATGAGCTCGAAGACAAGCGCAACACGCTGACCCGGCGCAAGATCGACGACGACTACCCGGATCTCGACGTCCACTGCCCCGCGTACTTTCGCGTCCGGCGGACCGCAGCCTACCTTCCTGATCTCGACACCGCACGAAGCCGGGACACCGCGCGTGTCAACGCGATCCTGAGCCTCTACGAAAACCAGGACCGCGCGGCAGGCAGCGAGCTCGTCCGCGGCCTGGAGGATCGCCTCCAGCAGCTCAGGACCCGAATCAAGGACGGGATGCCGGTCGTCGAGGCCGCGGCGCGTAAAGCCGCGGGGACGGGTCCCGGTGCCGACGCGCGGCGCACGACCTACTTCGAGGAGCTCTCGCGCGAAGCCTTGACCCATGCCTTCGCCCGCCCGTGTGTCGAGCGGGACCTCGACAAATGCCCACCCCCCGTCCGCGAGGACGTCCGCGCCGTGACGGCCGCGTGGCAGATGGCCCGGGAAGCGTGGCGCGAAGCGATGCGCCTCCTCTCGTCGCAGACGAATCGTGAACGGCTCGGTGACAGGCAGCTCGATGTCGTGGCGTGGGCGGCCGCCTCGCTCACGAGTCCCGCCGGATTGCGGCGGGCGGTCGTCGACGTGACCGGACCGGCGGCGCACGCGCAGACGACGGGCGCATCCCACGCTTCCGCCCGGGCGGCGGCCGACGCGGCCCGTCGAACCGCGGATCAGGCAAAGAAGGACCACGAGACGGCCGTCGTCGCCAAGGCAGAGGCCGCGAAGGCAGTCGCCGAGGCCGAGACTGAGCATGAGACCGCCGCCGACACAGCCAAGACCCTCAACGAACTCGCGAAGAAGGCCGAACACGCGGCGGGGGTCGCACAGGACGCCGCCCTGCGTGCCGGCCTCGCCGCCGCGGAGGCGCAGCAGAAGATTCCCCCGCGCACCGAGGCACCGGATCCGCAGGCCGTCGACGCCACGGCCCGGGGGGACGCAGCGGAGCGCGCCAGCGCCCTCGCCCGCGAGGAAACGGTCGCCGTCAGGGCGGCCAACAGCGCGGCACGCGAGGCGGCCGATCGCCGGCGTGCCGCGGACAGCGCGCTCCTGCTCGAACAACGCGCAGGCAGGCGCCTCGCGGACGCGCGCCAGCTTGCCGAAGCCGCGGCGGCAAGGGTTCCCACGACCGACACGGAACGGCGACGTACTGCAACGGCCGCCGCAGACCTTGAAGAGGTAGCGGCCGCCGCCGCGCGGACGGCGGATGCCGCCCGGACGTCCGCCGACGCCGCCAAGCGGCGCGAGCTTCCGTCCATCGTCTTGGCCGATCAGGGCCCGTTCAACGAGGTCAGGAAGCGTCTCGGCGACCTGGCGGGCGGCCCGGTGCTCGAGCCCTGGCCCAAGGACGGCAAACACGCGCCGCCCGAGGTCCTCAGACGCCACGACGATGAGCGTCGGCGTGCCGAGGCCGCAATTCGTGGCGCGCTCAGCGAGCTGCTCCAGGACAACGGCAGCCCGACGCAGGCAGAGCTCGTGAAACGGCGGCCGGGCGGGGGCGATCTCGGCATTGGTCGCGCCCTTGCCACGCAGCTGTTGATCGCGGAGGCTCATGCGGAGTCGTTGAACGATCCGAATGGCTGGTTCGTCGCGCTCTATCCGAGTCCCGAGGCGCTCATTGCGGCACGGGACACGAGTCTCGCGAACTCCGACACGATCGATTACATCCTGTCGCAGACCGCGCGAGCCTTCGACACCGGGCTCACCGGTGGGCGGCTCGAAAAGGGCCTCGAAACACTCATCGCCGAGTATCTGGATGCCAGTCGACAGAGCGCACGGCGCGGCGCGGCGCGGAATGACGACACGGCCCGCCGAAGATCCGCATTGCTCGACGCGCTCGTGAACGCCGGCGAGAAGATCTCGGTGATCGCGAACCTCGACATCCTGCTCCGCGACCGGACACACGACACGCGCGACCCGTTCATCACCACCGAGACGGAGAAATACGTCCGGCTCCTTCAGGCGGTCGGCAACTCGATCCTGTCGCAGGTCGACGCGCTTCGCCAGGCTGACGCGCAGCGGCAGCGGCTCGTGGGCACCAGGGACGTCGAAGTCCGCGGCATTCGTAATGCCGAAGCACGCGCGACGGCGACACTGCGGGAGATCCGCGCCGATATCGGCCGCCTGCTTCCAGACAAGGACGCGACGCGCACGACGCTGACAGGCCTCATCGACGCGGGCAACGCCGAAGTGCTGAAGCTCGTGTCCGCGCTCTCCGCCGCGATCCCCGGAGCGCGCGACACGGCCACGACGGCCGCGGAGGAGGCGGGACGCTGGGACGCCGCCGATGCGGCGGTCGGGGACAAGGTGATCGAAGCCGCCATCCACGCCTCGAAGGACATGACGGTCACCGAGACGGCCGCCCTGATCAAGAAGACGCTCGAAGCCGAAGCCGTAAAGCATCGCCAGCCGACGACGGAAGACGTTGCGCGCGCCGAGCGGTTCGAGGAGGGGGCCAAGGTCTTGGCGCGCGACGTCTTCACCAAGAACCGGCCGGCGGACGCGAAGCCGGCGAAAGAGCACTACGCGGCACTTCGAAGAGAGATCGCAGAGACACGCAAGGCGGTCCGCGCCCGGAGCGACAACGCCGCGCGCGTCCTTGCCGGCCATGAGCGCTGGTACGCGGCCGCCGACCAGCTCGGGTCGGGGACGATCCCGATCGCATTGCCAGGGCGCCTGGAGCTCGACCCGCGGCCCGGGACACCGCCCGACCTCAACAACACCGCGAAGGACGTCCTCGACGTCATGCTCGCGACCCTCAAGTACGAACACGTCGCCGCCGTCGCCCGCGACCGGAACAGCGAGCTCGCCAAGAACAAGCTCGCCGCCGTCGAGCTTCTCTACGCTTACCGCTCCGGAATGATCCACATCCGCCCGTCGGCGACGTTCCTTCGCAACAGCTATCCGGCCACCGTGCTCCAGAACGACCCCAGCGCTGGCGTGTGGCGCAACATGCTGACCGACCACGCCACGCGGCAGCTGCCCTTCTACGCCGCCATCAAGGGCGGCGAAGAAGACGCGCGCATCACCCGGACCATCGACAAACAGTTCTGGCAGAGCGTCAACCAGGTGCGCGTGTCGGGCGCCGGAAACACGAACTACGCGATCGCCAAGGACGACGTCGGCAACTGGTACGTCAAGGACTACGGCTCGAATCCGAAAGACATCATCGAGTCCGCGAAGAACCTTGCGATGTTCTCCGCAGGGCCAAGCCTCGGCGCAAACCTTCTCTCGCGCGGCGGCACCGCCGCCTCGCGCACCGCGCGGACGGTCCCGTCAGCGGTGACGCCCCCGGCCATCGCCGGCGAGGTACCGATCCCGGCCGCCCCGCAGACGCCGGCTCCCCGCGCCCGGACGACGCTGGGCCGCCAATTCGATCGCTACGCCGAGCGGTTCGACACCGAGACGCGCGAGACGCGCACCGCCGTACGCACCGAGCTCGACGACCTGCACAAGAAGGTTCGCGACGCAGTCTTCGCCGGCGGCGTCTCGGAGCCGGACCTGCGCGCGCTGGACAGTCGTGGCGTGTTCGTCCCGATCACGACGCTCTACGCGCGAGACCGCCGATTGACCGCACTCGCCCGGGACACGGACGACAACAATCGCGCGAAAAGCGTGACGGTGATGAACGGTGAGATCGCGGCGGCGCTCCGGCTGATCAGAAGCTATCGCCTCGAAGCCCTGACTCGCACGCAGCGCCTCGTCACCCCCGCGCCGGCGCCGCCGCCGGTGGCTCCCACGCCGCCGCCGCCCTCCGCACCTGGCGCACCGGCGACGACAACGACGATCACGACCACGACGGTGCCCGTGCCGCCAGCGACACCCGCGACCCCGACGACACCCGCGAACGCAGCGGCAAACACGACCACGACGACGACCACGACGGCGACCGCGCCGCCCCCGTCGACACCTGCGCCGAGCGCGCCAGCGGCCGCCACGTCGCCCGCGCCCGCGACGGCCGACACGCTTCCGACGCTGACGGCGGACGGCGCGAAGAACGCCCGCGCGACGATCGACCGGGTCATCAGCGACGTCATTGCGCGGCACCTCGCCGAGCTGCGGCGCTCCGCCGCCGTCTACGAGTCCGCGCTCCTCTTCATCGGCGAGACCGCCGGCCTCTAGCCCCGGGGCGCTCGCTTCCGCCGCCGACGTCGGCGATACTGCGCCGAACGATCGCTCGCCCGAGCACCGGGCGGCGGAGAGGAGCGCCATGCCGCGACCGCAGCCCGGACAGGTTCAGACCGTCCTCGGGAGCCTGCGCCCCGAGCAGATGGGGATCACGCTGCCGCACGAGCACCTGCTGATCGACTTCAAGGTCATGTTCGCGGAGCCCGCCGCGGCGAGCGACAAGGGCCGCGCCGCCGAGCCCGTCAGCCTCGCGAACCTCGGCTGGGTGCGGCAGAACTTCAACGCCAACCTCGACAACCTGCGGCTCATGGACGAGCAGGTCGCGGCCGACGAGATCCTGCTGTTCAAGAGCGCGGGCGGCAGCACCGTCGTCGACCCCACGCCGAAGACGCTCGCGCGCGATCCCCTCGCGCTGACGCGCATCGCGCGCGCGACCGGCCTCAACGTCGTCATGGGCTCCGGCTACTACGTGCACGCCTCGCATCCCGCGGACATGGACCGCCGCACGGTGGACGACCTCGCGCGCGAGATGATCGGCGATATCACCACCGGCGTCGGCGACACCGGCGTGAAGGCGGGGCTCCTCGGCGAGATCGGCACCACGTATCCGTGGACGGAGAACGAGAAGAAGGTCCTGCGCGCGGCCGTCACGGCGCAGCGCGAGACCGGCGCGTCGCTCATGATCCACCCCGGCCGGCATCCGAAGATGCCGATGGAGCTCGCGGAGTTCGTCCAGAAGGAAGGCGGCGACCTGCGGCGCACGATCATGTGCCACATCTGCCGCACCATCGCGGACATCGGCGCCGTCGTGGACCTCGCGCAGACCGGCATCTGGCTCGAGTACGACCTCTTCGGCCTCGAGAACTCCTACTACCCGTACAACCCGAGCTTCGACATGCCGAACGACGGCGGCCGCATGGCGCACGTGCTCGCGCTGATCGAGGCGGGCCACCGCGACCAGCTCCTGCTGTCGCACGACATCGCGTACAAGACCTCGCTCGTCAAGTACGGCGGCTACGGCTATCACCACCTGCTCGTGAACGTGGTGCCGCGCCTGCGCGCGAAGGGCGTGGACGACGCCGGCCTGCGGCGCCTGCTCGTCGAGAACCCCACGCGCGCGTTCACCTTCGCCTGATATGGCCCGCTATCTCTTCCAGGGCACGTATTCACGCGAGGGCGCGCAGGGGCTGCTGCGCGAGGGCGGGACGAAGCGCCGCGCGGCCGTCGAGACGTTGATGGCCTCGCTCGGCGGCCGGCTCGAAGCCTTCTACTACGGCTTCGGCGACACCGATCTCTTCATGATCGTCGACCTGCCCGATCACGTCGCGGCCGCGAGCGCGTCGCTGATCGTCGCCGCCAGCGGCGCCGGGTCGTGGCGCACGACGGTGCTCATGACCGCGGAGGACATGGACCGCGTCGGCCAGAGCGGCGCCGGCTACCGCGCGCCCGGCGGCTGACGCGGTGACCGAGGGCGACCACGTCGCACGCAACCGCGGCGTGTGGGACCGGTGGGCGCCCGAGTGGGTCGAGTCCGGCCGCCGGGCGTGGGCGCAGGACGCGATCACCTGGGGCATGTGGGAGGTCGCCGAGCGCGACATCGGCGCCGTGCCCGACGTGGCCGGCCGCGACGTCGTCGAGCTCGGCTGCGGGACCGGCTACTGGTCGGCGTGGCTCGCGCGGCGCGGCGGCCGCGTGGTCGCGCTCGACAGCTCCTCGCGCCAGCTCGCCACCGCGCGCATGCTGCAGCGCGAGTTCGGGCTCGCCTTCCCGCTCGTGCACGGCGACGCCGAGTCGACGCCGTTCCGCGCCGAGCGCTTCGACGTGGCGATCTCGGAGTACGGCGCCGCGCTGTGGTGCGATCCGTATCGCTGGATCCCCGAGGCGGCGCGCCTGTTGCGACCGGGCGGCGAGCTCGTGTTCCTGCGCGACGGCCTGCTCCGCGCGCTCTGCGCGCCGGACACCGACGAGCCGGCGGGCGACCGGCTCCTGCGCGACTACTTCGGCCTCAACCGCCTGGAGTGGTCGGACGACGGCTCGGTGAACTTCGCGCTGCCGCCGGGCCCGCTGATCCGGCTCTTCCGCCGCTGCGGCTTCGAGATCCTGGACTACGTCGAGGTACAGGCGCCCACGGACGCGAGCTCACGCTTCACGTACGTGACGCCGGAGTGGGCGCGCCGCTGGCCGTCGGAAGAGATCTGGCGGGTCCGGCGGGGGGGCTTGGGGGGGTCCTGAGTTGTGGGGCCCCCCCATGTTCGGGCCTTAACGCATCGCTACGTTCTGACCCGCAGCGACTTCGGGTCGTACGGCGGCGCGAGCTGGGCGCGCGCCGGGTACCGGTCGCACGCGATCTCGAGCTCCCACCGTCCGTTCGCGAGGCACGCGTCGGTGACGCCGTCGGCGTGCTCGACGTAGCCCATGCCCACCGCGCGGCCGAGCGTGTGCCCGTACGCGCCCGAGGTGATCCGTCCCACGAGCGCGCCGTCGCGCAGGACCGGCTCGTCGTGGTAGAGCAGCGGCTCGGCGTCCTCGAGCGTGAAGACCACCAGCCGGCGCGTGAGCGGCGTGCCGCGCTGGGCGAGCAGCGCGTCGCGCCCGAGGAAGTCCTTCTTGTCCCATGCGACCGCGAAGCCCAGGCCCGCCTGCAGCGGCGTGTCCTCGCTGCCGAGGTCGTGGCCCCACGAGCGATACGCCTTCTCCATCCGCAGCGAGTCCATCGCGTGATAGCCGGCATGGCGCACCCCGAGGTCCGCGCCCGCCGCCACGATGGCGTCGTAGACCGCGGGCGCGTGCTCCACCGGCACGTAGAGCTCCCAGCCCAGCTCGCCCACGTACGTCACGCGGGAGGCCCGCACCGGGGCGGTGCCGATCCAGATCTCGCGCGACGTGAGGAACGGGAACGCGCCGTTGCCGAGGTCGGCGTCCGTCAGCCGCGCGAGCAGCGCGCGCGAGCGCGGGCCCATGACGCCGAGCACCGCGGTGCCGGATGTGACGTCCGTGAGCACCGCGCGCGCGTCGCCGAGATGACGGCGGATCCAGTCGGCGTCGTGCGTCGCGACCGAGGCGCTGGTGACGACGAGGAACGCGTCGTCCGCCAGGCGCGTCACCGTGAGGTCCGCCTCGATGCCGCCGTGCCGGTTCAGCATCTGCGTGTAGACGATGCGGCCGGCGGGCACGTCGACGTCGTTGGCGCACAGGTGCTGCAGGACCGCGAGCGCGTCGGGCCCTTCGAGCCGGAGCTTCGTGAACGACGACTGGTCGAAGAGGCCCACCGCCTCGCGGACCGCGCGGTGCTCCGCCGCCGCGTGGGCGAACCAGTTCTGGCGGCCGTAGCTGTACTCGTAGCGCGCCGCCGTCCCCGCGGGCGCGTACCAGTTCGCGCGCTCCCAGCCCAGCACGACGCCGAAGCACGCGCCCTGCGCGGCGAGCCGGTCGTGCAGCACGCCGCGGCGCACGTCGCGGGCCGTCCGCGGCTGCTGGAACGGCCAGTGCATCGCGTAGAGGTTGCCGACCATCTCGACCGTGCGGTCACGCAGGTACGTGGGATTGCCCATGAACGGCGCGACGCGGCGAATGTCCACGTCCCAGAGATCCATCGGCGGCTCGCCGCCGACGATCCACTCCGCCACGGCTTTTCCCGCCCCGGCGCCGGAGGCGATGCCGATCGAGTTGAAGCCGGCCGCGACGAAGAAGTTGCGGCACTCGGGCGCCTCGCCGAGCAGGTAGCGGCCGTCGGGCGTGAAGCTCTCCGGGCCGTTGACGTGGCGGCGCACCGGCGCCGTCTCGATCGACGGGATCCGGATGATCGCCTGCTCCATCATGATCTGGAAGTGCTCCCAGTCCTCCGGGAGCAGCGAGAACGCGAAGTTCTCGGGGATGCCGTCCATGCCCCACGGCTTGGCCACGGGCTCGAAGCCGCCCATCAGCAGCCCGCCGACTTCTTCGCGCACGTAGATGTAGCCGTCGGGGTCGCGCAGCACGGGCAGGTCCGGCGTGACGCCGGCCATCGGCTCGGTGACCATGTAGAAGTGCTCGGAGGCGTGCAGCGGCACCGTCACGCCGGCGAGGCGGCCGAGCTCGCGCGCCCACATGCCCGCGGCGTTGACGACGTACTCGCAGGCGATCTCGCCGCGCTCGGTCTTCACGCCGGCCACCGCCCCGCCTCGGAGCACGAGCCCGGTCACCGCGGTGTTCTCCCAGATTTTCGCGCCGCCCATCCGCGCGCCCTTCGCGAGCGCCAGCGTGGTGTCGATCGGGTTCGTGCGCCCGTCGCGCGGCAGCCACAGCGCGCCCACGAGATCGTCGGTGCGGATCAGCGGCCAGCGCCGGCCGGCCTCCGCCGGCGTGATGACGTCTACCTCGACGCCGAAGCACCGCGCCATCGACGCCAGGCGCTTGAGCTCGTGCATGCGCTCGGCGTTGCGCGCGAGGCTCAGGCTGCCCGGGCGGCGGAAGCCCGTCGCCTGTCCCGTCTCCGCTTCGAGCGTCTCGTAGAGGTCGGCGCCGTACTTCGCGAGCCGGGTGAGGTTGTGCGTGGCGCGAAGCTGGCCGACGAGGCCGGCCGCGTGCCACGTGGTGCCGCAGGACAGGTCGCGGCGCTCCAGCAGCACGACGTCGCGCCACCCCAGCTTGGTGAGGTGGTAGGCGACGCTGCAGCCGGCGATGCCGCCGCCGATGACGACGACGCGCGCGTGGGTGGGGACCGGCGCCGTCATCGGAGCGCGGGCGTGACCTCTTTGGCCAGCGTCTCGATGCTCCGCATCATCGGCGCCAGCGGGATCCGGCCGCCCGGGTTCGGCTCCACGATGATGCCGTCGAGCTGGAGCTGCTCGCGCAGCTCGCGCAGGCGCGCGATCAGGCTCGCCGCGCTCCCCACCACCACCCGCTCGCGCAGGATGTGCTCGTGACTCAGCACCGCGAGCGTGTCGGCCTGGGCGAGGCGCTCGCCCGCCGTGGCGGTGCCGCTGCCCGTCCCGGTGCGCGCGAGGTCCGCTTGGCGCCGGAAGTAATAGATGATGCTGTCGCGTGACTCGTCGATCGCCGCCGCGTCGGTGTCCGCGACGTACGCCGGGATGCGCAGGTACACGCTGCCCTTGCCCGGATGTCCGGCCGCGCGCCACGTGGTCTGGTAGCTGTCGATGTAGCCGCGCAGCACCGAGATGTCCGTGCCGCGCAAGCCGACGAAGATGTGCAGGCCGTGCTCCGCCGCGCGCAGGAACGACTGCGGGTTCAGGGCGGCGATGCGCAGCGGCGGATGCGGCCGCTGGAGCGGCTGCGGGGTGACGATCGCGTTGTCGACGTCGTAGTACTTGCCGTGGAAGCTGAACGTCTGGCCCTTCCACGCCTCGCGGATCAGGTCGAGCGCCTCCATGAGACGGCCCTGGCTCTCCTCGTAGGGGATGCCGAGGATGTTGTACGAGCGCGGCGAGCCGCTGCGGCCGATGCCGAACTCGAACCGCCCGCCGGAGAGATGATCGAGCGTGGCGATGTCCTCGGCCACCTGCAGCGGGTTCCTCAGCGGGAGCACGTGCACCGCGGTGCCCACGCACATCGTGCGGGTGCGCGAGGCGATCGCGCCGGCGGTCACCAGCGGCGACGAGAGCACCGAGCGCGTGGGCAGGAAGCGGATCTCCCCGAGCCAGATGCCGTCGAGGCCCCAGGTCTCCGCCGCGTCGACCGTCTCGAGGAGCTCCTGGAAGAACTCGGCGTGGCTCGCGCCCTCGCGCAGCTCCTCCAGGAAGAGCCCGACGTGCCGCATCACATCGCGAGGAAGCCGCCGTCCACCACGAGCTCGGTGCCGGTGATGTACGAAGCCTCGTCGGACGCGAGGAACAGCACGGCGTACGCGACTTCCTCGACACGCCCCTCCCGCTTCATGGGCACGGCCTTCAGCATCTTCGCGCGCCACTCGGGGTTCGCGGAGCCGACGGAGGTCCGCATCGCGGGCAGGAAGCCGGGGTGCACGGAGTTCACGCGGATGTTGTCGGCGGCGTACTGCACGGCGCCGGACTTCGTCATGATGCGCACCGCGCCTTTCGAGGCGTTGTACGCCATGTGCACGCCGTGCTGTCCCGCGAAGCCGGAGATCGACGAGATGTTGACGATCGCGCCGCCGCCCGCGCGCTTGAGGGCCGGCGCCCCGTGCTTCATGCCGAGGAAGACGCCCTTGGCGTTGATGTCCATCACCTTGTCCCACGCGTCGGTGCTCGTGAGGTCCGGCTGGTACGTTCCGCTGATCCCCGCGTTGTTGACGAGGACGTCGAGCTTGCCGAACTCGCGCTCGGCGGCGGCGATGGCCGCCTGCCACTGCGCCTCGTCGGTGACGTCGAGCTTCACGAAGCGCGCCGTGTCGCCGATGCCCTTCGCGACCTCCTGCCCGTCCTTCTCGAGCACGTCCGCGACGATCACGCGCGCGCCCTCGCGCGCGAAGAGCTGCGCCTCGCTGCGCCCCATGCCGCTCGCCCCGCCCGAGATCAGCGCGACCTTGCCCTGAAGCCTCATGGTGGTGGCCCCCCGTTTCGCAAGGGCCTCATCTTACGGCACACTGGCGGCCATGACGACTCGCCTCGGCGTCCTCGTCCCCTCGGGCAACCCGACCGTGGAGCCCGAGCTCTATCGGATGGCGCCGCCGACGGTCACGCTGCACTTCGCGCGCATCGATTCGCCGGAAGGCACGCCGGGCGCGCACGACGGCATGGAGCGCCGCCTGCGCGGCTACATCGAGGCGATCCCGTCGACGCTGCCCGGCCTCGCGGCGGTGAAGCCCGCGGCGGTGATCCTCGCCCATACCGCGGTGAGCTATGCGACGGGCTTCGCGCACGAGCCCGCATTGATCGCGAAGATGGAAGCGCTGGCCGGCTGTCCCGCGATCACCGCCGCGCGCGCCATCCTCGCCGCGTTGACCCACCTCGGCGCGCGGCGGATCGCCGTGGCCGTGCCGTACTCGGCGGAGATGCTCGCGCTCGGCGCGACGTACTGGAAGGACGCGGGGCTCGACGTCGCCGCGCAGCACCGCCTCGAGGGCGTCACCAACATCTACGAGGAGACGGAGGCGCGGGCCTACGCGCTCGGGCGGAGCGCGGACCTGCGCGACGCGGACGCGCTCCTGATCAGCGGCACGGGCCTCCCGACCGCGGGCATCGTGCAGCGCCTCGAAGAGGAGCTCGGCACGCCGGTGATCACTGCGCAGACAGCCGCGCTCTGGCACGCGCTGCGTATCGCCGGCGTCCGGGACTCTGTCAGCGGCTTTGGTCGTCTGCTCGGCGCAACGTAGCCCTGTTCGAGCGCGGGCTTCGCCCGCGCAATCCTGTTGCTGGGGGGAGGCAGGTGGGGAGGCATGGAGGGGGCCGTCCCGGCCCCCTCCATGTACGCAATCAGGGTGAAGCCCCCCTCCGGGTCAGCGGCCTCCGGTCACCGGCAACGTGTGACCGGTGATGTAGCTCGCCTCGTCGGACGCGAGAAAGAGCACCGCGTTCGCCACTTCGACGGGCTGCCCGAGCCGGCCCATCGGCGTCATCTTCGACGGGCTGAACTCGACCGTGCGATCGAGCTGCTTCAGGTTCTCGCCGTAGCGCTCGGTGTCGATCGGTCCGGGCGCGACCGCGTTGACGTTGATGCCGTACTTCGCCACCTCGAGCGCGACGTCACGGATGAAGCCGTGGATGCCCGCCTTCGAGGCGGAGTACGCGGCGCCGCCCTGGTAGTACGCCGTCCACGGCGTCCCCTCCCGCGCGCCGGACGACATGCAGACGATCTTGCCGTAGCGCCGCTCGATCATGGACGGCAGCGCGGCGCGCGTGCACAGGAAGGCCGAGCGGAGGTTCCACCGGAGGGTGAAGTCCCACTGCTCTTCGCTCATCTCCCAGATGCGCGCGTTGCGCGAGCCGCCCACCACGTTGACGAGGATGTCGAGACGCTGGAAGCGATCGAGCGCCGTCTGGATGAGCCGTTTCGCCGACTCGGGCTCGGTGACGTCGCCGACCACGCCCACGACCTCCGCGCCTGTGCCCTGGAGCTCGAGCACCGTGCGCTCGAGCAGCGCGGCGTCGATCTCGCCCGCCACGACGCGGGCACCCTCGGCGGCCAGCCGCTCGACCACCGCGCGGCCGATCCCCTGCCCGCCGCCCGTCACCACCGCCACGCGTCCCTCGACTCGTCCGGCCATCCTTAGGGCTCCAATCCGATCGCGCGCGCGACCGTCTCCAGATGCAGCGCCGCGTCGCCGAAGTCCGCGCTCGCCGCCAGCATCCGCTCGTGGAAGACGTGGAGCGGATGCTCGTCGCAATAGCTGATCGCCCCGAAGATCTGGTGCGCGCGCCGCGCCACCGCGAGGCACGCCTCGCCCGCGTACGCCTTCGCGGTCGCCACGTCGGGGCCGGCCTCCAGCCCCTCGCTCGTCTTCCACGCCGCGAGGTGCAGCAGCTCGCGCGAGGCGTCGACGTCGCGCACCATGTCGGCGCACGCGTGCTGGATCGCCTGGTGGCCGCCGATCGGACGCCCGCCCTGCACGCGCGTGCGCGCGTGCTCGACGGCCATCTCCAGCACGCGCTGCGCGGCGCCCACGAGCTCGGCCGTGCGCGCGAGCGCCCCGGCCGACATCGCGGCGGCGAGCGCGGCGCGGCCGTCGATGCGGTCGCCGTCGCCCACCGGGACGCCGTCGAACGTCAGGTCGAAGAGCCGCTCGTCGCCGAGCGTGTCGAGCGCGACCCTCGTGATGCCGCCCGCGTCCGCGGGCACGATCGCCACGCCGCCCCGGAGCGCCACGAGCAGGTCGGTGGCGAGCTCCGCGTCCTTCACGAAGCGCTTGCGCCCGCGGAGCTGGCCGGCGGTGACCTCGAGGGTCAGGGCCTCGGGCGCGAAGCGCCCGCTCTCCTCGACCACCGCGAGGGTCGCGATGCGCGTGCCGCTCGCGAGGCCCGGCAACAGGCGCGCCCGCTGCGCGTCGCTGGCGCCGGCCAGCAGGAGCGTGGTCGCGGCGACCGCGCTGGTGACGAAGGGTCCGGGCACACCGGCGTAGCCGAGCTCCTCGACGAGGAGCACCACGTCGAGCAGCGAGCCGTCACTGCCGCCGTGCTCGCCCGGCACGAGCAGGCCCGCCCAGCCCAGCTCCGCCATGCCGCGCCACAGCTTGTCGTCGAACGCCGCCCCGCGCGCGGCCGGCGCGCCGACCGGGCGCTGGATCGTCTCGATCGGGTGATGGCGGCGCAGGTACTCGCGCGCGGTGCTCGCGAGGAGGTGCTGCGCGGCCGAGGGCCGGACGTCCATCACGCCTTCCCCGCGGGCAGGCCGAGCCCGCGCGTCGCCACCGTGGTGCGCAGCACCTCGGCGGTGCCGCCGGCGATCGTGTGGCCCAGGCTGGTCAGGTACGCCTGGGACAGCTCGCCGTCGAGCGGCGCGTCCGCGGAGCCGGGACGCAGGAGGCCGTGGAGCCCGAGCAGCTCGAGCCCGAGCTTCGCGAAGCGCTGCCCCGTCTCGTCCGCGCAGATCTTGGCCACCGCGGTCTCGTACGTGATCGGCGCGCCGTCGCGCATGAGGCACGCGGCGCGCGTGAACAGGGCGCGGAGCGCCGCGATCTCGGTCGCCATCGCCGCGAGCCGCCGGCGGACGACGGGATCGCGGGCGAGCGGCGCGCCGTTCACGTGTGTCGCATTGGCGTGCTCGACGAGGCGTCGCAGCATCCGCTCGAGCGCGGGCGCCTTGTAGAAGCGGCCCCAGAAGCGATCGGAGTCGAGGCCGTTCAGCAGCGCGACGAAGCCCTGCCCTTCGGGGCCGAGCCGCAGCTCGGCGGGCACGCGCACGTCGTCCAGAAAGACCTGGTAGTGATACACCTCGCCGGTCAGGCTCGTGATCGGCCGGATGTCCATCCCCGCGGTGCCGTTCGGCACCACGAACATGCTGAACCCCTGGCTGCGGCGGGCCTCGCGGCTGGTGCGCGCGAAGACGAGGCCGTACGTGGCGATCCCCGCATGGCTCGACCAGATCTTGTGACCGCGGATGACGTAGTGCTCCCCGTCGCGCCGCGCTTCGGTCTTGAGCGCGAGCAGGTCGGAGCCGGCTTCGGGCTCGCTGTAGCCCTGCCAGAACGTCGCCTCGCCGCGCCCGATCGCGGGCAGGACCTCGCGCCGCAGCCGCTCGCTGCCGTACTCGATGATCGCGTCCGCCGTCTGCCACGCGCCCGCGAGCGGCCCGAACGGCGCGCCGGCGCGCGCGAGCTCCTCCATCAGCACCAGCTTCCAGAACATCGGCCGCCCCTGGCCGCCGTGCTCCGCGGGCCAGCACATCGCCAGCCAGCCGCGCGCGGCGAGCGCCTTCAGGAAGGCCCGGGAATTCGCGCCGGAGCCGTAGCCGGCGTCCATGCCGTCGTGCGGAAAGCCCGCCGGCGGGTGCGCGCGCAGGAACGCGCGGACCTCCTCGGCGAACGCCTGCTCCTCGGCCGTGAGCGCGAAATCCATCAGCTCACCGCCTGACGACGACCGCGCCGTCCTTCACCACGAAGCGGATGCGCGCGGGATCCTGGAGGATGCGGATGTCCGCCAGCGGGTCGCCGTCGACCGCGACGACGTCGGCGCGCTTGCCCTTCTCGAGCGTGCCGAGCTCGCCGGCGGCGCCGAGGCACTCCGCGGCACGCCCGGTCGCGGCCTGGATCGCCTGCATCGGGGTGAGACCGGCGGCCACCAGGTGCTGCAGCTCGACCGCGTTCGGCGGATGCCCGTGGCCGCCGGCGTCGGTGCCGGCCACGACGCGCACGCCGGCGGCCAGCGCGCGGCGAATGCTCTCCACGTGATGCGCCTCCAGACGGCGTGCGCGCTCACGGACGTGCGGGGCTTTGGACTGACGGTGGTACTCGTACACGGTGAGCGTCGGCACGAAGGAGACGCCGCGCTGGGCCATCAGGGCGATCAGCTCGGGGTCCTCGTCGAGGTAGCAGCCGTGCTCGATCGAGTCCACGCCGGCCTCGAGCGCGATCCGGAGCCCCGGGCCGCCGAGCGCGTGGCACATGACGGTTCGCCCGAGGCCGTGCGCCTCGTCGACCAGCGCGCGCATCTCGTCACGGTCGAACGCGCGATCGGTCGGGCCGTGCCCGGGGCGCGAGCTTGCGCCCCCGGTGGTCGCGCACTTGATCACGTCGGCGCCCGCGCGGACCATGGTCCGCACCACGCGCCGGACGTCCTCGGCGCCGTTCGCGACGCCGGACGGCAGCGCCGGGTCCGCGACGAGCGTGCACTCGTGGCCGGACGGGCTCACGCGGTCACCGATGCCGCCGATCGGCGAGATGATCGCGACGGCGGTGAACAGGCGCGGGCCGGTCATCAGCCCTTCCTCGATCGCCGCGCGGAAGCCCGCGTCGAGACCGCCGGCGTCGCGCACGGCCGTATACCCCATGCCGAGCGTGCGCTCGATCACGCGCGCCGTGCGCAGCGTGCGGGTCGTCGCACGCTCGTCGAGTCCCCAGCGGTGGGCCAGGTCGTAGCTGTGGCTGGCGAGATGATCGTGGCAGTCGATGAGGCCCGGCAGGACCGTCAGATTCCGCGCGTCGACGACGTCCTCGCCCGCCGCCGGCTGACCGCCGGCGCCGACCGCTTCGATGCGCCCGTCGCGCAACCGGAGGACGACGTCGCGCATCGGTGCCGCGCCGGTGCCGTCGATCAGCGTGCCCGCTCGAACCACCGTCATGGACGGCGAGTATAGTCCACGCCCGGCGCGTCACCGGCGCGCTCGACGGCGCGCTCGACGGCATGCGGCTTGCGGCCCCGAGGCGGCATGACGAAAGAGAAGGACCGTCAGGAGCCGCCGCGACCGGATCCCGCGACCGACGAGAAGGGCCCGAACCTCGGCTACACGGACGACGCCGGCCACCCCGGTGGCCTGCCCGATCTCGAGCACAAGACCGAGACCGAGGCCGACCACGACGACAGGCCCTAGTACCCGAGCGTGCGGTCCACCAGGTTGAGGAGCGGCGCGCCGTCGAGCCAGCGCCGCAGGTTCTCGGCGAAGAGGTCCGTGCACTTGTCGTCGTAGCTCGGCAGGAAGCCCGAGACGTGCGGCGACAGCAGGACGTTCGCCTGTCCGCCGACCGCGTACAGCGGGTGGCCGGCCGAGGGCGGCTCCTCCGTGAACACGTCGACGGCCGCGCCCGCGATGCGTCCGTCCGCCAGCGCGCGCGCGAGGGCGCCTTCGTCCACGCTCGCCCCACGCCCCACGTTGATGAAGTAGGCGCTCGCCTTCATCGCGGCCAGCTCGCGCGCGCCGATCAGCCCCTTCGTCTGTGGCGTGAGCGGCGCCGCCAGCACGACCACGTCGGCCTGCGCGAGCAGCGCCGGGAGCTCCGCGGGCCCGAGCCACGCGTCGGGGAACGCGCCGTCGGGATCGCCGGTGCCCGGCAGCGCGTACCCCGTGTCCTTGCGGACGCTGGGGTCCCGCTTGAGCGCGAGCACGCGCATCGCGAACGCGGTCTTCGCGATCCGTGCGAGCTCGCGGCCGATGCTGCCGTAGCCGATGATCCCGAGCGTCGCGCCGCGGACCTCGCTCGGCACGAAGAGCGGCCAGCGCTCCAGATCCGGCGGCCAGCCGCCTTTCCCCCGCCACTCCACCATGCGCGGAACACGATGGGCGAGCGCGAGCAGCGCGGTGATCGCGTACTCGGCGATCGTCGCCGCGTGGACGCCGCTGGTGGTCGTGATCGGCACCGCGCTGTGCGCGTAGAGCGGATGGTCGTAGAGCCCGTTCACGCCGGCCATGTGGACCTGCACCCAGGCGAGCCGCGGCGCCTTCTCGAGCGCGCGCGGTGGCGCGCCCGCATAGAGCACCTGCGTCGCGCTGTAGTCCGCGGTGGCGGCGTCGGCCCGACGCACGGTGAGCCGCGGCGAGACCGCGCGCAGGCGCGCGAGCTGCGCGTCGGTGAACGGCATGGTGACGAGGACCTCGATGGGATCGGCCATGGCCGCATCGTACGCCGGATCGGCACCCTGCTAGAATCGCGGCCGTGAGCACTCAACGACTCGAGGTCGTCACGGCGGTTCCCGAGCGGGCGATGGTGGTCTTCGCGCATCCCGACGACGCGGAGATCGGCTCCGGCGGCGTGATCGCGAAGTGGATCGAGGCCGGCTGCGAAGTCAGCTACGTGCTGTGTACCAACGGCGATGCCGGCACCGCCGACCGCGAGCTCTCGCCCACCCAGCTCTTGGAGAGGCGCGCGGCCGAGCAGCGCGCGGCCGCGGACGCGATGGGCGTGAAGCACCTCGAGATGCTGGGGTACCGCGACGGCCAGCTCGAGGACACGCGCGAGTTCCTCGGCGACATCGTGCGCGCGATCCGGAAGTACCGGCCGCACACGGTCTTCGTGCACGATCCGTATCGCATCAAGAACTTCCAGCATCGCGACCACCGCAAGGCGGGCCTCGTCACCACCGACGCGGTCTACCCGTACGCGCGCGACCATCTCCACTTCCCCGAGCACGTCGCCATGGACGGCCTGGAGCCGCACAAGGTCCGCGAGCTCTGGTACTGGGGCGCGGACGAGAACGAGATCATCGTCGACGTGACGGACTCCATCGACAAGCAGATCGCCGCGCTGATCCGCCACGAGAGCCAGATGCCCGGCTTCAACGTGCCGAAGGGCGAGACGATCGGGCAGCGCGTGAAGCAGCGCGCCGCCGAGGTGGCGCAGGGCTACGGCTTCACGTACGGCGCCGCGTTCCGGCGGCTCATCGCCCGCGGCTGAGCGGCATGGCGGCGCGGATCGCCCGCTCCGACGTCGTCGGCAGCCTGCTCCGCCCCGCCTACCTCCGGGAGGCGCGTAAGGCCGCCCGCGACGGCGCCCTCCCGGCCGACGCGCTGCGCGCCGTCGAAGACCGCGCGGTCCGCGAGGCGATCGCGCTCCAGGAGTCCGCGGGGCTCGACGTCGTCACCGACGGCGAGCTGCGCCGCAGCTCGTGGGTGGTCACGATCCCGCTCCGTGCCGAGGGCATTCCCCACGCGCCGCTCGCGGGCTACGAGTTCCTGCCCGCGGACGCCGGGTGGTGGTCCCTGTGGAAGGAGCCCGACGGCCGCAAGGCGGACGTGTGGACGGTGCCGACGCGGCCGTTCGTGACGAAGCCCATCACGGTGGTGCGCGACCTCATCGGCGAGGAGTACGCGTTCCTGAAGGCCAACGCGACGGCGCGGACGAAGATCACCGTGCCCGCGCCGAGCTGGCACCGGATCTTCTGGCACCCGGAGTATTCGAAGGCCGCCTACCCCACGCCGGAGGACTTCCTCCGCGCGATCGCCGCGTACCTGCGCGCGCACGTGGTGAAGCGGGTGATCGCGCTCGGCGGCGACTACGTGCAGATGGACGCGCCGAACTACGCGCAGTGGCACGTCGACCCGGCGAACCGCGCCGCCTTCGCGTCGTGGGGCCACGACATGGCGGCGGAGCTGATCGCGGACGCGGAGATCGACGACCTCGTCTTCTCCGGCATCGACGGCGTCACCCGCGCGATGCACGTCTGCCGCGGCAATGCGCCGGGCGGGCGCTGGCTGGCGAACGGCGGCTACGAGTCGATCGCGGCCGAGGTGTTCCCGCGGCTGACCAACTACGACCGTCTGCTCCTGGAGTTCGACACGCCGCGGGCCGGCACGTTCGCGCCGCTGCAGCACGTCCGTCCGGGCACGGAAGTCGTCCTCGGGCTGGTGACGACGAAGCAGGGGGCGCTGGAGCCGAAGGACCAGATGCGGGCGCGGATCGAGGAAGCCTCGAAGGTCGTCCCGCTCGAGCGGCTGGCGGTCAGCCCGCAGTGCGGCTTCGCGTCCGGTGAAGCGGGCAACCCGCTGACGCTGGACGAGCAGTCGGCGAAGCTGCATCGCGTCGCCGAGGTCGCCCGAGAGACGTGGCGGTCTTAGCGCCGGCCGCCGCTACGCGAGCCCGTAGAGCGTCGCGCAGTTGTCCCAGAGGATCTTCCGCTTCGACGCCTCGCTGACGCGGTCCAGCTTCACGAACTCGTCGATCGCCACCGGGAACAGGCCGTCGGAGTGGGGGTAGTCGGTGGAGACGACGATGCGATCGTCGCCCAGCGCTTCGATGACCTGGTGCAGCGGCTTCTCGTCGGCGTCGGTGGCCACCCAGCACTGACGCGCGAAGTACGCGCTCGGCAGCATCGAGATCTGCACCTCCGACCCCGGGCCGAACTTCTCCCACGCTTCGTCGAGGCGCCAGAGCCACCACGGCAGCCACCCGCACGTGCCTTCGAGAAAGGCGCACCGCAGGCGCGGATGGCGCTCGAGCACCCCGCCCGCCGCCAGGCTGCCGAAGGCCATCATGAGCTCGACGGGATTGCGGCCGGCCACGCCGATCACCCGGCCGTTCGGCGTGTCGAGGTAGCGCCGCGCGAGATCGTCCTTCAACGACGACTGGCCCGTCGGATGGAAGCCGACCGGCACGCCGAGCTCCTCGACGGCGTCCCAGAGCGGCTCGAGCGCGGGATCGTGCACGTGACGGCCGTTGACCGGATTCGGGTTGCCGACGACGGCGACCGCGCCGAGCTCGCGCACCGCGCGCCGCGCCTCCGCGATCGCGCCCGGCACGTCGTGGAAGGCCACCTGCGCCGCGAACTTGAGCCGGTCCGGCGCGTGCCGGCAGTAGTCGTACGTCCACTGGTTGTGCGCGCGCGCCAGCGCGGAGGCCACCGCGGGCGCGAGGTCGTCGTGCATGAGCACCTGCCGGCCGCGCGTGCCGTAGAGGACCGCGACGTCGATGCCCTCGATGTCCATCGCCTGCACGTGCGACGGCGCGTCGTAGCCGCGCGCGTGCGCCGCCGCGTAGTGCGGGTGGCGCGCGAACGCACGCTGGTGAAGGTCCTTGCCGACCACCGCCGTGTGCGCGCGCTTGGACATCTCGGCGATCTGCAGGTCGCCGATCCTGATCACCGGCTGGTTCGGCGCGTTGTGCGTGCCGCGCACGAACTGCGGCGCGTACCGGCGGAACGGCTCGTCCAGGTACTTCTCCCAGAGCCCGTCCGGCTCCATCGTGTGCAGATCGCTGTCGAGCACGCGGTACCCCTGCTTCATGGCAGCCTCACTCGTAGCGGGCGATGTGCAAGTGCACGCCGTGCGTGGTCGCGGGCTCGAGCGTCACCTCGCCGGTGCCCCGCAGCACCGGCGTCCCGGCGCGCTCGAAGCCGGCGAGCAGGCGCTCGAAGTCCGCGGCCACCATCGAGAGCGCCACCATGCCCTCGCGGCCGCCCACCTCGCCGTCGGGCACGATGAGCAGCTCGCTGCGGCCGACGGTGAGCATCACGCGCGGGCCGCCGTTCATCGGCAGCTCGGACAGCGCGAACAGTCCCCGGAAGCGCGCGGCGGTGGCGCGCGGGTCCTGCGCGCCGATGATCAGGCGCTTGAGGCGGAGCGCCGAGGCGTGCGGCGCCCCGCCCTCGCCGGCGAAGGGCGTCGCGAGCTCGACGAGCACGCCGGCGCACGCGCGCGGGTGCAGGAAGCCGATCATGCCGGCGAGGCCCTTGCGCGGCACCGCGTCGATGAGCTCGGCGCCCTTCTCCTTCAGCGTGCCGAGGTCCGCCGCCACGTCCGCGGACTGGAAGCACACGTGGTGGAGCCCTTCACCGTGCTTGGCCACGAAGCGCGCGAGCCCGCTGTCCGGCCCGAGCGGCTCCAGCAGCTCCACCTCGCTGTCGCCCGCCGCGAGGAGCGCGGCGCGCACGCCCTGGTCCGCGACCTCCGCTTCCTTGATGAGCGGCAGGCCCAGCAGGTCGCGATAGAGGCGATAGGCGTCCGACAGCCGCTTCACCGCGATGCCGACGTGATGGATCGACGCGATCACGCGCGAATCTCCTTTACGGAATGCCGGATCATGCCGGGGTGAAGAGCCGCGCGAAGTCGGCCGGCGGCAGCGGCGGGACGCCGGTCACCTCCGCGTTCTCCTCGACGTGCAGGGTCGACTTCATGCCCACGAGCGCGGTCCCGATGCCGGGCGTGGAGCGCACGAACTGGATCGCCCGCTGCGCGTCGGTCTCCAGGCCCGGCAGGAACTCCGCGACGACGGGCGGCAGGTTCCGGGCGAGCTGGCCCTGGTAGACGGACGCGGAGGCCATCACGTAGAGTCCGAGCCGGCGCGCGGCCTCGACGACCGTCACGACGTCGGCGCCGACCTTCTGGGTGGCGCGGGTGTACGCCTCGGTCATCGCGAGGTTGTAGGGCACCTGGATCACCTTGAAGTGATGATCCGCGCCGGCCACGTCGTGCGCCGCCCGCGTGACCTCCTCGAGCGACAGGTGCCCCGGCGTGCCGGGATCGGCGCGATAGCCGGCCCACGTCGCGGTGCCGTAGCGCGCGATGCGCCCGTCCGTGACCGCCTGCTCGAAGCCTTCGAAGGCACGGCGCAGGCGCGCGTCGAACTCCTCGCGGTCGACGTGCTCGAGCTGCAGCTCCGGGTTGTGCACGTAGTACACGTCGAGCGTGGCGAGCCCGAGGTTCCTGCGGCTGCGGTCGATCTGATCGCTGAGGAAGCGCGGCGTCATGCAGTGCTGGCCGCCCACGACGTCGTCAGGGCTCACGAGGCCCGGGCGCAGGTACGTCTCGGTGAAGAACGCGCCCGCGTCGCGCGGGACCGCGCCGTCGAACGGGATGAAGCCGCCCTTGGTGGCGACGACGACTTCGTCGCGCGCGACCAGGCCGCGGCCGATCGCTTCCTCGAGCGCGGCGCCGATCGCGCGCTCGCTGCGCTGGTAGCGATAGTTGATCGCGGTGTCGATGACGTTGATGCCGCGCTCGAGCGAGCGGCGCACCGCCTGCTGGTACTGCAGATCGGTGGCGCCGTCCTCCTTGCCGAGATACGTCCCGAGCCCCACGGAGGACGTGCGCGGGCCGCCGGCGAGGCGGCGGAAGTGATCGTGCGGGAGGCGGCCTCCGATGCGGGACGCGTAGCGCTCGGTGCCCTCGAACGTCGCTACGCCGGCAAGCATGACGTCATTATGCGGCAGTCTCACCCCTCACGATAGACGAGCAGGACCACGCCCACGGCGGTGAAGCACAGCATCCACAGCCACCCCGCGCGCGCGGAGCCCTCGGGCAGCCGCAGCTCGAGCCACCGTCCCCAGCCCGCGAACACGCCGAGCAGGCCGATCGGCGCGTGCGTGACCTCCGTGAGGAACTCTTCCTTGAGATCGAACATGGCATGCGAGTGCGTGAGGAGCAGGCCGCCGCCCACCGCGCACAACAGCGGGAAGACGTAGCCCCATGGGCGCGGACGCAGGCGCCCCGTCCGCACCGCCCACTCGAAGACGCCGAACGCGATCACGAGCACCACGAAGATGCGGTGCTGCAGCACGTCGGGGAGCGTCAAGCTCTCCCAGAATCCGGTGGGCCCGAGCGGCCAGGCCTTCGGATCGTTGCGCACGAAGAGGAACGCGGCGAGCCCGAGGAAGACGAGCGGCCAGTGGCGCGCCCACCGAGCGCCGAGCCGCTCCGCGATGGCGCCGAGGCCCATCAGCACCACGAAGAAGCCGGCCCAGTGGTGGTTGAACTCGGACCACGCGCGCTCGATCGCGAGCCGCTCGCCCGCCGGCGCCATCAGCGGCTCCGCGGTGCGGTTCAGCTCCTCGGACGGCGGGCTCACGAGACGCGGCATCGTCGGCGTGAACCGTCCGGCGACTTCCGCGACGGTGGCGCGGTCCTCGACCACGTCGACGGCCGGCGGGAGCGACGTCAGCGACGCGGCGACGAACAGCACGGTGATCGCCAGCCCGAGCTCGACCTCGACGTAGCGCGAGAGGCGCGTACGACCCGGGGGGGCATGGGGGGCCATCTCGGGGCCCGCCCATCCCCGAACGATCGAGAAGTTCGCGGCGGCGAACGCCATCGCCACCGCGAACAACAGGAGCTTGCTGACGACCATCACGCCGTACGCCGTCCCCGCGAACGCGGCGAGGTCGCCCACGTACGCGACCGTCAGCCCCACGCCGCCGGCCACGAGCACGCCGACCGACACCAGCGCCATCCGCGAGAACCGCCGGGTGGTCGCGGTCGCCGCGCCGTCGTCGGCCTGGGCCCACGCCGTGTAGAGCACGAGGTGCGCGAGCCCGCCGACCCAGACCGCGGCGCCGAGCTGGTGGAGCGCATCCAGCGCGAGGAGGACCGCGCGCCCGTCGACGCGCGCGATCGCGTGACTGAGCATCGCGGACGCGGCGACGAGCAAGGCCGCACCGGCCGCGAGCGCCCGCCACGCCCACGGCCCCGCGGGACGGCGCGCGAGCGTCAGCGCGAGCCCGGCGACGCCGAGGCCGAGCAGCGTGCGCGCGACCGCGACGCGCGCGAACGCGGTGTCGAAGTAGAGCGCGACCGGCCAGCCGCCGGGCGCGTGCGAGAGCGCGGTGAGCGCGACCGTCATGAGCGCGACCTGTGTCGCGGCGAGCGTCACCGCGCCCAGCGCGACCGTGCGCAACGCGAGCCGCAGCGGCGCGTCCGGCTTCGCGTAGGGCTCCGCGCGAAGGACGAGCCATGCCCAGGCGACCCCGCCCAGCGCGATGCAGGCCGCGACGAGCGCGAGCCCGCGCAGCAGGACGTCGATGAATCCCGCCATTACTTCACCGTGAAGGAGTAGCGCCCGCTCACGACGTGGCCGTCGGCGGACAGGACCTGCCATTCGACGCGGTACTTGCCCGGCGCCGCCCCCGGGACGGCGGCGTTGAGCCGGTCGGCGGCGCCGTCCACCGCGACCGGCAGGTCACGCGCCTCGCCGCGCTCGTTCACGAGCCGGATGCGGGAGAGCCGCTTCTCGATCCGGTTGTTGAAGCGGAGCGCGATCTCGCGCGGCGGCGCGCCGACGCTGTTGACGGCGGGCGACGCGTCGAGCAGGAGCGAGTGGGCGGCGGCGGGCGCAGCGGTGAGCAGCAGGGCGACCAGGACGGCGAGCCGGCGCATCAGCGCCAGTCGTCGAGGACGAGGTGCGTCGGGTCCTCGTAGTCCTCCTGCTTGCCGCGCTGCATGCGCACCATCGTGAACTCGATCTGGTACCCGGCGCGGACCAGCGCGCTGTACGCCGCGTGGTACTTGAGGTACACGGGCAGGATCACGCGCGCGAGCCCGAGCTCCGCGGCGAGCTCCTCGAGCGCCCGCACGAACTCCTCGAGGTGCTCCACGCGCTTCTGCGCGGGGTCGATCGCGAGGTACTTCACGTAGAGCGCGCCCGCGGGCGCTTCGCTCACGCCGGGCGCGTGGTAGACCGCGAACCCGATGACGTCCTTGCCGCGCTCCAGCAGCAGCGTGTCGCCGAGCGCCAGGCCCTCGACGATCTCGATCTCCTTGGCCAGGTCGAGGCCGCGGCAGATCACGTTGGTGATCCTGTGCAGCCGGGTGAGCGCCGCCTTCTTCTTCGCCTCTTCCAGTGTCGAGTACCGGCGCAGCGTGGCGGCCGGCGGCTTGGGCGGCAGCTTGGCGGCGAGCGACGGGGGCAGCGGCGGCCGGGCCACCGCGGGCGCGCGGTCGAGCGCGCGGCTCATCACCGCGGTGAGCTGCTTCGCCTTGTAGCCGAACCGGTGGTAGAGGAGCAGGTGCTTCGGGCTCGTCGCGTACGTGACCGCGCCGTGCAGCGCGACCTTGTTCTCCGCGAAGAAGTCCTCGACGGCGCGGATGAGCTGCTGGCCGATCGTCTGGTTCTGGTAGTTCGTGAGCACCGCGACGGGCCCGAGCAGGCCGACCGAGCCCCAGTTCACCGCGAGCGCGGTCCCCACGATCTTGTTGTTGTCCTCCTCGGCCACGAAGCAGCCCCACGGCTCCATGAGCCAGCGGTGGTGCACGTACTGCGCGCCGCCGAACGCCTGGCGCGGCCGCGTGCCGAGCTGCCGCTCGAGGAAGTCGGCGAACGTCTGCTCGATGACGTCGCGGATGCGGGAGAGGTCGCCCTTCTTGACGCGCCGGATCTGCACCTTGGACGCGCGGCCCGTGGGATCCAGCCCGGCCCGGTCGACGGTCGCCCTCACTCGCCGACGCCCGCGAGGTCTTCCAGCAGCGTGATGACCCCGGAATGATCGAGGCCTCCGCGCCCCTTGACCCGCAGCGCGTTGAACAGCTCCTGGATGACCGCGGTGACCGGCACCGGCACGCCGAGCTCGCGCGCCGACTCGAGGATGAGCCCGAGGTCCTTGTGATGCAGGTCGATCTTGAACCCCGGCGTGTAGGTGCCCGCGACGTAGTTCGGCTTCTTCTGCTCGAGGCACTTCGAGCCGGCGAGGCCGCCCGCGAGCGCGGTGAGCGTGAGGTCGCGGTCGAGGCCGGCCTTCTTCGCGAGCGTCAGCGCCTCGGCGAGGGCGGTGAGGTTGCCGGCGACGATGATCTGGTTCGCGAGCTTCGTGAAGCCGCCGAAGCCGAGCGGCCCCAGCAGCGTGATGGTCTTGCCCATCGCCTGGAAGACCGGCAGCACCTGCTCGAAGACGGCCCTGTCGCCGCCCACCATGATCGAGAGCGCGGCGTTGATCGCGCCCTGCTCGCCGCCGGAGACCGGCGCGTCGAGCATCGTCACGCCCTTCGCCTCGAGGGCCTTGCCGACCTTCTGCGAGACGATCGGCGAGATCGTCGACATGTCGACGACGATGAGCCCCGGCTTCGCGCCCTCGATGATCCCGTCCTTGCCCAGCGCGACGAGCTCCACGTCCGGCGAGTTGGGGAGCATCGTGATGAGCACGTCGCATTTCGACGCGACCTCGCTCGGTGACGAGGCCTTCGTGCCGCCGGCGGCGGCCACGTCGTCGACGGGCCCCTGGCTGCGGGAGTGGATGACGAGCGTGTAGCCGGCCTTCAGGAGATTCTTGGCCATGGGGCGACCCATGATCCCAAGACCAATGAATCCAATAGTTTGCGGCATGGCACCCCCGGAAATCGCGCGACAACAGATAGCATGCCGACGCTTGGGGGGTCAAGCGTGGCCCCGGTGGACGCTTTAGCGGCGGTCCTGGCGGGCCTGGATCTCGCGCGCCATGCTCTGGAAGACGCGCGCGAGGTGGCCGATCGCGTCCTGGCGCGAGGCGGCGTTGTCGAGCATCGACGGCTCGAACATCTCCATCTCGATCGCGACCGCGGCCGCCGACACGTCCGCCACCGCGTTCAGATATTGCAGTTCCTGGTCGCGCAGGCGCTTGCGCGTGAGCGCGCCGGCGAGCCGCGCGTTGAGGAGCACGGCGTTCGCGGGCTTGTGCAGATAGTCCTCGGCGCCGAGCTCGATGCAGCGCGCGACGCTCTGGATGTCGTCGAGCGCGGAGAGCACGACGACCGGGATCTCCTTGAGCGCGGGGTGGTCCTTGATGGCGGTGAGCGTCTGGAAGCCGTCCATCACCGGCATGTGGATGTCGAGGAGGATGACGTCCGGCCGCTCCTTGCCGAGCAGCTCGAGCGCGCGCCCGCCGTGCTCCGCCTGCTGCGTCTTGTGGCCCATCTGCGCGACGTGGCGGCGCAACAGCTCGCGATGATCGGGATCGTCGTCGACCAGGAGCACGATGCCGCGCGCTTCCCCGTGATCGGGCACCGGCGTCGGCCCCGGCCCCGCGGGCGCCTCGGCGGCGGGCGTGGCCGCGGCGGGATTCACCACGCGGAACATCGTGCGGGCGGCGGCGTGGATCGCACGCAGCGCCTCGGCCATCGAGCGCGCGCCGTCCTCTTCGAGAAGCAGCTCGCTGTAGCCGACGACGTGGTTGAGCGGCGTGTTGATCTCGTGCCGCACGCCGGGGCGCGCGAACAGCTCCTCGATCGGGGCCTTGTCCTGCAGCAGGGTGTGGAGCAGCGTCTTGAGCCGGAGCCCGCCCGCGTAGATCCGGGCGAGGTCCACCGCCACGTTCGGCGCGAGCGTCGTGCGCTTCACGCGCCGCAGGCCGTCGGTGGCGTCGACGATGGCCTTGAGCGCCGCCTCCACGGTCGGCCGCGCGTCGGTGCCGTCGATCATGCCGGGCGCACGCCACCGAGCAGGGTCTCGATCTTCGTCAGGAGCCGCGCGAGGTCGAGCGGCTTGGTCTCGTAGTCGTCGCAGCCGGCCGCCAGCGTCTTCTGCCGGTCCTCCGCCATCGCGTGCGCGGTGAGGCCGATGATCGGGATGGGGCGCGTGTCGGGCGCGGACTTCAGCACCCGCGTCGCCTCCCAGCCGTCCATGACCGGCAGTCCCATGTCCATGAGGATGAGGTCGGGCCGGTTCTTCTGCGCGGCCGCCACGCCCTCGCGGCCGTCGAGGGCGCGCGTGACCTGGTAGCCCCGGCGCTCCAGGCGGCGCGAGAGCATGTCCCAGTTCATGTCGTTGTCTTCCACGATCAGGATTCGGGCCATAGCCTCCCCCGGCTCACGCCGACCGTCGCGTCCGTTGCGCGGACGCCAGAATCTCACGAAGTACCCTGAGAAGCTCCTCGCGACTCAACGACGCCTTCTGGAGCACCCGCTCCACTCCGCCGTTGAGGCGGCGGCGGTCGTCGTCGTCGACGTCGCGCGACGTCATCACGACGATGCGGACCGCGTGCGCGTCCGGCCGGCGACGCAGCTCGCTCACGAACTCGAAGCCGTCCATCACCGGCATGTTGAGATCGAGCAGGATGAGGTTCGGCTGCTCGCGCGCGACCTCGTCCAGCGCGACGCGCCCGTTGTCCGCCTCGGTCACCGACCAGCCGTCGCGCTCGAGGATGGTCCGCATGACCGCCCGCGTCGCCGCGTCGTCGTCGACCACGAGCACGCGCACCGCCCGGTCGTCGTCCTGGTAGCGGCGCAGCAGCGTGAGCAGGCGGTCGCGGTCGACGGGCTTCATCAGGTAGTCGCTCGCGCCGAGCATGTAGCCGTGGTTGCGGTCGTCGATGATCGTCAGCATCACGACCGGAATGTCGGCGACCGTCGCGTCGGCCTTGAGCCGGCTCAGCACGGTCCAGCCGTCCATGCCCGGCATCATCACGTCCAGCGTGATCGCCGCCGGCCGCAGGAGATGCGCGAGGCGCAGGCCGTCCTCGCCGTTCGCCGCCGTGCTCACGCGGAAGCCTTCCTTGGTGAGGAAGCGGGTGAGCAGCTCGCGCACGGAGGCGTCGTCGTCGATCACGAGCACCTTCGCCCCGCTCTCGCCGCCCTGCGCCGCCGCCGGCTCCAGCGCGCGCGCGACGGTCTCGGCGGCGTCCGCGGGCGCGGCCGGGATGCGGATCGTGAAGGCGGAGCCCGCGCCCGGCGCGCTCCGCGCGATGATGTCGCCGCCCATCATCTGGCAGAACCGCCGGCTGATCGTCAGCCCGAGCCCGGTGCCGCCGTACTTGCGCGTCGTCGACGCGTCCGCCTGGGTGAACGGCTGGAAGAGCCGCCCCATCTGCTCGGTGGTCATGCCGATGCCGGTGTCGGACACGCGGAACGTGAACCAGTCGCCCCCCGTGCCCGGCCCGCGCGTCGCGCTGAGCTCGATGGTGCCGCGCGTGGTGAACTTGCACGCGTTCGAGAGCAGGTTGAAGAGCGCCTGGCGCAGCTTCACCTGGTCGGTGTGAATGGTGCCGAGGGCGCTGCCGTAGTCGAGCCGGAGAGTGTTGTGGTTGTTCTGCGCGAGCGGCTGGATCGTCGCCTGCACCTCGTCGAGCAGCGCCGCCACCTCGAAGGTCTCGAGATAGAGGTCCATCTTGCCCGCTTCGATCTTCGACAGGTCGAGCACCTCGTTGATGAGCTGCAGGAGGTGGCGGCCCGCCGCGTGGATCCGCTGGAGGTCCGGCACGAGCTCGAGCTGCCGCCGGTCGGCGGCGTCCTCCTGGAGCATCTCGCTGTAGCCGATGATCGCATTCAGCGGCGTGCGCAGCTCGTGGCTCATGTTCGCGAGGAACTCGCTCTTCGCGCGCGTCGCCACCTCGGCCGACTCGCGCGCCGCCCGCGTCTCCTCGAGCAGCTCCTGCGTGTCGATCGCGAGCGCGGCCTGGTGCGCGAACGAGGTCACCATGCGGATCTCCGACGGCAGGAAGTCGTGCCGCACCGAGAAGTACACGGTGAGGACGCCCCACGCGCTGTCGCGCATCACGATCGGCACCCCGAGCACCGCGCGCGGCGCGATCGAGCGGATGGTGTCTTCCGTCTTCTTGTCGGCGTAGACGAGCGGCGCCGCCACGAGATCCGACGTCCACACCGGCGCCCGCTCGCTGAACGCCCGCCCGCTGATGCCGTCGCCCGGCCGCACGACGACCGCGCGCAGCCCCGGCGCGAGGTTCTCGCCCCGCACGAACGTCAGGCAGTCGCGGTCGCGGTGATAGCGGAGGATCCCCGCCGCGTCGCAGCCGAGGAGCTCCACGGCCTTCACGGTGATCAGGTCGAGCACGGTGTCGACGTCGCGCGCGGCGGCGAGGCCGGCCGTCACCTCGAACAACTTCGTGGCCTCGAGCTCCTGCGCGCGGGCCTCGCGATAGAGCTTCTCCAGCGCGAGCGAGCGCTCGGCCGCCTCGCGCAGCAGGCGCGCGCGCTCGATGGCCACGCCGGCCTGGTCGGCGAAGGTCTGCGCGAGCTGCACCTCTTCCGGCGTGAACGTCCGGCCGCCGCGCGCGCCGACGGAGAGCGCGCCGATCACCTGGCCTTCGATGATGAGCGGCACGCCGAGGTACGCGCGGCGCACGGAGCTCTGCAGCTCCCCGCGCATCGCCTCCGGCAGCACCAGCGCCGGGTCGTGCAGGAGATCGCTCGACATCACGGGCCGGCGCTCCGCGACGCACCGCCCCGTCACGCCCTGGCCCACCGGGATCCGCTCGGCGGCGGTGCCCGCGCCCGCCTGCCCGCCGGACGTGGCGCGAAGGACGATCTCGCGCGCCTCCGCGTCGAGGTCGTAGAGCCGCGCGATGTCGGCCTTGAGCAGCGCGCGGACGCCCTCGACCACGCGCTGGTGGACGTGAGGCAGCTCGCCGCCCTGCGCGACGCTGCGCGCGAGGTCCGCCAGCGTCTCCGCGAGCTGCTGCCGGTCCTCCGCGCCCTCCAGCAGCGCCTGCTTCTCGATCGCCATCGCCGCCTGGTGGGCGAAGCTCGTGAGCAGGCGCACTTCATCCGGCGTGAACTCGTGCGCCGCGGCGAAGCCGACCGCGAGCACCCCGTACGTCGTCTCGCCCGTGACGATCGGCACCGCCAGCGTGCCGCGCGCGGGCCCCGTGTGCACGGCGGTCGCCGTGGGCGCGTCGCTGTACGCGTGCCGCTCGGCGGTGAGATCGCGCGCCCAGACGGGCTCGCGGGTGGCGAACGCGCGGCCGGTGACCCCCTCGCCCGGCCGGATGACCGCCTCCCGCATCGCGGGCGGCAGGTTCACGTCGCTCACCGGCACCAGGCCCTCGCGGGTGCGGTCGTAGCGCAGCACCGCGGCCGTGTCGCAGCCCAGGAGGTCGGTGGCGCTCCGCGTGACGAGCTCCAGCACGCCGGTCATCTCGCGCGCGCCGGTGAGCTGCGCGGTCACCTCGTAGAGCCGCGTCGCCTCGCGCTCGCGCTGCTTGCGCTCGGTGATGTCGAGGATGCTGCCGACGAGACCGCCCAGCGAGGCGTCGGCGTTGAAGAACGCCGCCTTGTAGAAGATGACGTCGTGGCGGGTGCCGTCGGCGTACACGACGTTGGTCTCGTACGTCTGCGAGCCGCGCGCCTCGAACAGCGCCACGTCGGCCTTGTGGTAGACCTCGGCGAGGTCCGGCGGGGAGAGATCGTAGACCGACTTGCCGATGATCGCCTCGCGGGTCTTGCCCAGATACGCGAGGAAGGCCGCGTTGCAGCCGCGGTAGATGCCCTGCTCGTCCTTGTAGAACGTCGGGTTCGGAATCGCCTCGATCACCGCGTGGAGCTTGTGGAGCTCGGCGCCGAGCCGCTCCTCGCTCTCGCGGAGGGCCGCCTCCGCCTCGCGCCGCCGCGTGCGCAGGCGGTCGACGATGAGCGCCACCGCGCACACGTAGACGTTCGCCAGCCAGATCACCGCGATCTTCCCCGCCTCGGCGGACCACGGCAGCGGGCGTCCCTCGACGAGCGTCAGCCACGCCGCCAGCCCCGCGTACGCGGCGACCGACACGTGGGCGTAGGTGACCGCGCGCCGGAAGCCGAACGGCGCCTGGTCGATCGCCCGCAGGATCAGCAGGAACACGAGCCAGCTCCGCTCGCCGCCGGTCCCGTAGATCGCGAACGTCCACACACCGATGTCGAGCGCGAGCAGCGCGTCGTTCAGCGGCGAGATCAGCGCGTGCCCCGCGCACCGCAGCAGGAGCAGGCGCGCGAGCGCGCCGTAGCCGACGAGCACGGCCGCCACCATCAGCGACCAGCCCGTGGAGAAGCCGGTCACGATGAAGAGGTTGTGGACGACGACGATCACCGCGAGCAGCGCCATGCCGAGCAGGCGGGCACGCGTGATCTGGAGCAGGGCGGGTGGTGACGGGGGCACGAACATGCCACCCGTTACTACCATGTCCCGCGCGGCTCGTTACATGCCTTTACGAGCCGCGCGGGACGTCACGGGCGGGGGCTAGCTCTTCTTCCCCCAGAAGACGGGGACGAGCCACTCGGCGCCGAGCGCCTTGAGCGTTTCGGGCTTTGGTTTCGTGGTCTTACGGTCGTAGCCGATCTCACCGTAGAAGACCGTGAGCATCTTCTCCCACTGCGCGCCGATGTCCTGCCCCTTGCCCGGGCCGTCGACCGGCACCGAGCCGTACCGCTTCGACGGGTAGTCGGTCTCGGGACCGAGCCCGCACCGCAGGAGCACGGCACGGAGGATGGCCGCCGTCCGCCGCCCGGCGCGCATGGCTTCGTCCACGGTCATCCGCCAGCCCGTCGCGGCGTTGACCGCGCGGACCAGGTTGTCCATGCGCGTGCGGGTCGTGAAGATGCACACGCCGAGCGAGTCCTCGAAGTGCCGGCGGCCGCGCATGCCGGCCACCATCTTCGCCACCTGCTCGCCGTCGTACGGATTGATGCGCGCGGGCAGCCCGAGCTCCGTGGGATGGACCGGGTTCCCGGTCTCCATGGTGGCGTCGGCGGAGGTGCAGGTGTCGAGCATCTCCTCCCAGCGGTTGCGATGGTCGTGGCCGCGCGGCACCGCGCCCTTCGCCGTGTAGATCGCGCAGTCCTGCGCGGGGCCGCCCAGCTTCTCGGCCGCGCGCTTGGTGCCTTCCGCGAGGACGTTCCCGAAGCCCTTGCGGTGCGAGACGATCTCGATGAGCTGGCGGATGCCCTTGGCGTCGCCCCACTTCAGCTCGAAGCCGAGCTGCTCCTTCGTGATGTAGCCCTTCTCCATGCACTCCATCACCCAGCCGCAGAGCCAGCCCCACTCGTTCACGTCGAGGCACGCGCGGTCCAGCTCGGTGTTGAGCCACGACACGCTTTCCGGATCCGTGAGCCCGATGGTCCAGCCGGCGCCCGACCAGCCCTCGTACTCCGGCTCGTCGACGAGCGTGCCCTTGTGCTCGCCGCCGCGGATCACCTGCATGTGGCAGTGGTGCATGCCGCACGCGTTGCACTGGTGCCCGCGATGATCGAAGCCCTCGCGCAGCCGCGGCGCCTCCCAGCGGCTCAGGTCCTCGGTGGTGACGCTGGTCGTGTAGTTCTTGATCGGCAGCGCGCCGATCTTGTAGAGGTTCGTCACGCCGGGGAGCGTGCCGTACTCGTAGAGCGAGCGCGCCGACGGATCGGTCTTCAGGTCGTGCGCGATGTCGTCGGCGGCCTGGATCACGCCGCGCGGATCCGCGGCGCGCAGCGCCCTGGTCCCCCGCACGATCGCGACCGCCTTGAGCTTCTTCTTGCCCATCACCGCGCCGCAGCCGTTCTTCGACGCGACGTGGCCGTAGTCCCCCTGGATCGCGGCGAAGCGCACGAGGTTCTCGCCCGCGGGACCGATGGAGTACACGCTCAGCGCGTGCCCGGAGAGCTTCAGGTCCTCGCTGAGCGCGCCCTGCGTGTCCCACGTGTCCTTGCCCACGAGGTGGCTCGCGTCGCGCAGCTCGATCACGTCGTCCTGGATGTAGAGGTACTTCCACGTCTTCGACTGGCCCTGGACGACGATCGCGTCGTAGCCGGAGTACTTCAGGTTGGCGCCGAAGAAGCCGTTGGCCTGCGTGGAGGTCGGCCCGTTGGTGCCGGCGCCGATCGTGATGACCGTGAGCCCGCCCGTGCCCCACACCGGCAGGCCCGCGAGGGGGCCCGTGGCGAGGATGAGCCGGTTGTCCGGATCGTCCCACGTGGCGTTCTTCTTCCCCTTGGCGGTCTCCTTGTAGAGGATCATCGCGCCGAGGCCGACGCCGCCGAGCTGCTCGCGCATCGCGTCCGGGCCCCACGGCTCGGCCCAGCATTTCCCCTTCGTCATGTCGACGCGGAGGATGCGGCCGGCGTACGCGCCGGGCAGCGGGGCATGGGTCGCGGTCTTCGTCTTCGCCTTCGCCGAGGTCAGGGTCGTCATACGGCCACCGGGCTGTCACCCGGCGCCTTCGAGGGGCGGCCGAGGACGGTTTCGGGGAGCAACGTGCCGGTCGTGCGTGCGGCGATGTACGCCGGCTTGATGTCGAAGGGGTGCCTCTCGAGGTGCGCCTTCCAGGGGCCGAGCGACACGCCCGACTGCACGAGGCCCTTGAGCATGCCCACGTCGTTGGTCGTCCAGATGTCGCTCGACGGGCCGAGGATGATCGCGCCGGTCAGGCGGTCGCCCCGGAACAGGAGCTTGCGGTACGCGGGGCGGTCCGGGCGCAGCCCGCTCACCGCCTGGGCCTTGCCGTCCTCCCACGCGCCGAACGACGCGGCGTCGAGATGGCAGACCTCCACGATGTTCGCGAGGAGGCTGCCGCGGTACCGCACGGCCTTGCCCGCCATGTTCGCGCCGACGATGCGGCCGTGCTCCTGCGCGGTGGGCTCGATCGCGTGCACCGCGGCCTCGCCGGTGATCAGGTCCTTGCCTTCGGCCACGTCGCCCGCCGCGTAGACGTTCGGGACGTTCGAGCGGAGGTGGTCGTCGACCACGACCCCGCGCTTGATCGCGATGCCGGAATCCTTGAGCCACTCGAGGTTCGTGCGGATACCCGTGGCCATGATGACGACGTCCGCCACGAGATCGCCGCCCGACTTGAAGCGCAGGCGCTTGCGCCCCTTGGCGTCTTCGATGGCGGTCACCGCGGTGTTCGTGCGCACGGTGACGCCGTGCTTCTCGAGCCAGCCCTGCACGAGGCCGGCCGCCGCGTCGTCGACCATGCGCGGCAGGATGCGCGGCGCGATCTCCACGATGGTCAGCTTGGCGCCCAGCGAGAGGATCGAGTTGAGGATCGTGAACGAGATGAAGCCGGCGCCGACCATCACCACGTGCGTGCCCGGCTGCACCTGCGCGATGACGCCGCGCGCCTCGTCCAGCGTCCAGAACGAGTGCACGCCCTTGCCGTCGGCGCCGGGCACCGGCGCGCGCGCGGCCGAGGAGCCGGTGGCGATCATGCAGTCGTCGTACTCGACCTTCGTGCCGTCGTCGAGCGTGCAGGTGTTGGACTTGATGTCGAGGTTCGTCGCGCGGCGCCCGAGGTGGGTCTTCACTTCCCACTGCGCGAGCACGGCCGCCGTCGCCGTGAACACGTGGGACTCGGCGATCGAGCGATCGAGGTAGTACGGCAGCACCATGCGCGAGTACGGGCGCTCGGCGCTGACCAGGACGATCTCGGATTTCGCGCTCTCTTCCTCGCGGACGGTCCGGATCGCGTTGATGCCCGCGGTGCCGCCGCCGACGATCAGGTGACGGGCCGGCATCAGCGGCCCCCCCCGTTGATGGTCAGGAGGCGCTGCCCCCGCTCGGCCGCGAAGTCCGCCAGCCAGTCCGACGTCGCCACGTCCTCGTACGTGATCGCGGCCGTCGGGCACGCGTCCGCGCACGCCGGGTCGCCGCCGCAGAGGTTGCACTTGAACGCCTTGCGCGTGGACGTGTCGTAGAACATCGTCCCGTACGGGCAGGCGATCGTGCAGAGCTTGCAGCCCACGCACTTGTCGTCCAGCACGTCCTTGGCCCCGGCGGCGTTGATCGTGATGGCGCCGACCGGGCAGGCCGTCATGCACCAGCCCTCCGCGCACTGCGTGCACGTGTAGGGCGCGTACGACGTGTGGCCCTCGAAGGGCGACACGCGGATGACGGACTTGGCGGGCTGGAACTCCCCCGTCTGCACGTAGGAGCACGCGAGCTCGCAGCGGAGACAGCCGGTACAGCGGGTGGGCGTGATCTTCAGAACGCGCGTCGGAATCTGCGTCAGGGTCGCCATCTCACCGTTTCTTTCGTGGGGGGCGTTTGGAGCTCCGGCGGCCGGTGCCTTCGAGGCCGTCGATGAACTGATCCAGCGGGATCGCCGCCATCGTCATGCCCGCCACGCCGCCGCGCGCGCCGAGCTCCACGGAGATCCGCGAGATGGCGGCGTTGCTGGGGGCGTCGATGACCGTGACGAAGTCGTAGGGGCCGAGCACCGCGTACTGCGCGACCACGCGCGCGCCCATGCGCTGGACGTCCGCGTTCACCTTCTTGATCCAGCCCGGGCGCTCGCGCAGCACCTTGCGGCCGGACTCGGACAGCGTGCTGAGCATGATGTAGAGGCCCATGGCGCGTGAGTATAACGCAGCGCTCGTCCTTACACCGTGGCGCGGGCGAAGGCCGCGAGCGTGTCCAGCGCCTCGCCGCACATGTCCAGCACGCTGAACTGCACGAACGCGTGCAGCCCGTCTTCGTAGACGTGGAGCCGGACGGGCACGCCGGCCTTCTCCAGCGCCGCGGCGAAGAGCCGCGAGTCGTCCAGGAGCGGGTCGAGCGTGCCGACCACCAGGACCGACGGCGGAAAGCCGCGGAGGTCGGCCGCGAGCGGGTTCAGATACGGATCGCGCGCGTCGCCGCCGCCGCCCACGTAGTGCCCCTTGAACCAGTCCATGACCTGCTTCGAGAGCACCAGGTCACGGTCGCCCCACGCCTTCATCGAGGCCGTCTCCTCGTGGGTGAACCGGCCGTAGATCAGGAGCGCGCCGCGGAAGCGCACCGGCGCGCCGGTATCGCGCAGCTTCAGGATCGTCGCCGCCGACAGGTTCGCGCCGGCCGAGTCGCCGCCGATGAGCAGCCGCTCCGGGTCGATCCCGGCCTCACGCGCGTGCGCCGCGAGCCACCGCGCGGCGGCCACGCAGTCGTCGAGCCCCGCGGGATACGGCTGCTCGGGCGCCAAGCCGTAGTGCACCGACAGCACGCGCGCGCCGGTGCGCTCGGCCAGCTCGCGCGTGAGCCGGTCGTGCGTGTCGGGGCTCCCGATCACGAACCCGCCGCCGTGCAGATAGAGAAGGCCCGGGCTCGACGCACCCGCGGTGCGCGGCACGTAGAGGCGCGCCGGCACCGGGCCACGCGGGCCCGGGATCGTGAGATCCCGGCGCTCGGCCATCTCCGGCCCGCCGTGGTTGAGCATCGCGAAGAAGGCGTCGCCGCGGGCGCGGGCCTCGGCGGCCGGCATCTGCCACATGCGGGGCGCATCCGGCGGCACCGCCGCTTTCATCATCGCGATCAGGTTCTGGACCTGGGGGTTCATGGAGCCTCCGGAGGAGCGTCTCGGGGTCTGCTATTTATATACGTATGAGCGACGCCAATACCCGCCACGAGTTCCAGACCGAGGTCCGCGAGCTCCTCGACCTCATGATCCACTCGCTCTACTCGCACAAGGACATCTTCCTGCGCGAGCTGATCTCCAACGCCTCCGACGCCATCGACAAGATCCGGTTCGAGGCGCTCAGCCGGCCCGAGGTGACGCCGAGCGGCGAGCCCGAGATCCGGCTGGACGCCGACAAGGACGCGCGCACGCTGTCGATCCACGACAACGGCATCGGCATGAGCCGCGACGAGGTCGTGACGAACATCGGGACCATCGCCCGCTCGGGCACGCGCGAGTTCCTCAAGGCCGCGAAGGAGAAGGGTGGTCCGGCGCCGGACACCATCGGCCAGTTCGGGGTGGGGTTCTATTCGTCGTTCATGGTGGCGGACCGCATCACGCTGGTCACCCGGCGCGCGGGCGAAGAGAGCGCGACCCGGTGGGAGTCGACCGGCGACGGCTACACGCTCGACGACGCCACGCGCGAGGCCCCCGGCACCACGGTCACGCTCCACCTCAAGCCCGTGGACGAAGAGGACGGCCTCAAGGACTACACCGAGCCGTTCGTGCTCAAGGACCTCGTGAAGCGCTACTCGGACTTCGTGGCCTACCCGATCCGGCTCGGCGACGAGACGCTGAACTCGATGAAAGCGATCTGGGCGCGGGGCAAGGACGAGGTCACCGACGCGGAGCACACGGAGTTCTACAAGCACATCAGCCACGACTGGAACGAGCCGCTCGAGCACGTGCGCGTGCACGTGGAGGGCACCGTCGAGGCGCGCGCGCTCCTGTACATCCCCTCGAAGGCGCCGTTCGATCTCTTTCATCGCGATGCGAAGCACCGCGGCCTGCAGCTCTACGTCAAGCGCGTGTTCATCATGGACGACTGGCGGGAGCTCCTGCCCGCGTACCTGCGCTTCGTCCGCGGCGTGGTGGCCTCCGACGACCTCTCGCTGAACGTCTCGCGCGAGATCCTCCAGAAGGACCGGCAGATCCAGGCGATCAAGCGGCACCTCGTGCGCCGCATCCTCGCCGCGCTCAAGGAGATGAAGGAGCAGCGGCCCGAGAAGTACCGGACCTTCTGGGCCGAGTTCGGCGCGGTGCTGAAGGAAGCGCTCATCGCGTTCGAGGAGGGGCAGGACAAGGTCATCGACCTGCTGATGGCGCCCTCCACCGAGAGCGCCGAGCCGATCGCGCTCACCGACTACGTCGCGCGCATGAAAGACGGCCAGGACGCGATCTACTACCTCACTGCGGCCTCGCGGGAGGTCGGCGAGCGCTCTCCGCACCTGGAAGCGTTCAAGGCGCGCGGCTGGGAGGTCCTCTTCTTCACCGACCCGATCGACGAGCTGTGGCTCAGGATGCCGCGCGAGGTCGGCGGCAAGAAGCTCGTCTCGGCGGCGAAGAGCGACCTGACGCTCGGCTCCGAGGAAGAGAAGAAGAAGGAAGAGGAGGCGCGCAAGGAAGGCGAGGAGAGCCTGAAGGACGTGCTCGCCGCGCTCCGCGCGAAGCTCGCGGACGAGGTGAAGGACGTGCGGCTCTCGACGCGCCTGCGCGAGTCACCCGCGTGCCTCGTCGGCGACGCGGGCGATCTCTCCCCGCAGATGCAGGAGCTGCTGCGCCGCGCGGGCCAGGACGTCCCGAAGGTCAAGCGCGTGCTCGAGCTGAACCCGACCCATCCGATCGTCACGCGCCTGCGGCAGATGCTGGCGCTCGACGCGAACGACGCGCGCCTCGCCCTCTACGCCGAGATGCTCTACGGCCAGGCGATCCTGGCCGAGGGCGGCGCGCTCCCCGACCCCGCGGCGTTCAGCAAGAAGCTCGCGGAGTTCATGGTGCAGGCGTGACGGCGCTCGCGGAGCGCGGGGATCCACTCCCCGCTCGGAGCGCCGGGGGATTGGGGCGCCCGTCGCGGGCCCCCCATGTCAAACGGGCGCCGAGTCCCCCGACGGCTTCAGGAACTGGTAGACGGACGTGAAGTCCTTGCGGCCGAGCCCGTGTGACGAGGCGAGCCGCAGCACCTGCTGCGCGGCCGGCGCGACGACGATCGGGATGCGCAGCTCGCGCGCGGCGTTCACCGCGAGGCCGAGGTCCTTGGCCATCAGGTCGGTCATGAACCCGCCCTCGTAGCCGCGGCTCGACGCCGCCGTCGGCACGAGGCCCGGCACCGGATGCGCCGCCTGCATCACCCACGTCGCGCCCGACGACTTCGAGATCACGTCGGTGAGGATCTTGTGGTCGACGCCGAAGCCCTCCGCGATGCGGAACGCCTCGCTCACCGCCACCGCCGCCACGCCCGCGATGAGGTTGTTGCAGAGCTTGGCCGCCTCGCCCGCGCCCACGGGGCCCACGTGGATCAGGTTCGCGCCCATCGCGGCCAGCGCGGGCCGCGCCTCCTCCACGTCCTTCGCGTCGCCGCCGATCATGATCGCGAGCCCGCCGTCGGTCGCGCGCGGCACGCCGCCCGACACCGGCGCGTCGATGAAGCGCACGCCCTTCGCCCTGCACGCCTCGGCCACGCGCCGCGAGACCGCGGGATCGATGGTCGACATGTCGGCGCAGAGCTTCCCGGACGCGACGCCGGCGAGCACGCCGTCCGTGCCGAGGTAGGCACTCTCGACGTGCGACGACGACGGCAGCATCGTCACCACGAGGTCGGCGCCCTTCACACACGCCGCGGGGGACGCGGCCGCGGTGGCGCCGGCCTTCACCGCGCCCTCGAGCGCCGCGGGCACGATGTCGTACGCGGTGACGCTGAAGCCCTTCTTGACGAGGTTGGCGAGCATGGGGCGGCCCATCGTGCCGGTGCCGATGAACGCGATCTTCATGCGATGGGACTCCTTCGGAGATGACGTGGCGGCGCTATCATCACGGGCGGTGTCCGGCCCGTCAAGCACGCGCGGTCTGTTCCTCATCGCCCTCGCCGCCGTCTCGTGGGGCACGACCGGCACCGCGACGACGTTCCTCGTCCGCGACACCGCGCTGAGCCCGCTGGTGATCGGCGTCGCGCGCCTGGCGCTGGCCGCGCTCGTGCTCGCGGGGCTCGCGCGCCGCCGGGGACCGCTCGCGATCGCGCGCGGCGACGTCGCGCCGGTCATCGCCATGGGCGCCTGCATGGCCGTCTTCCAGGCCGGTTACTTCAGCGCGGTCGTGCTCGTCGGGGTGGCGCTCACCGCGCTGATCGCGATCTGCGCGGCGCCGCTGATCATCGCGCTGCTCGCGTGGCTCGTCCTGCGCGAGCGGCTGTCCCCGCGCGGCGGCATCGCGCTCGCCGTCGGCGTCACGGGCACGGCCCTGCTGATCACGGGCAGCCAGGGCGTCGGCGCCGGCGGCGCCGCGCGCTTCGCCGGCGGCGTGGCGCTCGCGCTCGCGGCGAGCGTCGGCTACGCGACGTACGTGGTCATCGCCAAGCGCAGCCTCGCGCGGAGCGCGCCGCTGCCGCTCGCCGCCGCCACGTTCGCGGCGGGCACCGTGTGGCTCGCGCCCGCGCTCCTCCTGATCGAGACGTCGATGCCGCAGCTCGCCCGGGGCTGGCCGCTCCTGCTCTATCTCGGCGTGGTCACGACCGGGCTCGCGTACGCGGCGTACACGACCGGGCTCGCCCGCACGTCCGCCGCCGCGGCCGGCATCGTCGCGCTCCTCGAGCCGCTCACCGCCACCCTGCTCGGCGTGGCGCTGTTCGGCGAGCGCTTCGGCGCGCTCGGGCTCATCGGCGCCGTGCTGCTGCTCGGCGCGGTGGCGCTGCTCGTCCGCGAGGAGACCGCCGAGCGCCCTACCGGGTGATCCGCGGCGGGACGTCGTAGACGACCGGCTCGCCGATCCCGCGCGCGACCTCGGGCGGCACGCCCGCCGGCAGCGCGGCGCTCGCGGACGGCACGATCGCCTGCGGAAAGCTGAACACGTTGGCGGGGTCGTACTTCGCCTTGATCTGCTGGAGCGCGGGATAGGCGTCGCCCCAGTACCGCCAGGCGAAGTTCGGCAGGTCGCGCCGCGGGTAGTTCTGGTAGCAGTGGCCGTTGAAGTACGGCTGCATGAGCGCCATGAAGCCGTCGAGCCACGCCACCGCCTTCGGCTGGTCGGCGTCCGCGCGCCAGAACGAGTCCACGAAGAAGTTCATGTCGACGTCGCGGTGGATGAACGCGGTCTTCAGCGGCGGCACCGCGCCGATCGCGCCGCCGTACGGCTCGACGGAGGTGAGGCCGTACGGGAGCTGCGCCATCCGCGCGTGGTAGTCGACGACCTTCTGCCAGTCCGCGACGCCGAGCGGCCTGGCGATGTAGCCGCCCTGCTTCACTTCCTTCACGCCTTCCGGCGGCATCGGCACCGGCACGGTGCCGGAGGCCACGACCGCCTCGTGAATGTTCAGATACGACCCCGTCTGGTCGAACTGCACGTGCGGCCGGCCGACGGCCATCAGGGGCGCGAGCTGCGCGAGGCCGTCGGCGCGCGTGCCGGTGTAGAGGCTGCGGACCATCAGCGCCCCGGGCCCCGTCTCGCTCTCGTTGCGCCCGATCGCCACCATGTACCCGAGCTGCGGGGACGCGCCGCGGCGCATGTACCCCTGCTGCAGCGCCACGAGGACCTGCGGCGCGTCCGCGAGGTCCCACGCGATGCCGTAGCCCCAGACGGGGCCGAGCGGCACCGCGCGATACGTGACGTCGAGCAGCACGCCGAAGTTGCCCCCCGTGCCGCCGCGCAGCGCCCAGAACAAGGGGGCGTTCTGCTCGGCGCTCGCGGTGACGACGGCGCCGTCGGCGAGCATCACGCGCGCCGCGACCACGACGTCGCAGTTCATGCCGAACTGCCGCGACGTGAAGCCGAAGCCGCCGCCCTGCATGTAGCCCGCGACGCACACGTCGGGGCAGATGCCGCCGGGGACGTGGAGGCCGTAGGCGTCGAGCGCCTTGTTGAACGTCTCGAAGGCGCAGCCGGCGCCCACGCGCACGGTGGCCCTGTCCGGCGCCACGTCGACGGCGTTGAGGCCGCTGACGTCGATCACGAGCCGGTCGCTCATGACGGAGTAGCCGGAGGTGCTGTGGCCGCCCGACCGGCAGACGAACGGCCGCCCGAGCCCCTGCGCCCACTGCAGGCACGTATACACGTCGTTCCAGCTCGCGCAGTACGCGATGACGTATGGATACTCCTGGAAGGCCGGGTTCGACTCCTGGCGGTCGGCGTCGTAGCCGACGTCGTTCGGCGTGACGACCCGGCCGTCGAGCTTCAGCACGAAGTCGCCGAAGGCGGCGCGCGTCGTGCGCAGGGTCGCGAAGAACGCGTCGGGAACCTGCTGCAAGGCCGCCACCCGCGCCGCCCGCGCCTGCTGCCGGAGACCGCTCGCCTGGGCCATCACACCGTCCTTTCGATCGCGTCGAAGAGGTCCGTGGGAACGACGGGCTTGGTGACGTAGCCGTCCATGCCCGCCGCGAGGCAGCGCTCGCGGTCGCCCTGCATCGCGTCCGCCGTCATCGCGATGATCGGGATGCGCGCGCCGGCGCCTTCTCGCGCGCGAATCGCCGCCGTCGCCTCGAAGCCGTCCATCTCGGGCATGTGCACGTCCATGAGCACGAGATCGAACGCGGCGCGCTCGAGGGCGGCCAGCGCCGCGCGGCCGTTGCCGGCGACCTCGACCGTGTGGCCCCAACGCTCCAGGAACCCGCGCGCGACCTTCTGGTTGGGCACGCTGTCCTCGGCGAGCAGCACGCGCCGCGGCCGCGCGGTCGTGCGCGCGGCGGGCCGCGACGGATCGGCGACCGCCTCGCTCGCCACCGGCGCGGCCGCGCGAGGCAGCCGCACGGTGAAGTGGAAGGTGCTCCCGCGCCCGGGCTCGCTCTCCACCCAGATGCGCCCGCCCATCATCCGCACGAGCTGCGAGGAGATCGTGAGCCCGAGGCCGGTGCCGCCGAAGCGGCGGGCCGTCGAGGCGTCCGCCTGGGTGAACGCTTCGAAGACCTTCGCCTGGTGCTCCGGCGCGATGCCGATGCCGGTGTCCGTCACCGCGATGTGCAGCGGCGCCGGCGCGGCGTCACCGCGCTCCTCGGCGACCGACACCGTGATCCCGCCCTGCGCGGTGAACTTCAAGGCGTTGCCGACGAGGTTGACGAGCACCTGGCGCAGGCGCCCGGGATCGCCCACGACCCCGTCGGGCACGCCGGGCGCGAGCGACGCCGCGAGCGTGAGGCCCTTCTGCCGGGCGGGATGCGCCAGGCTCTTCACCACGAGGTCGACCGTCTGCCGCAGCGAGAACGGCACCGCCTCGAGCTCGAGCCGCCCCGCCTCGATCTTCGAGACGTCGAGGATGTCGTTGATCAGCGAGAGCAGCGACTCCGCCGAGACCTTCACGGTCGTGAGGTAGTCGCGCTGGACCTCCGTGAGCTCGGTGCCGAGCGCGAGCTCCGCCATGCCGATCACGCCGTTCATCGGCGTGCGCAGCTCGTGGCTCATGTGCGCGAGGAACTCGGACTTGTGGCGGCTCGCCACCTCGAGCTGGCGGTTCTTGTCGTCGATCTCGCGGAACAGGCGCGCGTTGCGGATGGCGATCGCCGACTGGGTCGCAAACGTCTGCAGCAGGTCGACCAGCTCGTCGGAGAACGCGCCGGGCGTCGCGCGGCTCACCACGAGGCCGCCGAGCAGGCGGTCGTCGCAGAGCAGCGGCACCGCGAGGATCGCGCGGAAGCCCTGCGCGAGGAGCGCGTCGCGCAGGCGGCCGTGATAGGCGCCCCGCGCCTGGATGTCGGGGACCTGCACGGGCGTCAGCGTCTGCGCGAGCCGACCGACCGCGCCTTCGCCGAGGCCGAGCGTGCGGGGCAGGTCGGCGGGCGCCGTCTGGAGCAGGTTCACGTTGGCGCGCTGGTGAAACTCCTCCAGCTCCGCGTCGTACTCGTAGATCGAGCAGCCGTCCGTGCCGGCGAGCTCGTTCGTGCGGGACACGATCGTGCGGAGCACGGTGTCGAGGTCGAGGGTGGAGCTGACCGCGCGCCCGATCTCCTCGAGCGCGCGGAGCTCGGCGATGGTGCGCGACAGCTCGGCCGTCCGCGCATCCAGCGCCTTGAAGAGGCGCACGTTCTCCAGCGCGATGGCCGCCTGGTCCGCGAAGGTCTTGAGCAGCTCGATCTGGCTCGCCGAGAACGGGCCGCCGATCCCGCGCACGGCGCCGATCGCGCCGACCGCGCGGCCGTCGCGCACCATCGGCGCGGTGAGCGCGCTGCGCACGCCGAGGGCCTTGGCGGCCTGCACGAGGCGCGGCGTGAGGCCCGGCCCGTTGAGCGCGTCCGGCAGATGCGAGACGGCGTTGTCCAGGATGACCTGGCCGGGAATGCTGGAGCGATCGATCGGGCGCGGGTACTGCCCGGTGATCTTCTCCGCTAGCTCGGGGCCGAAGTTGTGCGCGGCCAGCATGAGCTGCTCGCCGTCGGAGAGGAACACGTCGGCGAAGATCGCGTCGCACAGGATGGTGGCGCGCCGGACGATCGTGTCGAGGACCGGCTGCGCGTCGTCCGGCGAGCTCGCGATCACCCGCAGGATCTCCGCGGTGGCCGCCTGCTGCTCGCGCGCCATGGCCAGCTCGGCCCGGAGACGCTCGACCTCGTCCTGCAGCCGCGCGTTCGCCGCGCGCAGCTCGTCGCCCCCGCCCTCCGTCATGCCACCTCATCTCTCCGGTCGCACCCGGACCGGCACGGGACCAACGCCCGGGGGATCGTAGCAGCACGGCACGCTGGGGGTGAAGCGTTTGGGGCGGGCGGAGGCGCGCCTCCGCCCGCCCCGTCGGAGAGTTTAGAGGGCGATCGGGCGCGAGACCGCGCGGCTGAACGTGCAGTTCGGCACGACGGCCGAGTGCTTGCCCGAGCCGCCCGCGACGAGCACGAACACGTCGTCGGGCGACGGCACCCGCGGCGGCAGCGCGGCGTCGTCGCGGAGCGCGTTCATCCACGCCGGCCAGTCGTGCATGCCGTGCATGCCGCCGAGCTTCAGCTTGCCGAGCGTGAGCCGGGCGTTCTCGTAGATGAAGCGCTGGACGTCCTCGCGCGAGAGCCCGTCGCCCGCCACGGTCTTCGCGTGCTCGGGGCCGAGCACGATCATGAGCTGCGCCTGGGAGAAGTACGCGCCCACGTTCGAGCCGAGCGTGATCGCCGTGTCCGCGACCGTCGTGAGGACCATCGCCGCCGTCGTGGCGACGTGGTCGTTGACGTTGTGCGGCGGCTCGCCGCCGTACACGGTGACCGTGTCGCCCGCCCGCAGCGGCTCCCACGGCGAGAGCTCTTCGTTCTCCGCGATGCAGTAGGAGTACTTCGCGGGGCTGCCCTGCGTCGCCATGTCGCCGCGGCCCGGCCAGGCGCCGCCCACGTTCATGAGGATCAGGCGGATGGCCCGCCCGATGGTGGCGTTCGCGCGGAAGCCCGGGCCGAAGCAGCCCTGGCCGCCGTGGACGCCGATCGAGCGTCCGTACGGTCCGTTCACCACGACGAGCGGGGCGACCGGATGCGTGGTCGCCTGCACGCCGTAGAGGTTGAAGATCGGGTCGAGCATCGCCTCGACCGCAGCGACGACGATCGGAAAGTACGACGGCTCGCATCCCGCCATGACCGCGTTGACCGCGAGCTTCTCGAGGCTCGCCTGCCGCCAGAGCGGCGGCATCGCGCCGAGCACCGTGCCGCCGTCCCGCCCGCCGAGCATCGCCTGCACGCGATCCTCGGTGGGCGGCACGATCGGCAGCCCGTCGCACCACTCCCGCTTGCAGAACTCCGCGAGGACCGCTTCCGGCGAGTCCTGCAGCTCGAGGACGTCGGTGCTCACGCCTGGTGTCCGATCAGTCCCGTGAGCTGCTCCACCGCCTGCACCGCGCGGCGGGAGACGCCTTCGGCGCGCTCGCCCCCCAGGGGGTGGTCGACGAGCAGCAACGGCATGCCCGTGATGCCGAGCGAGGTCATCTCACCGACGGCGAGCCGCTGGAACACGGTGGTGCCGATCAGCCCGGCGGGCGTACCGGCCTTCGCGATCTCGATCGAGTCGTGGAGACTCCACGACGTGCAGCTCCCTCAGTCGGCGGAGCCGGCGAAGACCACGTCGCACTCCTTCGCCAGCGCCACGATGATCTCGGGCGCGGCGGCGGTGGAGGCGTTGGCCTTGCGCCGGTGCACGACCTTCGCGATCCCGTGCCGGGTGCGCAGCAGCTCCCCCATCTCCGAGGTCAGGCGATCGAAGTTCGCCTTCGTGTTGTCGAGGAAGCCCACCGTGAGGCCCTGCCACTGGCGCGGCAGCGCGGGGACGGTGAACGCCTCGTTGGCGGCGACGCCGACGGGGCTGAGGACGCGGATCTTCGCCATTGAGCTCTCCATTTGAAGGTGGGCGGGCCCCGAGATGGCCCCCCACGCCCCCCGTGTTGCTTTTCTACGGTCGCACGAAGCCGGTGGAGCGCTTCAGCAGGCGCGCGAGGGTCTCGCTCGTCTCGCGCACGATCGAGCGCTTGATGCGGATGGTGACGTTCTCGACGGGCTCGGCGCTCCCCGCCTTGTGGATCACGAGCGTGCCGGTGAACTCCTCGGCGCGCTCGTCCGTGGCGGCGAGCCCGCGGACCGTCAGGATCTCCCACTCCTCCGCCATCGCCCGCCATCTTACTATGGGGGCGGACATGGACTCCGTCCTCGTCGCGCTCGACGTGGGCTCGTCGTCGGCGCGGGCCGCGCTCTTCGACGTTCACGGGGAGGCGCTCGCGGACCGCTTCCACCAGGTGCCCTACGAGCCGCGCGTCACCGCCGACGGCGGCGTCGAGCACGATCCTGCCGTGCTCCTCGACGCGGTGACGCAGTGCCTGGATGCGGTGCACGCGAGCACCGCGGGCATGGAGGTGCTCGGCGTCGGCCTCACCACGTTCTGGCACGGGCTCCTCGGCTTCGATCGCGACGGCCGGCCGGTGACGCCGCTCTCCATGTGGGCGGACACGCGCGCCGCGCCCGAGGTGGAGATCCTGCGCGCCGCGCTCGACGAGCCGGCGCTCCACGCGCGCACCGGCGCGCACCTGCACGCGTCGTACTGGCCCGCGCGGCTGCGGTGGCTCGCGCGCGAGCACCCGGCGCTCGTCGCCCGCGTGGCGCGGTGGGGCTCGTTCGGCGAACAGCTCGAGAGCGAGCTCTTCGGCGAGGCGGCGACGAGCGTCTCGATGGCGTCGGGGACGGGCCTCTTCGCCCAGCAGGCGTGCGAGTGGGACGCCGAAGCGCTCGCGGCGGCCGGGATCACGGGGGCGCAGCTCTTCCCGCTGGTCGACCGCCGCGAGCCGCGGCGCGGCCTGCGCCGCGCCTGGGCACGACGGTGGCCGCGCTTCCGCACGGTCGCGTGGTTTCCCGCGGTCGGCGACGGCGTCGCGAGCAACGTCGGGTCCGACTGCACGGACGCATCCCGCATCGCGCTGAACGTGGGGACGTCCGCGGCGCTCCGCATCGTCACCCCGACGCCGGGCGCGCCCGTCCGCGGGCTGTGGCGCTACCGGATCGACCGCCGGGTGGCGATCATCGGCGGCGCGACCTCCGAGGGCGGCAACGTGTTCGCGTGGTGCCGCGACCTGCTGAAGCTGCCGGACGACAACGACGCGGTGGAGCGCGCGCTCGCCGAGATGCCGCCCGACGGCCACGGGCTCACGGTCCTGCCGTTCCTCGCGGGCGAGCGCGCGCCGGGCTGGCGCAACGGCCGCACGGCCGTCATCGCGGGCCTCACGCTCGACGTGACGCCCGTGGAGGTGCTGCAGGCCGCGATGGAGGCGGTCGCGCTGCGCCTGGCCGCCGTCTACGCGATGCTCGCGCCGGCCGCCGCGCCCGATCACGCGGTCGTCGCCTCCGGCGGCGGCCTCGCCCGCTCGCCCGCGTGGCGCCGCATGATCGTCGACGCGCTCGGGCATCCCGTGCACTACTCGGCGGAGACCGAAGCCACGTCGCGCGGCGCCGCGCTGCTCGCCCTCGAGGCGCTCGGCGTCCTGGACGGCATCGCG
>Ga0194131_10000636_pt1 | contig 59490 bp, 53 predicted proteins | sample TA2KigO120mmetaG_FD_148631 | JGI IMG/M metagenome (GOLD analysis project Ga0194131, IMG submission 148631) | Freshwater microbial communities from Lake Tanganyika, Tanzania - TA2015053 Kigoma Offshore 120m | ecosystem: Environmental > Aquatic > Freshwater > Lake | place: Tanzania: Lake... | reverse complement strand
AAATGGTAGGCGCCGGTATGGCGAGCGAAGTGTGGGAGCAGTGGGTGCGTCGTTTTGGCGATTTTGAAATTTACGAGGGCTGGAGCGCCACTGAGGCCAACACCAGCACTATTAACTTGGATAACCGAGTGGGTTCCTGCGGGCGCATCCCGTTTTGGGAAAAGTCTAATTTGCGCCTGGCGCGCTATGACACCGATAACCAATGCCATTTGCGAGATGACAGGGGTTTTGTGCAGTTGTGCGCAGCCGGCGAAGTGGGTGAGGCGATTGGCATGATCCTTGATATCCCGGATGTGGTGGCCGGGCGCTTTGAGGGCTATACGTCGGCCGCAGCCACCGAACGCAAGATTTTGCGCAATGTATTTCAATCCGGTGACGCTTGGTGGTCCTCGGGCGACTTGATGCGGTACGACGAGGACGGCTATTTATGGTTTGTGGACCGTATCGGTGACACTTACAGGTGGAAAAGTGAAAACATATCTACTACCGAAGTCGCGGACGCGTTGAGCGATTTCCCCGGTCTCGATGCTGTCACCGTCTATGGGGTGCTAGTACCCGGCTGCGAGGGACGCGCTGGTATGGCCACTCTGGTCATGCAGGGGGGTGCCCAATTCGATCCGCAGAGTTTTTGGAAAATCGCGCTTAAGCGTCTGCCCGCATACGCGGCCCCGTACTTTTTACGGATCGCACCGTCCATCGATATGACGGGTAACTACAAGCTGCGAAAAGTTGACCTACAACGCGAAGCCTACGATCCGCAAACTATCACCGATCCCCTGTATGTGCGCCGGGACGATCGCGAAACCTACGTCGCTTTGACAGCGATGGACCAACTGAAGCAGGTCGTATGGTAGGAACTAAAGTCTGGCCCGCTAGGGCACTCGCACGGCGAGAGGCTAAATAACTGGCCTTAATACACGCGTCCATTATGTCCAAAGAAATAGTGAGGAGCGGTATGCAATGACACTTTCGCAGCAAAGCTCAGGACTTGTGGTTTTAGCGTACGTACGAGTGCGGTAAGCCGCAAGATATCGCACAGTATGGGTCTCCGCGAATCGCTCAACGGAATTTGTCGCAGACCCGACCAATTTCTCTAAGTAAAAAATTTTGAAAGCTAAAAGAAATATGAGCCACCATTCGCGACCAGTACACTGCCGGTCACGTACGACGCCTCATCGCTCGCGAGAAAGCATACGACAGCCGCCACTTCGGCTGGCTTCGCAAGGCGGCCGAGCGGGATGGCTTTTTCGAGGCTCGTGATCCACTCGTCGGGAATCGAGCGCATAAGCGGTGTGTCGGTGGGACCAGGGGCTACGGCATTGATGCGGATGCCGCGCGAAGCAACCTCGCGGGCGAGGGCGCGGGTCATGCCGACGAGCGCTGCTTTGCTAGTGACATAGTGTACGGGGCCTTCGCCCGACTGCACGGCGGTGGAAGCGATATTGATGATCGAGCCCTTGAGGTTTTTCTCGGCCATAATGCGCAGCGCTTCACGGGTACAAAAGAAAGCGCCGTCAAGATTGACCGCCATCACCGCGCGCCAGCCCTCGTCTTCCATGAAGACGGTTTGCTCGACGTGGGTCCTCGGTGTTTCGCCGCGCGAAAGTTCGGCGTTGCGCTGCGCCATCAGCTCGTACATTTTGGCGCTGCCGTCGTTGGGGCCCGTGCCTGTGCCGGCATTATTGACGAGCACATCGAGCCGCCCAAATGCTGCCACGGCTTGGGCAAAAGCAGCCTTGACCGCAGCGCTTTCGGCGACGTTGCCGGCGATCGCCAAGTGTTGGGCCCGATTCGGCAGCGTGGCGACAGTGGCGTCCGCTGATTCTTGCTTGAGGTCAAAAACGGCGATTCGTGCGCCGGCTTCGGCGAGGGCGAATGCGCAAGCGCGCCCTATGCCCTGACCCGCACCAGTAACAAGTGCTGCCTTACCTGAAAGTGACATGGTGCGCCTCGCTGTTTACCTCGTTATTGAGTGGTTGGCTGACTCGCGACCGGAAAGTTTAAAGAATCCGCTCAGGGCGGGGGAACGACGAGTTCTGCTGCTTTACCGCCATCTGCCGAAATACAGGTCGCGGTGACGTAGGTCGAGTCGTCGCTGGCCAAAAATAGCGCGACCCCGGCGATTTCATGGGCTTCGCCGAAGCGACCCATCGGTACTTGCGTCGCGATCTTCTTGCCCCAGTCTGCGTAGGGTCCCGCAAAACCCGCCGCAGTTGCCGGCGTATTGATGACGCCCGGCGCGATCGCATTGACACGAACGTTGGCGCAGGCAGCTTCTACGGCGGCACATTTGGTGAAGTGAATGAGGGCGGCTTTGGCCGTACCATAGGCCGCCATGTTGGCGAGCCCCAAGAGCCCATTGATCGAAGAAATATTGATGATCGAGCCGCGCTTTGCCGGCAGCATCACCTTGAAGGCTTCGCGCGTGGCGACAAAGGCCGAGTTGACGTTGACTTCGAAATCTTTGCGAAAGCTTTCCGGCGTCATGTCGAGGATCGCCGAGTAGGTGACCGACGGCGCGTTATTGACCAACACGTCTAGCCGGCCCTGCTGCGCGGCCGTCGTCGCGACGAAATCGGCAAGCGCCGCGTGGTCCGCGACATCGAAGTCGCGCTGGCTGACTGAGCCGCCGCTCGCCCGAATGGCCGCTGCCGTGGCTTCGAGTGGTTCGGCGCGACGTGCGCAAAGCGCAATATGCGCACCCTCGGCGGCAAAGCGTGTGGCGATGGCCGACCCGATGCCTTGACTGGCTCCGGTTATGAGGGCAACTCGACCTGCAAGGCGACCCATTTTTCACCCCCGGACGGCACTCATCACATTTTGCAACTGCGTATAAACCGACCGCAATCTTTACGCATTCTGATGGTCCCAAGCCACCCCGACTATCAAAAACGTTGTTTTCGAGGTCGAGACTGCTACTATCACTTCATTCCACATCACGGTGGTCGGGGTGTCAACGGAAGGGCAATTCGAACTGGTCGAAGAGCTGGTTCGCGGCTGCCGCTGCCGCGTGTTCAGCCATGCGCCACGGACGCTGCCGGCGCTGCTCAAAGCCGTTCCCTGGAGTTCTGACGCCATTGCCCTTGTTTACGGCCCGCTGCGTCTGAGCTACCGCGACCTGTCGGTCATCGTCGACCGTCTTGCCCACGCCCTGCAGTCGCGCTACGCGATCGGCGCGGGTAGTCGCGTCGGGCTCGCCATGCGCAACCTGCCCGAGTGGGCATACGCGTTTTTGGCGCTCGCGCGGCTTGGCGCCATTCCGGTGGTGATGAACAGCCGCGCCTCGGGCGATGAGCTCGCGGCGGCGCGCGATGGCACCGGAGTCTCTTTGCTGATCGCCGACAGCCGCTGTGCGCGGGAGCTCGCGACTTATCCGGCGACCGGTCCGCTCGTGGTGGCTGCAGACGATTCTTTGAGCGGTGATGAGCGGCAACGTGAATCTGTACTGATCGATGCGGCGGTGGCGGCGGGGGCCTCGCGTCTCGCCGATCTCTTGGCCGACGCCCCCGCGAATGCCGCGCCGGTCGCGCCGTTGGTCGAGCCGCTCGATCCAGCTACCATCCTCTTTACTTCGGGAACCACCGGTCGTGCCAAGGGTGCTGTGCTCAGTCACTGGGGCACCAGCAACTCGGTGTGGACCAATCTCTATGCGGGGAACCGCATCGCCGAGGACATGGCGGCGCGCTACGGCACGACGCTCGAGCAGCTTGCGGCGATGTCACCGCAAACCTGCGTGCTGCTCATGTTCCCGTTCTTTCACACGAGCGGTCTGCATACCGGCCTACTCTCGACGCTGGTACGAGGCGGCAAAATCGTCTTGATGCGGCGGTGGGATGCCGCTGCGGCATTACAACTGATCGAAACCGAGAAAGTGACGCAGTTTCCCTGCGTGCCGACCATGATCTGGGATCTGTTACGCTCACCAAATATTGCGCAGTATGATCTCAAATCTTTGACCAGTGTGTCCACCGGTGGCCAGGCCTTGCAGGCCGGCATGCTCAGCGAAATCACCAAAGCCTTCCCGCGCGCCGTACCCGGCACCGGGTTCGGCATGACCGAGACCACGGGCGCGGTAGCGATGTCGGTGGGCGAAGAATACCTCGCACATCCGGGAACCGCCGGTCGAGTACTCGCCACCACCCTCGTCAAGATCATTCGTGAAGACGGCAGCGTCGCCGCGTCAGGCGAAACAGGCGAGATTTGTATGCACTCGGTATCGAATATGCTCGAGTACTGGGGCGACCGCGAGGAGACGGCTCGCGCCTTCGACGACGAAGGCTTCATGCGCTCCGGTGATATTGGCTATCTCGATGCCGACGAGTTCCTCTATATCGTCGATCGCAAGAAAGACATGGTGATTTCTGCGGGTGAGAACATTTATTGCGTCGAGGTCGAGCGGGTGCTACTCGCACATCCGGGTCTCGCCGAGGCGGTGGCTTTTGGTGTGCCCGATTCACGACTGGGCGAGCGCCTGATGGCGATCGTCGTACCGCATGCTTCGGCGGGGCAGGTCACCGGCGATGAGGTGAAGCAGCACATCGGGGCGCACCTCGCGGCCTACAAAGTGCCGACCGAAGTATTGGTACAGCACGATGCGTTGCCGCGCAACCATCTCGACAAGGTCGATAAAGTACAGCTGCGCCGTCGATACAGCGCAGCGTGAGCGGATAGGAACGGGAGCAGTAACAAGATGGGTTTTCCGCAGGGCGCGAAAGTTTTTGATCTGATGTTAGGGATACCGGTCAGTGCCACTAATGCTGAGTGGTACACGCCGTATCTGCCGCTGTTACTCGATCGCGAGAGCCGCGCGGTTTTCAAGATGCCGGCTCAGTATATATTCAGAGATATCCCGGTACTGCCTGCCGATTCCGACTATGTCGACCACACGATCGCGCAGATGGATCGTTATCACATCGTGCGCGCCATGGCCGGTTATTGGGAAGGGTCGGCAGGCGTCACACGGGCGCGCGAGGTCTACCCCGATCGCTTCATCTTTGACTATCACGTCAATCCCAACAAAGGGATGGACGACGTCCGTGAGATACGTCGCCTGAAAGCTGCAGGCCACATACACGCAGTCAGCTTCTTTCCCTGTGGCAACAACCCGCAGGTGCCCATTAACGACAAAAAGGTCTATCCGATCTATGCGACCTGTGTGGACCTTGATTTGCCGGTATTCGTGAACGTGGGCGTACCCGGGCCGCGCTTACCGATGGCGCCGCAACACACCGAGCTCGTTGACGAAGTCTGCTGGTTTTTCCCGGAGCTGAAGTTCGTGATGCGTCACGGCGCCGAGCCTTGGGAGGATCTTGCCGTAAAGCTGATGCTCAAGTGGCCGAATCTCTTTTATTCCACCAGCGCCTTTGCGCCGAAGCATTATCCGAGGGCCATCATCGATTACGCCAACACCCGCGGCGCCGATCGGATCATGTATGCCGGCTATTGGCCCATGGGGCTTTCGCTCGAGCGTATCTTCCGCGAGCTGCCCGATGTGCCGTTCAAAGATTCAGTGTGGCCGAAATTCCTGTATGAAAACGCTGCCCGATTGTTCGGAGGTCAACCGTTATGAGCAACGAAGACATTCCATTGAACACCGCTGCTCGTCAGTACCTCTCGCGTTTCTCGAAAGAGGAGTTGCTCGCATGGCGTACGGCGCCGCTCGATCGATCTGTATCGGCGGTCGATCGCGGCATTGATCTGCCTATGCCCTTTGGCTGGTTCGTGATCAGCTATTCCGACGAGCTCAAAGTGGGCGAGGTCAAGCCGCTGCACTACTTCAAGCGCGAGCTGGCGTTGTGGCGCGGCGAGGATGGCACGCCGCGCATGGTGGATGCCTACTGTCGCCACCTCGGCGCGCACATGGGGCATGCCGGGCGTGTCCAAGGTAATGATCTCGAGTGCCCGTTCCATGCTTGGCAGTACAACGGCAAGGGCGAGGTCACCAAAATTCCTTACGCCAAGCTCATTCCGCCGCAGGCCAAGCGCAGCTGCGTGAAGCCGTGGCGCCTCATCGAGCGCAATCGCTTTATTTGGGCGTGGTATCACCCGGAAAATATCGCGCCCACTTTTGACGTCGAAGCGCTGCCCGAGGCGGCTTCGCCCGAGTGGAGCGACTATGAAAAACACGAATGGCTGGTGTACGGGCCGCTACAGAACATGGCGGAGAATGGCGTGGATGCGGCGCATTTTCGCTACATCCATGGAACGGCGAGCCTGCCCAACTACGACGTCAAGTTCGAAGGCATTCGCCGCGTGGCATCGGTCGCCGCCAAGATGCCGACCCCGCGCGGTAATGTCGAGGGCACCATTTCTTATGGTACGGTAGGTGCTGGCCAGGCGTGGACGCGTTTCACGGGGATCTGCGAAACCTTGATGGTCGCGGGGATCACGCCGATTGCGCCCGATTGCACCCATGTGCGCTTCGCATTCACGCAGCTGCAGTCGGCCATCGATGGGCCGTCGTCAGGCGTGGCGCGCGCCATGGTTAAAGATATCTGCCGTCAGCTCGATCAGGACAAGGTGGTATGGGATCGTCAAAAGTACACCCACGACGCGCTGCTCTGCGATGGGGACGGCCCGATCGCGGCCTTCCGCAAGTATTACCGTCAGTTCTACGCCGAACTGCCGCAGAATGATGGTACGCCCATCGCCAATCGTAGCTTTGTACGCACGGCGAACTGAGTCGGCTCGCGAGCTCAGCGAGGAGCCGCCCTCTAGTGCGTGAATTTACTGGACGTACGGCGCTCGCCACGGGCGCCCGCGTCCTGCGCGCGTGCTCGATGTGCGCGATGCCGTCGCCTTCGAAAATATCGTGGCCGAAGTCACCCAACAATGGGGCGGTATGGACCTGCTCTTTTACAATACGGGCGCGCTCGTGCCCCAGCGGCTCTAGTAGCAAACGGCTCACGAATTCGACTAGTTGGTGGACGTCAACGTCAAAGGGTTTGTCAACGGCATTCGTGCCTGCGTCCCCTGCATATTGGCACGCAGTCGCGATGTGAGCCGTGAAGCCCATGTGGTGATCACAGGCTCGATCGGCGGGTTGATTGCTTCGCTGACACTCGGTGCGTATTCGGGGAGCAAAGCTGCGCTGGCAGCGATTGCCGAGACGCTTTACCTCGATCTCGCTGCGTCCAAGTCACCCATCGGAGTTTCGCTGCTGGCGCAGGGTACACAGTACGCAGCCGAATCTTTGAGACCGAGCGTCACTACGAGGCGGGAGCGGGGCCGTTGGCAGGCGCGGGCGCTGCGCTGCGTGAGACGATGATTACCGGTGCCGCCCGAGTCGGTATCGGAGCAGGTGGCAGCGGTCACCGTTGAGGCCACCGCGAGCGGCCGGTTCTGAGTTTTTCTGCGCCCGGAAATGCTCGCGGCATTGCCGGCGCGGCAGGCGGCGATGCTCGAGGGTCGCAACCCGGAGTTCGATTTCGGCCGCGACTTCAGGCCGCCGGGCGGGCGTTGAGCGCCGGATCGTTCGGTCTACCAAGCACGCAACGTACGCCGCCCGGGGTCGAAAACTCCGCGACACATCGATTGCAGTTGATGCAGTTGGACCGCGCACTCGGGTCCTGTGCGATTCGGGCGACGAAATCAGCTTGCGAGATGAGCGGTCGGCCAAGCACCACGAAATCGAAGCCGCTGCGCATGGCTTCGGCGACGTTTTCGCCGCTGCGCAATCCGCCCAAAAGTCCTAGCGGCATGGTCACGGCATCGCGCATCTGCAGCGCATGCTTCAAAAAATACATCTCTTCAAAGGGCATATCGCGAAAGGCCGTTTTAGCGCCGAGTTTGAGCAAAAAGCGGTTCCAACCGCTTTTTTCGTTTTGCAGCATCGAAGGCACGGGCGAATTGCCGCGAAACAGGTACATCGGCGAATAAGGCGAAAAACCTCCAGTCATCACGAGACCATGCAGACCGGCCGCCTGCAGAGCTCGCGCGGTTTTGATGGAATCGGCGATCTCAACGCCCGAGCGCGCGCCATCGCGCAGGTTGAGTTTGGCGACGACGGCGATCTTGTCACCGACTGCAGCGAGCACGCGTTCGGTCACCTCGAGGGGGAAACGCAGGCGATGTTCCGCGCTACCACCGTATTGGTCACTGCGTTTATTAGCGAGCGGGCTCAAAAATTGGCTGAGTAGATAGCCATGACCCATGTGAAGCTCGATTGCATCGAAGCCTGCCTCGACGGCGTACTTGGCTGCGGCGACGAATTGATCACTAACATTCTGCATGTCGGCATTCGTCATCTCTCTCGTGAACAACGCGCCCACCATGGCGCCGTAGAGGTTCAAAGTTTTGGAGGGTCCGAGGGGCGTGCGCGTGCTGCGCTTGGGCGTTCGAGTCATAGTGCCGCAGTGCCCGAGTTGCAGCGAGACCCGCGCCCCGGCGTCGTGCACCGCATCGGTCAGGGCGCGAAAACGGCCGACGTTGTCGGCTCCGATGGAGGTTTCTTCTTCGAAGGTGCGCCCGTCGGGATGGACGGCGGTGAAGCCGAGAGTCGTCATGCCGACGCCCCCGCGGGCGATCTCCACGTGGTGTTTGACCAAGGCCGCGCTCGGCGCGTTGGCGAAATTCATGCCCTCGTAGGTGCCGGCCTTGATTAAGCGGTTGGGCAGCGTTATTGGCCCAAGCTGCATCGGCTCGAAGGCGCGGGCCAACGGCATCAGGGAAGAGTTGGTCGACATGTGGTGACTCCCCGCAATCAACGCCCGATTATCACCCGCGTGATTCACCAGGGACAAGCAAGATGCGTAAAAAAATATGTAAAAAATTGATGAAATTGATGATTCCATCCCCTGTGGATGCCATAATCGCGCAAAAACAAGGGGCCTCGACGTGGTTTCATGAACGTCGCGCGGTGGCGTTGATCTGCGCAAGGCGACTGGTCGCAAGAGGGATTGCAAAATGGCGGTTCACTCACTGGGATACGTTCGTATCATGGCGCGTGATCTAGTGCCGTGGCGGCGCCTCGGCGCCGAGGTCATCGGCCTGATGCCGGCCGAGGCGCCGGATGGCAGCTTGTGGCTGCGCACTGATGATCGGCCGTTTCGTTTTGTCATCGAAAAAGGCGACGCAGATCGTTTCATTGCCGCCGGTTGGGAGCTGCCGAGCGAGGCCGAATTCAACGCTACCGTAAAACGGATGCGCGCCGCCGGCGTTGTGCTGCGTGATGGCAGCGCTGTAGAAATCAAAGCGCGTTGCGCGCATGGTCTGGTGGCGGGTACCGATCCCGACGGCAACGCCTTAGAACTATATTGGGGTCGCTTTCGTAGCTACGACCCCTTCATGTCGCCGCAGGGCGTATCGGGTTTCGTCACCGGTGATCTCGGCGCGGGCCATTTGGTGCTGCCGACGCCACAGCTCGAGCGTAGCGTTAATTTCTACAAATCTTTGCTCGGCTTCGATGACACTGATGAGATACGTCTCTTGATGTCTCCGGACCCAGCCGTGCCCGAGCTGTGCATCCGCTTTTTGCACGCCAGCTGTCGGCGTCATCACAGTCTCGCGCTCATTCCGATGCCAGCGCCGGCGGGTCTCGTACATACCATGGTTGAGATGCGCGACATCGATGATGTCGGTCGCGCGCTCGATCGCTGTGTCGCTGCGGGATATCACATTTCTTCGTCGCTGGGCCGACACTCCAACGACGGGATGATCAGCTTCTATGTCGCGACGCCCGGCGGTTTCGATCTCGAAGTCGGCTGCATGGGCCTGACGCCGGACTGGAGCACTTGGGTGCCGACTCGCAGCTTGATCGCCGACACCTGGGGTCACAAGTGGTCCCCACCGCCGGCATGAAAATGCTCGCATGAACAAAAAAATGACTGCCGCAGATGTCGTCGCGCAACTGCGCGACGGCATGACAATCGGTATCGGTGGCTGGGCCACGCGACGCAAGCCGATGGCTTTGATACGCGAAATCCTGCGCTCGCCGCTACGCGATTTGACCGTAGTCTCCTACGGGGGTCCGGACGTGGGGCTACTCGCGGCAGCGGGCAAACTGCGCAAGCTGATCTTCGGATTCGTCTCGCTCGATGTGCTACCGCTCGACATGCACTTTCGCAATGCGCGTCAGGCAGGGGCTTTCGAAGTAATGGAACTCGACGAGGGTATGGTGCAGCTCGGTCTGCGTGCGGCAGCGATGCGCGTGCCGTTCTTGCCGACAGCTGTCGGTCTTGGCACCGATGTCGTGGCGCGCAATCCGGGTATCCGGCTCGTGCGCTCGCCTTATGACGACGCTTCGACCTTGGTCGCGATGCCCGCGTTGCGACTCGATGTAGCGCTGCTGCACGTCACCGAGGCGGACGAGCGCGGCAACAGCGTCATCTTGAGTCCTGATCCTTTCTTTGACGATCTCATGGGTCGGGCCGCCGATCGTGTTTATTTGAGCTGCGAGCAAATCGCGGCCACGGCCAAAATCTGCAATCACGAGCGCGCGCGTTACCAGCCCTTCGAGCGCTCGGTGGTTACTGGCGTGGTCGAGGCGCCTTTCGGCGCACACCCGACGGCGGGTGTGCCGGGCTACGGTATCGATATCGATCACCTAAAAGAATACAACGCAGCGACTACTCCCGAGGCCTGGGCCGCGTATCGTACCCGCTATGTCGATTTACTTAGCCACGATGACTACGTCGCGGCGGTAGGCGGTCGCTTGCGGATCAACAGCATTCCGCCGCCGGTTTATTGAGCACCATTGACTGAGCAACGGTATGAAGACCCGCTCTTACACTCTCGCCGAGCTTTGTATCGCGCAATGCGCCGAAGTCTGGCGGGGCGAGGGTGAAGTACTCGCCACCGGTATCGGTGTCATCCCGCGCATTGCGGCGGGTCTCGCGCGCCTCAGCTTCAATTCCGATTTATTGATCACCGACGGCGAGGCGTATCTGCTCGTCGAGCCGGTCGCTCTCGGTCCTCGTCGGGCCCGCGATCCTCTGGTGGAGGGCTGGATGCCTTATTCGCGGACTTTTGATCTGCTCTGGGGTGGACGTCGCCACGCGCTGGTCGGCCCCGTGCAGGTCGACCGCTTCGGTCAAATGAATATCAGCGTGGTCGGCGATTACGCTAAGCCCAAGACCGCGATTCTAGGTGCCCGTGGATTTCCGGGTAATTCCATTTCGCACGCTAATAGCATCTTCGTGCCCAACCACTCGACGCGCGTTTTTGTAGCCGGCGAAGTCGACATGATCTGCAGCGCTGGGTATAACCCGCAGCGCTGGCCCGAGGGTAAGGTTTCGTCTAGTTTGCGTATCGGTCGGATCATCACCGATCTCGGTGTGCTCGACTTCGGCGCAGCTGATCACTCCGTGCGTTTGTTATCGGTGCATCCGGGCGTGACCGTGGCGCAGGTGCAAGAGGCAACGGGTTTCCCGATCATCGTGCAAGCCGAGACTCCGGTCACGCCGGCGCCTACCGGTGAACAGCTCGCGCTCATCCGCGAGCGACTCGATCCGCGCAACCTGCGTGGGACTGTCTTCAAGGGTGATCCGCCGGGCGACCGGCGCTGACGCAGGAGAGTGACCCGCATGAGCGAAACCGTCGAACCACGCACTGCAGACATTCGCTACGAAACTGAGACGCCCGTGCTCTACGAAACGCGGGGCGCAGTGGCTTGGCTGACGCTGAATCGTCCCGAGTTTGCTAATTCGCAGAACTCGCAAATGACTTATGCCATTGACGATTGCTTGTGCCGGGCGGTCGCCGACGATGCCGTCAAAGTCATCGTGCTGCGCGGCGCGGGCAAGCATTTCTCAGGTGGTCACGATATCGGTACGCCCGGGCGTGACGTCGCCAAAAGTTGGCCCGAGCGCAAAACGCTTTGGTACGACCACGTGAACAAGCCAGGCGCCGAATATTTTTATGCGCGTGAGCAAGAGGTGTATCTCGGCATGTGTCGGCGTTGGCGCGAAGTGCCAAAGCCCACCATCGCCATGGTGCACGGTGCCTGCATCGCTGGCGGACTGATGCTGGCATGGGTCTGTGATCTGATCGTAGCCGCTGATGATGCCTACTTTGCCGATCCGGTGGTACGCATGGGAATCCCCGGCGTCGAATATTTTGCTCACCCCTATGAGCTCAATCCGCGAATTGCCAAAGAATTTCTGTTTACCGGTGAGCGCATGACTGCGGAGCGTGCCTGTCAGATGGGCATGGTCAACCGCGTTGTACCGCGCGCCGATCTCGAGACGGCGACCACGCAGCTTGCCGAGCGAATCGCCGGCATGCCGCGGCTCGGGCTGGCGCTCACCAAGCAGGCCATCAATCACGTCGAAGATTTGCAGGGTAAGCGCTCGGCGATGGATACCGTATTCCACATGCATCATTTCGCGCATGCGCAGGGTGATCTCACCATGGGCAACAATCTCGGCGGTATGGACGTCAAGTCGATGGCCAGCGCCAACAAAGAAAGACCGACTCGAGAGGGCTGAGCGTGACCACCCTGTTGCACACGCCGCTCGTCGATATGCTCGGCTGCCGCTATCCGATCGTGCAGACTGCCATGGGTTGGGTGGCGCGGCCCGAACTCGTCGCGGCGTCCTGCAACGCGGGTGCCTTCGGATTTCTTGCGGCCGCCTCGCTGCGTGCCGAAGAGGTTGGCCCAGCGATCGATCAGGTACGCGCGCTCACCGATCGCCCGTTCGGCGTCAATTTCCACATGTTCCAACCGGGTGCGGCACAGATCGTCGATACCATCATCGCCGCCAAGGTTAAGGCGGTGAGTTTTGGGCGCGGCCCCGACAGGGCCATGATCAAGCGCTTTCGTGATGCCGGCATCGCCTGCATTCCCACGGTCGGCGCCCTCCGTCATGCGCAAAAAATGTTGCAGATCGGCGTTGATGCCTTGACCATCCAAGGCGGCGAGGGCGGTGGCCACACTGGCTCGGTACCAACCACTTTGTTGCTGCCGCAAGTGCTCGACGCCGTCAAAGTACCGGTGGTTGCGGCGGGCGGTTTCTTTGATGGTCGCGGCCTGGCCGCAGCGCTAGCTTACGGGGCGGCAGGGGTAGCCATGGGCACCCGCTTTCTCATGACCCGAGATTGTCCCGTTCCCGAGATCACCAAAAAGCGCTACGTCACCGCGGGGCTTGATGACATTGTGCTCACGACACGGCTCGATGGTCTGCAGCATCGATTGATCCGCAATGAGGTCTTGGCAGATATCGAACATGCGGGACCGGTGCGGCTGCTGGTAGGGGCGTTGCGCAACGCGCTGCGGCTCAAACGTCTGACGGGCGCCAAGCTCGGCGAACTCGTGGCCGCCGCTCGCGGCATGCAGCGCGAGGGTGGGCTGTCATTCGGGCAGGCGCTGATGGCCGCTAATTCACCGGTATTGATCGAACGCTCCATGATTCAGGGTCGCCCCGCCGAAGGCGTGATGTCTACGGGGATGGTGGCCGGCATTCTCGGGGATCTGCCGAGCTGCGACGAACTCGTAGCCGCGATGGTGGGCGACGCCGAGGCGCGCCTGCGTCAACTCTGCGGAGGAGTGTAATATGCCGATCAAAATCGAAATTCATGAGCGTGTCGCCGAAATCGTGCTCGCGCATCCGCCGGTGAATGCGCTCGATGCTCGCAGCTGGCTTGAGTTGGCCGCGACCATCGAGCAAACCGGGCGTAATCCCGAGGTGCGCTGCGTGATGATCCGCGGCGAAGGCAAGGGATTTTGTGCTGGCGTCGATATTAAAGAATTACAAGGTCACCCCGAAAGCATCGTCGAGGTCAATCGCGGCAATTACCTGACCTTTCGCGCGGTACGCGCCTGCGAGGTTCCGGTGGTGGCTGCGGTTCACGGCTTCATCATCGGTGGTGGCATCGGGATCTGTGGCGCAAGCGATGTGGTCATTGCGACGGACGATGCCTTTTTTTCTCTGCCAGAAATCGACCGCGGCGCTCTGGGCGGTGCGTCCCACCTTGCGCGTATGCTGCCGCTGCACAAAGTACGAGCGCTGTTTTTCACTGGTGGCAAATGTCCAGCGCACGAGGCTTACCGGCTTGGGGCGGTGGAGCAGGTCGTGCCGCGCGCTGAGCTCCTCGATAAAGCACGTGAATTTTGCGGTGTGATTGCCGCCAAGAGTCGGCGCGCGCTGGTACTCGCCAAAGAATCGCTCAACGGCATCGAGCCGACTGATGTCGATCGCTCGTACCGCTTTGAGCAGGGTTTTACGCTCGAGATGAACATGAGTCCCGATTCGCAAAAATCGCGTGATGCCTTCGTCGAAGGCAAAAAAGCGGCAACGTTCTGAGAGTGCGGATGCACGGGCATGACAATCGATCTGCAATACACGCCGAAACATCACGCACTGCGCACCGAAGCGCGTGCGTGGTTGGAGGCGAATGTGCCGCGCGAGCCGCTGCCGTCCTACGACACCGCACAGGGTTTCGAGGCCCATCGTCTTTGGGAGGCCAAGCTGCATTCCGGTCGCTGGAGCATGGTAACGTGGCCGCAGGAATACGGCGGCCGCGGGCTCGATCTCATCGAGTGGTTGATCTTTGAAGAGGAGTATTACCGCGTCGATGCGCCAGCGCGGGTCAATCAGAACGGAGTGTTCCTGTTCGGTCCGACGCTGATGGAGTACGGTACGGCGGAGCAAAAGTCGCGCTTCCTGCCGCGACTCGCTTCCGGCGCCGATATTTGGGCACAAGTCTGGTCTGAACCGCAGGCAGGTTCCGATCTTGCCGCGCTGCGTGCGACTGCCATTCATGACGGCGACGAGTACATTATCAACGGACACAAGATCTGGTCGACACGCGCCGTGTATGCCGACTGGGGCTTCGGATTGTTTCGGACCGATGGCTTCTCCGAGCGTCACCGCGGGCTCTCCTACGTGGTGGTGCCACTGCGTACGCCGGGGGTGACGATACGCGGTATTCCACAACTGGATGGCGAGTCGGGTTTCGCCGAAATCTTTTTCAAGAATGTGCGGGTCCCGGTGGCCAATCGGATTGGTGATGAGGGGCAGGGCTGGTCTATTGCCATGGCGACGGCAGGCTTCGAACGCGGCTTGATGCTGCGTAGCCCGGCGCGTTTTCAGCGTGCTGCGCAGCGTTTGATTGAGCTGTACCGGCGTGCTGAACAGCAGACTGCGCCGATCGACCCCGGTGTGGCCGCGACGGTCACCCAGTGCTGGATGGATGCCGAGGCCTACGCGCTCTCGACCTACATGACGGCCTCTCGTTTGATCGCTGGCGGCACGATCGGTGCCGAGGCCAGCCTCAACAAAATATTCTGGTCTGAGCTCGATCTTTCTATGCACCGAGCCGCGCTGGCCATTCTCGGTGCGCGGGCTGAATTACGTGGCCGTGGCGGTGGCGAGAGCGGTGCGCCCGCAAAAATTCCAGACGAAGCCACACGATGGATGGACGGTTTTCTCTTCTCGCTGGCGGGTCCGATCTACGCGGGCGCTAATGAAATCCAGCGCAATATCATCGCCGAGCGTGTGCTCGGCATGCCGAAAGGCTGAAGTCATGGACTTCACCTTCGACGAAGACCAACGACTGGCCGCACAATCTTTGCGCGAGTTGCTGAATGATCACTGCCAGGGCAGCGATCTGCGTCGAGCGGCCGACGTTCGTGATCTGCCGAGTTTCGAGGCGGCTTGCGCCACGCGTCGTGCGCGGCTTGCGGAGCTGGGGCTCACCGGGGCGTTGGTGCCAGCAGAGCAGGGTGGGCTCGGTCTCGGTGTGGTCGATTTTGTGTTGTTGGCCGAGGAAGCTGGCCGTGCTGCGCTTCCGGAGCCTTTGGTCGACGTCGAAGGTGTTGCACATCCTTTGTTGGCTGCGCTCGTGTTGGCTGCGCCTAGCGCGCGCGCCGAGAGTGGGCTGCAAGAGACGCTCGCGGGCTCGGCGCTGGTACTGAGCACCGCACCGGGCACCGCGGTCCTGGCCAACGCGGCGTTTGCGCAGTACTTACTGCTCGGCCACAGCGATGACGAGCTCGCGTTATATCTCGCCTCCGATATTTCTTTGACTCATCGAGATAGTATTGACCCTCTGCGACGACTGAGCGAAATAGTGCCCTCTGGCGCCAAGCCGATCGCCAAGGTGACAGGTGCTGCGGCAGCGAGTGCCTGGCAGGCCGCGCGTGCGCGCAGCACGGTATTGAACGCTGCACAGTTGCTCGGGCTTGGAGCACGGATGCTTGAGATCACCGTGGCCTATTCGCTCGAGCGTAAGCAATTTGGCAAGGCCATTGGCAGCAACCAAGCGGTCAAACATTCGCTGGCCGACGTGATGGTCAAACTCGAATTCGCGCGCCCGGTGGTCTATGCCGCCGCGGCTACTTTCGCGCCCATGCGCGTAGCCCACGCGGCCGTCGCGGCTGCCGATGCCGCCGATCGCGCGGCGCGAGCCGCCATTCAGGTCCACGGCGCCATGGGCTATTCATGGGAAGTCGACCTTCAGTTCTACGCCAAGCGCGCTTGGGCGCTGGCCGGTCTCAACGGCGGTCGCTCCGCACAATTTTCTGCCGTACATCAAAGTGCGCTGCGCGGTGAACTCGAGGCGCAATGGGCATGAGCACGGCGTACATCATCGATGCGGTTCGCACGCCGATCGGGCGCAAAAAGGGTAGCCTTGCCGCGATGCACCCCGCAGATCTCGGGGGTCATTCGCTCGCGGCGCTCATGCAGCGTAGTACGATCGATCCTGCAGCCATCGAAGATGTGGTCTTTGGTTGTGTTGACACCATCGGTCCGCAGGCGGGCGATATCGCGCGTACGTGCTGGCTGGTGGCGGGGCTGCCCGAGCATGTGCCGGGCACTACCATCGACCGGCAATGCGGTTCCTCGCAGCAGGCCCTGCATTTTGCCGCGCAGGGCGTCATGAGTGGCACGCAGGACCTCGTGGTCGCGGGCGGCGTGCAGCAGATGAATTTGATCCCGATTTCGCAGGCCATGATCGCGGGGCAAGCGCTTGGATTTAGCGATCCATTCCGCGACTCGCCGGGTTGGCGCGCTCGCTATGGCGATCAGGAAGTTTCGCAGTTTCGCTCGGCAGAGATGATCGCCGAAAAGTGGCAGATCTCGCGCCTCGACATGGAGCGCTTCGCGCTTTCCAGTAACGAACGGGCGATCGCGGCCATCGATGGTGGTCTCTTTGATGCCGAGATTTCACCGGTTGGCGCCTTTGCTCGCGATGAGACACCGCGTCGCGGCAGTTCACTCGAAAAAATGGCGATCCTCGAACCCTTGCAAGCGGGCGGTCGGGTCACGGCTGCGGTGGCGAGTCAAATCGCTGACTGCTCTGCGGCTTTACTCGTCGCTTCGGAGCGGGCCGTGCGTGAGCATCGCCTTACGCCGCGCGCGCGGATTGTTCATCTGAGTGTCCGGGCGGCCGATCCCGTCTGGATGTTGACAGCGCCGATAGCGGCGACCCAGTACGCCCTCAAAAAATCGGGTCTACGGCTCGAAGATATCGATCTCTTCGAAATCAACGAGGCATTTGCCTCGGTGGTTCTAGCTTGGCAACGCGAGCTCGGCGTCGATCCGCAAAATGTCAACGTCAACGGCGGCGCGATTGCGCTCGGCCACCCGCTCGGTGCGACCGGCGCGCGTCTTATGACTTCGCTCCTTGTGGAGCTCGAGCGGCGCAGCGGGCGATACGGCTTGTTAACCATGTGCGAGGGCGGAGGTCAGGCCAACGTCACCATCATCGAAAACCTGCGTGCATCGAGTGGCATGAGCCTATCGAGTGGAGTAAAAAATTCATGAGCGGTATCTGCAAGAACCGCGTCGTCATCGTCACCGGCGCAGGGCGCGGTCTCGGTCGTGAGTATGCTTTGGCGTTTGCGCGCGAGGGCGCCAAGGTCGTCATCAATGATTTGGGTACGAGCCTTAGCGGCGAAGGCTATGACCTTTCGACCGCGCAAGCTGTCGTTGATGAGATCTGCAGCGCCGGCGGCGAAGCCGTTGCCAATGGCGATGATGTCGCCGACTGGGAGGGCGCTGCGCGCATCGTGCAGACCGCGGTACAAACTTTTGGTCGGCTCGATGTCATCGTTAATAACGCCGGTTTCGTCCGCGATCGCATGTTCGTGAGTCAGACCGTCGAGGAATGGGATGCCGTCATCCGTGTACACCTGCGCGGTCACTTCTGTGTGACGAGCCATGCGGTCGCACTCTGGCGAGCCGAACAGAAGGCGGGGCGTCCGGTCGATGCGCGGATCATCAATACGAGCTCGGGCGCTGGTCTGCAGGGCAGCCTCAGTCAAAGTGTCTATTCGGCCGCCAAAGGTGGCATCGCGAGTCTGACGCTGGTGCAGGCGGTGGAGTTACGCCGCTATGGCATTACAGCCAACGCGCTCGCGCCCGCCGCCCGAACGCGCATGACCGAGAAAGCCTTCGCTGAGAAAATGCGCGCGCCCGGTGACGGCTTCGATCGCCACAGTCCTGCCAATATCGCGCCGCTCGTCGTCTGGTTGGGCAGTACGCAGTCTTCGAACGTGACCGGCATGGTCTTCGATATTGAGGGGGGTCGCATCACCATCGAAAACGGCTGGAACGATGGTCCGACTATCGACAACGGCACGCGCTGGGAACCGACCGAACTCGGGCCGGTCATTGCCAAGCTCGTCGCCGAGCGGCCACCACAAAAGAAAGTCTGGGGAAGCTGAGGTAGCTGATGCAATTCGCTTTTACCGATGACCAAAATCTCATCCGCGAAACCGCCCGCGAATTCTTGACTGAGCGCGCGAGCATCGCGCAATTGCGCAAAGATATTACGCGCGGCGAGGGCTACGATCCGGCACTCTGGCAGACCATGACCCGTGAGCTCGGCTGGGCGGGGATTGCGCTGCCTGAGTCCACGGGTGGTAGTGGGCTCGGCATGGTCGAGCTCGCGATCCTGCTCGAGGAACAGGGACGCGGTCTTTACGGTGGGCCGTTTTTAGCCTCGGCGGGGATAGCCAGCGCTTTGCTGCTCGAGTCTGCAGCCAACGAACCGCGTGATGCGATCTTGTCCCGCCTCGCGAGCGGTGAGGCCAGTGCGGCTGCTGCGATCACGGGTGACACCGGTCGTTACGACGAGCTCGACGTTGCGGCCGAGCTCATCGAGCGTGATGGCCGCACATTGCTGTTGGGGCATGCTTCATTCGTACTCAATGGGCACACCACTGATATTTTTGTCGTAGTTGCGCAGGACTGTCGTCCCGGAAAACATGGACTTGCGTTGGTCGCCGTCGAGGCGAGCACTGCAGGTCTCGAGGTCAAAAAATTGGCTGCGATGGATCAGACGCGGTCTTACGCGCGACTCGTATTCAAAGATGTCCTTCCACAGGCTGTGCTGGCCGATGGTGGTACGCCCTGTGTTGAACGCGGGTTGCAGATTGCTCAAGTGGCTTTGGCTGCGGAACAATTGGGTTCGATGCAGGCGGTGCTCGAACTCACTACGGGCTACACGAGGCAGCGCGTACAGTTCGGTCGGGTGATCGGCAGCTTTCAGGCCATCAAACACCGACTCGCCGACATGATGGTGGTCTGTGAGGCGGCACGCTCCGCGGTCTATTACGCGGCCTGCGTGGTCGATGAGTATCGGGCGGATCCATCAAGTGGTGCGCAGGAACTTGCCGAGGCCGCGGCGCTGGTCAAAGTTCAATGCTCGACGGGCTTTCACGAAGTTGCAGGTAATGCCATTCAGCTGCACGGTGGCATTGGCTTCACGTGGGAATACGACACGCATCTCTTTTTCAAGCGCGCACGCGCAACGATTAACTTGCTCGGCCATCCACAACATCATCGCGAGCGTATCGCTAGCTTGATCGGTCTCGACGCGTCGATGGGGGCACCATGAAAATTCGTTTCACTGCGGCCGAAGAGGCATTCCGCGCCGAGTGTGCGGTGTGGCTCGACGAGCAAATCTCCGGACCCTTTGCCGAGATTCGCGGCATCGTTAGTCAAACCTTTCGCGCTGAGCAGCGTATGGAGTGGGAGCGGGTACTCGGCCGCGCGCGCTGGAGCGTGATCGGCTGGCCCGAGAGATACGGCGGTCGCAATGCCTCGCTCGCCGAGCAAGTGATTTTCGCCGAGGAGTACGCCCGCTCGGGCGCGCCGGGGCGTGTCGGGCATCTTGGCACCGAGCTAGCGGGACCCACCATCCTGCACTTCGGTAACGAGCTGCAGCGTGAGCGCTTTTTATTGCCGATTGCCCGTGGCGAAGAGTTTTGGTGTCAGGGCTACAGCGAGCCGAATGCAGGGTCCGACCTCTCTAATGTGCGCACGCGTGCGTGGCTGGAGGCCGGCCTGAACGGCCCCGAGTGGGTCATCGAGGGTCAAAAAATATGGACCTCTCTCGCGCAGTTTGCAGATTGGTGTTTTGTGGTGTGTCGAACCGAAGAGGGTAGTAAGGGTCCTGCGGGAATCTCGTACCTGCTTGTGCCTATGAAACAAAAGAGTGTCACGGTCAAACCGATCAGGCAGATGACGGGCGATGCCGAGTTCAACGAAACCTTCTTTGATGGTGCACGTACTAAGGCCGAATATTGCGTCGGCAAACCGGGCGAGGGTTGGAAGGTGGCCATGGGTACGCTCGCTTTCGAGCGCGGAGTCTCTACGCTCGCACAGCAGATGACCTTTCGTAATGAGCTTGACCTGCTGATCGCTGCGGCACGCAAGAATGGTGCCGCCAAAGATCTGCTCATTCGCCAACGCATTGCCGAGGCCTGGGTGGGTCTGCGCATAATGCGCTACAGCGCGCTGCGCATGCTCTCTCGCGCGACCTCCGGATCATTGGGCGCCGAGGCTTTGACTTACAAGCTGCACTGGGCCACGTGGCGGAAAAAATTGGGTGAGCTCGCCATGGATGTCGTGGGTGCGCCAGGTGAGTTGTGCACCGGCGAAGGCTACGAACTCGCCGACCTGCCGTATCTCTATCTCTTCTCGCGTGCCGACACGATTTACGGCGGCACCAATCAGATTCAGCGCAACATCATTGCCGAGCGTGCGCTTGGCTTGCCAAAGGAGCCGCGCGGTGACCGCTGACGCGATCACCCCACCATCTCCGCGATACCCCCCTGGCCGAAATCTTCTGGCTGGACAGACCGTGCTGATAACGGCGGCGGCCGGTACCGGCATCGGTTTCGCCGCTGCGAAACGCTGTATCGAAGAGGGTGCGCGGGTGTTCGTCAGCGATATTCACGAACGCCGTCTCGGTGAAGCGCTCGAGTGTCTGCGCGCGGTCGGCGCGCAACAAGTTTTCGCAAAAATCTGTGATGTGACCCAGCAGTCAAATGTCGATGCTTTGGTCACGAGCGCGATCGAAACCTTGGGCCACGTCGACGTGTTGATCAATAATGCGGGCCTAGGGGGCACCGCCAACGTCGTCGATATGACAGATATCGAATGGTCGCGGGTGATCGATGTGTCATTGACCAGCGTTATGCGTATGACGCGTGCGATCTTGCCGCACATGCAAGGTCGCAGACGGGGTGCCATCGTCAACAACGCCTCGGTGCTCGGCTGGCGAGCGCAGGCCGGTCAGTCACACTACGCCGCTGCCAAGGCCGGCGTGATGGCTTTCACGCGCTGTGCCGCGATCGAGGCCGCGCCGCATGGCGTGCGTATCAACGCGGTGGCGCCCTCGATCGCCATGCATGCCTTTCTGGCGAAGACTACGACGCCCGAGCTGCTTGCTGGGCTCGCGCGACGTGAAGCCTTCGGACGACCCGCCGAGGTTTGGGAAGTCGCTAATGCCATGATTTTTTTGGCTACCGATCTCTCGAGTTATATGACCGGCGAAATACTCTCGGTCTCCAGTCAGCATCCCTGAAGCGAGACGCACATGACCTGTATTTTCAAATCCATCGATGAGCTGCGTGCTGCCGCCGGCACGACGATGGGGCCCACGGACTGGCTTACGATTGAGCAGTCGCGCGTCGATGGTTTTGCCGACGCTACGGGCGATCATCAGTGGATCCACGTCGATGCCGAGCGCGCTCGCCAAGGACCCTTCGGCGGCACGATCGCGCACGGCTATTTGACGCTGTCACTCTGTAGTTATTTCTTGCCGCAGCTGATGCGTGTTGAGATCTCCGGTATGGGAATCAACTACGGGCTCAATCGTGTACGTTTCCCGGCACCTGTGCGCGTAGGCAGTCGCGTTCGGGGCAAGGGCGAAATCGTCTCAGTCACCGATGTTGTGGGCGGCATTCAAACCGTGGTGCGTGTGACGGTTGAGACCGAGGGCAGTGTCCGCCCGGTCTGCGTCGCTGATACCATTAGCCGGTTCTTGGTAGCCGACGCAGAGGGAAGTCAGTGATGGCCAAGGTTAATGAACAGACTCCGACGATCCAGCTCGACGAGGTCGATAAAAAAATTATTGCGCTGCTGCGTAGGGACGGTCGTGCCACCAATCAGGAGCTGGCGCGTAAGCTCGGCGTGGCGGCCGCGACGGTCAGCGCGCGTATTCGCAGGCTCGAGAATTTCAAGGCCATGAAGGTGGTAGCCGTCACCGACTTTGCAGCGCTTGGCTACAAAGTATTGCTGGCGGTCGGTGTGCAGGTACAGGGCAGGCCAGCAGAACATGTTGCGCAAGAGCTTGCCCGTCTGTCAGAGGTCTTCAGCGTACATGTGGTGACCGGTGCGCGCGACATCGAGACTCTTGTCGCTTTGCACGATTTCGATGAATTACATTCACTGCTGCTGCGCGACATTGCCAAGATCAAAGGTATCCGCAGCATCGAGTGCGGGATCGCAGCCGAGGTCGTGAAGTATAACTTCGAAGTGGCGCCCATATCGTGATCGAATACGTTGTCGATGAACTGGATCGCAAGATTATAGATAAGCTCACGAGCGATGCGCGGGCGAGCAATCGCCTGTTGGCGCAGTCGTTGGGGGTCACCGAAGGTACGGTCCGCGGTCGTATCAAGCGTCTCGAGGCGGCCAATCTTATCCGCTTCACGGCAGTGACCAACGTCACCTCGATCGGTGCTCCCAAGGTGGTGCTGATTGGCATTCAGGCGCAGCTCAGTGAAGTACAGCATCTTTGTACGCGAATTTCGGCGATGCGTGAAATCGGCTGCGTAATCGCGATGGCGGGCCGCTACGATATCCTCTGCATCGGTCTCTTCAGTTCGCTTGAGGAGATTGTCTCGATCGCCAATAACCGGATTCTGGCGCTGCCTGGCGTGCGTCATGTGGAGACCTCCATTGCCGTGTCGACGCTGAAATACGATCACCGCGTTGCCAAGATCATCACTCGCAAGCGCGACGGCTAAACCTCTTGGCGGCACTCGACCTTGGCGAGTTTGACTTCGTTATCTTCGGCGCAGGGTGCAGCGGCTGTGTGCTTTCCAATCGGCTGAGTGGGGGCAGGCATCACCGGGTCGCACTGCTTGAGGCCGGCGGCCGTACAACGAGTTTCTTTGTGCGCATGCCGATCAGTTCCGACAAGATCGTCTTCGACCCCGGTCTCAGTTGACACTATTTTTCGGCCCCCGAGCCTAAACTCGATGGTCGACGCGTATAGTTGCCGCGTGGCAAGGGGCTCGGTGGCTCACCGAATATCAACGGGCTCATCTACATCCGCAGCCAGGCAGCCGACTGTGCCGACTGTGCCGACTGGGCGGCTGCAGGTGCGACAGGCTGGAACTGGCCCGATGTGCTGCCTGGGTTCAAGAAGTCCGAACTGCGCGTCTAATGAGCCGTCGAGAAAGATTCGACCAACGATGCGGTGGTCGCCGCATTTACGGTGTCGGCACTCCCGTCACTGCGAGTTTCAACGACGGTACACAATGAGGTGGTGGCTACTACGAGTCCATCATCGATCGCGGTGAGCGATGGTCAGCTGCGCGCGTATTTTTGGATCCCGCTAAAAATCCCGATAATCTCAGAATTCACTCCGAGGCGGCCGTAGGGCGTATCATTTTTGAGTGCGGCGATGCAGGTGTTCGGGCCAAAGCGGTCGAATGTGACCTCAGTGGCGAGCGCAAGTTACTTCGCGCGCAGCGCAAGATCATTCTCGCAGCAGGGGCCTACCACAGCCCGCAGTTGCTGCAGCTGTCAGACATTGGTGATGCGCAGCTGCTCGGCGAGCACGGCATCAGCGTGGTGCTCGACCGACCCGTCGAGGGTGCCAACCTGCAGGATCATTACATCGTACCCATGGGCTTTCGGGTCAACCCGGTGTCTTCAGCTACAACGGCGAGCTTGCAGGCTGGCGTCTGTTACGCAATTTTTGCCATTATCTGTTACCGAGTAGCGGACCGCTCACCATACCCGCGGTGCAAAATGGCGCTTTCGTGTGCAGCGACCCTGGACAACCGCGCTCCGACCTGCAATATCATCGCTGCCGGTGACCGGGGATCTCGATATCTCCGCGAAGGGTCGCAAGGGTGCAGAGAGTAAATACCTAGGGCTCACCATCGCGCCCTGCGTCATACGCCCCGTATCGCGAGGGGAAGTGGCCATTAAGTCCGCCGATCCCATGTCATCGCCGCAGCCAGCCCCCTTGCATCATTGATCGAAGCCGAGGCCGGCCCGGGCGAGCTTGTGCAGAGCGATGCCGAGTCACTCGAATTCGCGCGCATGTTCGGCTCGACGGGCGATCACCCTGTGGGCACCTGTCGCATGGGCAGTGATGACGATGCGGTGGTCGATCCCCAGTTGCGAGTGCAGGGCGTATCCGGCTCACGCATCGCCGATGCCTTGATGACGCTGACTTTGATCTTAGGGAACAACCACGCCGCGTGCGTCATGATCGGCGAGCGGGCCCCTGATTTTCGGTTACACGCCGCACAATAGATCAATAAAAAAAAGCCCGATCGTTATCGATCGGGCCTTCATTGCAGAAGTCGTTGGAGTCGTGACCGACGTCGAGTCGGCTACGGTCCGTCCCTACAGTATTACTTGTCGCCGAGCAGCACTGCGAAGTCCACGCCGTAAGTTCGCGGCTCGCCGTACTGGGAGACGTTAAGACCAAGCGAGGCGCCGTACCCGAACGCGAACTCTTGGTAGTCAGCGTCAGACAAGTTGCGGCCCCAAACGCTGATCCGCATCTTCGAGCTACCGACCTGAATATCGCTAAAGCTCAGGCGGCTATTGACGATGGTACGCGAGTTGTTGGGCTGCTGCGCGAAGATCACGGGACCTGACGCATACGAGTCAGTGGAGATCGCTATCGGAAACACCTCTGACTGGTAGTTCGCGTTCACATTGAGCGAGATACGAGCGAGCTCGGTCTTGGCAAGCTGCCAGTCTAAGTTGGCCGTGATCGTATTATCCGGAGCTATGGCGCGATAGGCGTAGTCCACCGTGTTCGGGATGGTAGTGGTTGCGTTACGTGCGAGCGGGAACTCATCGAAGGCGCCACGCACGCCCGACCACGAGAGCGACGCCGTGAGGCTATCGATCGGTCGTAATGAGAGTTCAAGCTCGCCACCATAGCGCTTGGCGCGACCCGCATTTTGAATGCGGGCGACCACGCTGCCGTTCGGGCGCACGAAGAGCGTAGAGATATGCATGTCTTTGTAATCGTACTTAAACACCGCAGCGTTGATGCGGAAGCGCGGGGTGATCTCCGCCTTGAGACCCGCTTCGAGGTTGGTGATCTCCTCCGGTTGCAACAGGTCGCCCGTGTTGTTCACGGTGTCATAGAAGTCACCGTTGTAGGTGCCGCTCTTGTAGCCCGTGGAGTAGGTCAGATAGGTGTAGACGTCATCACTGGCGTCATAGCCCAAGGTTAGCTTACCGCTGGTGTTGTTGAAGTCCTTGCTGAAGGCTTTGCCAAAGATATTGGCGACGGGGGCCTGTGTCTCGCTGAGTGCATCGGCCACGTAGGCGCTCGCTACCGACTGACCCGCAAATACAAAGCCGAAGAAGCCTGAAGGATTGGCGCTACTACGCCACAGGTAAGTAACGTCCTTGGTTTCTTCGGTGTGACGCAGACCAAGCGTGAAGGCGAGCGGACTGTCCTCGTTCATGCGCCAAGTACCTTGACCATAGATGGCCGTGGCTTCAGTGCTGTTGTCATGCGAGGTGGTGTCGGAAGCCGAGATCGGGAACAGCGCCCAACGATTGTTACGGAACTCGCCTTCGTCCTTAAAGTAGAAGATACCCGTGGCGTAATCGAGGTTACCCTTCTTGCCGACCATCGAGAATTCCTGCTGGAAGGACTCGACGTTGGTGAGCGCCCGAAGACCAAAAGAACGCTGGATGCCAACGGCATTGATCGCATTGACGATATTCACCGCTGCGGCAAACTCGGTCGCCGCGGGAATATTCGGCGAAACTCCGTTAAAGAAAAGACCGCCGATGGTAGCGAGCACCAGATCATGCACGACGCCCGTCGTCAGACCGGCGGTGCCGAATGGACGCACGGTACCGTCAACGCCATCAAGGTCACCCTGATTGAGATTCTCGACTTCGCGATAGCCCGTGATCGACTTAAACTCGACTTCGCCAAGCGAGGGCATATTCGGCCGCCAAGACAACGTCAGACCATGCGCGTCGACATCGTTGCTCGAGCGCAGCGGGTTGTCACTGGAAATCATATTCGGCCGGCCGACACCTGCCGCGTACATGTTGTTTTCCCATGCAGTGTAGTCGGTGATCCACTGACTGAGCTGGAGGACCTGCGGGGTTTGCGCCGCAGGGCCGAGGAAGGCCAGATTCCCCTTGATGCCGGCGAGCGTCTGCGACCGGCTGCGGCTCGTCAGCTGCACATTGGTCGGATAACCTGGCGTCGCGGTGACTGCGGACGCCGCCGGCGTGAGACCAATGGGCTTCAGGGCCTGCGCGAATTCGTCGAGCTCCGAATGCGTGAAGCTGTAGCTCGCCGTGAAGTTTTCGCTGGGCGTGAGTTCGAGCGCAAGGCGCCAGCCCTGGCGATTCAGGTTCTCTGAGCCCTCGTTGGTCGGATTCGTATTTCGATAGAGCGGATCACGCTCGCGCTTGAAGTAGGCGAAGCTGCTCGCGAGCGAACCCGTACTCGGCAGGTCGATTGCCACGCGATAGTCGCGCAGGCTGTAGGAGCCGGTGCCGACGCGTGCGTCGAGACGGAAGTCGCCACTCGGCTTGCGGGAGATGAAGTTGACCGCACCACCCGTAGTGTTACGACCGTACAGCGTGCCCTGCGGACCACGCAGCACTTCAATGCGCTCAAGATCCATGACATCGAGACCGACGCCGAAGCCCTTCGATACATAAAGGCCGTCGACATAGAACGCTGAAGCAGGATCGTTCGAGACGCTATTGGCGTTGCCCGAGGGTACGCCGCGGATATTGATCGACAGGTTGCCGCGCGAGGAGGGCGGTTCGAAGCCGTGCACGTTCGGCACAACACCGAAAAGATTTTTATTATTACCGATACCAAGTTCCGCGATCGTGTCGCTGGTGAGCGCGGTGATCGCGATCGGCGTGGTCTGCAAGTTCTCTGCGCGCTTTTGCGCCGTCACGACGATTTCTTCTAGGCCACTCTGATCGACTTCTTGTGCTCCGGCGAGCCCGGTTAGGGACGCGGCGACGAGCCCGGCAATGAGTGACGCCGATGAATGCTTCGTTTTCATAACTAGTTCCTCCAGTAGACGTGTTCTTTTTCGGCACTGGTGACCGGCCATTTGCCCTGAGCGAACCCCCTAAAGACGAACCTTACTGATACTGAGCGCCGCAAAGCGGGTGGCTCTGGTCGCTGATGCTTTCAATTTGCGTAATCCGTGTCAACTGAAATTACGCAAAGCGACGTTATCTAGACCACCGGACTGTTAAATTCGCAGTAGCGTGGTACTTTCACCACGAAATCCCCCCTAAAGGGGGCTGACACCGGCGGTGGAGGAGGGGGCTGTGAAGGAGCAGGATACGGCCGGTAAAAAGTCGGTATCGAGGCCCGGTCGATATGCCTGGTACGTCGCCGGCATGCTGTTCGTCATCTACCTCTTCAATTACATCGACCGCTCGGTTCTCAACGTGCTCTCGCAGCTCGTCAAAGAGGATCTTGGCGCCTCCGATACCATCATGGGCTTCCTCGTCGGGCCTGCCTTCGCGGTGTTTTATGCCCTCGCCGGTATTCCCATCGCCCGCTATGCCGATCGCGCAAGTCGTGTCCGTATCATCGTTACCGGCTGCATCGTCTGGAGCGGCTTCACGATTGCCACGGCCTACGCACAGACCTGGCAACAGCTTGCACTCTTTCGCATCGGCGTCGGCATCGGCGAGGCGGCCTTCCTCGCGCCGGCGTACTCGATCCTTGCCGATTACTTCCCCGTGCTCTATCGCGCACGGGCGCTGTCTCTGCTCGGTCTCGCCGTTTATTTTGGCCAGGTCACCGGCATGGTGACGGGCGCGATGCTCGGCGCGGCCTTGGGTTGGCGTGACGTTTTCATCTACGCGGGCGCTCCCGGCATTGTGGTGGCTTTGCTTGCCTACCTCACCGTGCGTGAACCTGAGCGCGGGGCCATGGAAGCCTCGAGGGCCTCTGCCGATACGGCGCGTGCGGACCTCGCGACTGCGCTGCGCGCTTTGTGGGCGTACCGCAGTTTTCGAAATCTTTGCTTAGGGACGGCGCTTGGAGTCTTCGGCGGTCAGGCCTTCGCCGGCTGGTCAGCGCCTTTTTTGATGCGCTCGCATGGCGTTGATCTGCAGGCGATTGGTACAGTGTTTGCGCCGCCCTATTTGTTGTCGGCTTTGGCGGGAACAATTATTGCGGGGTTCGTCGCCGATCGTCTCGTCCGTCGCGATCTCAACGCGCCGGTGCGCGCGTCAAGTTATGCGCTCACGTTTGCCACTGCCTGTCTGTGCCTGGCCTGTTGGGTACCCTCGTTCGGCGCCATCGTACTCTTGACCATTCCGATGGGGCTGGTCGGCGGTGGCTGGATATTGCCGATGCAATCGACTACGCAAAACGCCTTGACACCCGATTTGCGCGCGACTGGAACCGCGGTGTTCTGGTTTGTAGTCAACCTGATGGGCATCGCGATGGGGCCGTGGTTTGCCGGCATGCTCTCGGATCTGTTTGCGGTAAGGTTCGGTAACGATTCTTTGCGCTACGGCTTGTTGGTGGCGATTGCGGTGAGTTTCTTGGGCGCATTGATAATTTATCGAGCCGCCCGCAGCCTGCACGCGGAAGCCGTAGCCCTCGGCATCCGGCATCAGGGGTAAGCGCTATTCCCAACGAAAATACGCCCAATGGAACTACGCCTGTGATCACGGTACGCAGTTTTAATTTCGCCGACTTGCTTGCGCTCGTGGCCGGTGAGGTACCACAACGCACGGCGCTCGTCTGTGGCGATGAGCGCCTGAGCTATGCCGAGCTCGCGAGACGAGTCGGGCACTTGGCAGCTACGCTCGATCATCGTGGGCTACGCGCCGGCGACACGTTCGCACTGCACTGCGGCAATTGCCCTGAATACTTGATCGGATTCTTTGCCGCATGTCGGCTCGGTGCTCTACCCTTCAATGTCAATTACCGCTACATCGAGGCTGAGCTTGAGTATCTCTACGCCAACGCGAAGACTGCTGCAGCTCTGGTTGAGCACGAATTCTTACCGCGCGTTCGCCGTCTCTCATGCTGTCCGCGCATCGTGATCGCAGTAGGCGAGGGCGTGGGCGAGGGGGACACTGGTTTTGGGGCTGCACTGCGTGCGGGCGTAAATCTGCCCGTGCCGGCACGCGTACCCCGCAGCGACGATGCGCTGATCATCTATACCGGAGGAACCACCGGCATGCCTAAAGGCGTAGTCTGGGGCCACCACGATATGCTGCTTGCCTCACTCGGCGGCGGCGGATTTTTTTCGCGTAATGGGCCGATCGCGACGCCCGAAGAAATCATCGAGCGCGTGCGGGAATCACCGCCCCTCGTGACGTTTCCGGTGGCGCCGCTGATGCACGGCGCTGCACTCTGGGCCGCGCTGTCATCGATCTTTGCCGGGCATACGATCGTGCTGGCGGCGGGGCGCGGTTTCGATCCTTTGAGCGTACTCGAGCTATGCGCTCGCGAGCGCGTGAATATTTTGGTCATCGTCGGCGATGGCATGGGTCAGCCGCTCGCCGATGCACTCGCTGCGAATGTGGGGCGATGGTCACTCGAGACGCTGGTGCACGTGGGTTCGGGTGGCGCCGTGTTTTCACAGGCTGTTCAACAATCTTTGCGCAATTCTTTGCCACGCCTGCATACCAGTAGCTCTTTGGGCACCACCGAGTCCGGTACGCTCGGTGTAGGCACCGCCGAGGGCGGCGGCCTGATGCGATTCGCGCCGCGGGCCGATCTTCACGTGCTGGTGGAGGAGTCGCGGTTTGCCGTGTCGGGTGAAACGGGTGTGCTCGCGCGCAGTGGGCCTTTGCCGCAGGGGTATTTCGGCGATGCGGAGCGCACGGCGCGCACCTTTGTCACGCTTGAGGGCAAGCGGCTCGCCATCACGGGCGATTCCGCGCGGCTCGAGGCCGACGGCTCGGTGACGGTGCTCGGACGCAGCTCGACCTGCATCAATACCGGCGGCGAGAAAGTATTCCCGGAAGAGGTCGAGCAGGTCCTCAAGGCGCATCCGGCCGTGTTTGACGCGCTTGTGGTCGGCGTGCCCGACCCGCGCTGGGGCGAGCGCGTGGTTGCCGTAGTTTCATTGCGCGACGGTGGTACTGTGGATGCAGAATCTTTACGCGAGCATTGCCGCACGCTCGTTGCGGATTATAAGGTTCCGCGCTTGCTTATCTTTGTGGCTGAGGTACAGCGCACCAACACAGGTAAACCCCATTACGTCTGGGCGCGCCAGACGGCGCTCGCCGCACGACTCTAACGCCAACCCGCTCCCCCCAAATTTACATGCACGCCGATGAATCGACGCGGACGCCCCGAATCAGGACACGCGGTCGAGCGGCCAGCCCAATGTGCCCGGAACCACGTGCACACCCTCTATCGGTCCGATGATGCGCTTGGCTTCGCTGCGCGGGTAATAGAACTGCTTGTACCAAATCCGGGCCTTGTGGAAGGGACCGTCGGTTGGGATCTGCAGAATGTTGATAGCAGCGCGCTTGTTTCCCCAGACCTCGAAGTCTTGCAAAAACGCGAGTCGGCTCGATTCATTGAATCCGCACGCAGCCTCACGGTCTGCATCGGTCGGCACGGCATTCTGGGTTTTGACGAGCAGGGCGTGCCAGACCTCGATCGCGCCGTCATCCACCGGCGTGTGCGTGATCAGCAGCACGGTGTCAAAGAGGCCGGTGAGGTGCGAGACCAAAATTCCGGGGCCGTGATAGACCGTGTCGGTGTATAACTTGTCGTTAGGACCTGCGACGAGAGTGCGATGGCCGCCAGCCTGACGCTGTATCGCCTTGTGCCCACGGAACTCGTTCTCAAAGTATTCGACGGTTGAGCCGTGAATCGGGCCGAGATGTGGCAGATCGGCGATGTTATCGATGACCTCCTGCGGATGAGTCGCCATCACGCCGAGTTTGTCGACGTTCCATGGTACCCAATACGGTTGGCCGTATTCGCTCAATGCCGGCAGATCAAACTCGGGCTCGCCCCCTTCGGGGTCGTGCCACATAAAAATGAGCCCGGCGTGCTCGCGTACCGGCCAACTTTTGACGCTGGCCGCTTTGGGAATCGCGCCGTTGTAATAAGGGATGTGGTTACAGCGACCGTCCGCACCAAAACGCCAAGCGTGGTAGGGGCACTGAATGTCATCGTCGACCACATGCCCGTCGCGCGCCGTATACGAAGATTTATTTTTGGCGAGGTGCGTGCCCATGTGTGGACAATAGGCATCGAGCAGAATTACCTTACCGCTTTTTTTACCGCGATAGAGCGCGAAATCGTGCCCGAAATAATGTACGCCCTGCGGCTGGTCGGTCACCTCGCTCGAGATGCCGATCATGAACCAGCCACGCGGGAAGGTATGCGGTCCTATGTTATAGTCCGCAGTCTTGGCCATGGCGTCAGACGAAGAAATCTTGGGGCTGCTCGCCCATGTACATGCCGCCGAGCGTCGAACCGATCAGTTTTGGATCGTTCGCGACGTGCGCACGCGCCGCATTGGCGTCGAGCCAGTAACGAATGATCGGGCTATCGGTGTAGATCGCGCGGCCGCCGAGCAGCGGCATCAGATCGTCGATGAGATCGGCACAGCGCCCACCAATTTGTGAGGACTGGTAGCGGTAACGCACGCGCTGTTCCATGGTGAGCTCGCCGCCCGCCCGCACCGTCGTCATCATCTCGTCGAAATTGCGATAGAGCAGGGTCTTCATTTCGTCCACGGCCGATTGCGTACGAGCCGCGGCGAGGATTGCGCTCGTATCTTGCTTGGTGGCCTTGCCTGTATTGGTCGACACGCGTTTCTTACCGATATCAACGAACGCGTCTAGCGCACCCTGCACGGCACCGATGCTGGCCGTTGACACGGAACGTACAAACACCTGCGCCCAAGGCAATTTGTAGAGTGGGCCAGTATTGACTGCCTGCCCCGGATTTCTACACATAAAACCATCAACGGCTTTGTGCGTGCGGTACTCCGGGATGAAGGCGTTTTCAACAACGATGTCCTGACTACCCGTGGCCTGCATGCCGAAGGTGTACCAGTTGTCGAGAATCTTGTAGTCCTTGCGCGGTAACAAGAAGGTGCGCATCTCAGGCGGGCCATCCTGGTTAAAGATTAAAGAGCCGAGCAGGATCCAATCGCAATATTCGCTGCCGCTCGAGAACCCCCAGCGGCCCGACAGCCGAAAGCCGCCCTCGACGACCTCGACTTTGCCGACGGGCTGATACGACGAGCTGACGAGGGTATCGGAATTCGAGCCCCACACTTCGGCTTGGGCCCGATCATCGAACAGCGCGAGTTGATAGGGATGACAGCCGACCACGCCGAGTACCCAAGCCGTGGACATACAGGCTTCGGCCAGCGTCATCTGTACATCAAAGAAAACTTGTGGATCCATCTCGTAGCCGCCGTAGCGCTTCGGCTGCAAGATGCGGAAGAAACCGGCCTCGACCATTTCGCGTACGGTCTCAGCAGGCATTCGACGATTAGCGTAGGCCTCGGCCTGGCGCGCTTTGAGCGCCGGCAACATGGCGCGGGCGCGGCGAACGAGTTCGGCGCGTGTCGGAATCTGATCCTCGAGAACGTGGGCGGCGGCGGTGGCCATGGTGATCCCCCTAATCGATGACTGACGCTGAAGGCTGACTAAACTAATTACGATGCTAGCGCTGGGGGGTGGGGGTCTGCAAGCGAGATGCGTAAAATACTGATGATATTTTTACGCATTTGAATGTTCTAGCGTGCGGAAATCGCATTCCCCGTCGTTTTCGGCGGCCGGCTCTACGAACCGGGTTTGCCGCTCCGGCGAAAACACACTATCGTTGGAGCCCGTCAAGGGGGGGTCGACGGGGGGCGTGTGATGTTAAGTGAACTCGCGGCTGCGGCCGTGGCCGAAGGCGGTCCGCCGCTCGCCGAGCTACGCCAGCTGCCGAGCGGATATCAACTGCATTTCCACGATACCGGGCCGGCGAGCCGACAGATCGGTGGCTCGACCGTGGTGCTCTTGCAGGGCAGTGGCCCGGGAGCCAATGGCTGGAGCAACTTCCGCCAGAACATCGAACCGCTGCGCGCCGCTGGACACCGCGTCATCGTCCCCGACTTGATTGGTTTCGGCTATTCCTCGAAGCCCACGGGTCTCGACTATAGCCTCGATCTATTTGTGTCGACGACGCTGGAGTTGCTCGATTCACTCGGGATTCAGGATTACGCGCTGGTCGGCAATTCTTTGGGTGGTGCGGTCTCGGTTGGGATTTGCCTCGCGCGGCCGGATCGCGTGCGCAAGCTCATCGTGATGGGCTGCGGCGGCATCGAGACAACTGAAACCTACTTTAAAATGCCCGGTATCCAGAAAATGGTCGCGGGCTTCGTCGGTGGTGAAATCAATCTGCAGTGGTTACGCGGTATTCTGCAGATGCTGGCTTTCGATCCGAAGTATGTCACCGATTCTCTCGTAGTCGAGCGCTTCGCGGTTTTGAAGCTGATGCCAAAAGATGTGCTCGGTAGGATGCGGATCCCCGATCTCTCGCCGCGTTTGCCGGAACTCATGCTACCCATTCTCGGTTTCTGGGGCGTCGAGGATCAGTTCTGTCCGGCCTCGAGCGCCCTCAAGCTGGCGGCTGCCTGCCCGCACAGCGAAATCGTGATTTATTCGGGCGTCGGCCATTGGGTGATGATCGAGCGTGCTGCGGAGTTTAATCGTCATGTCATCCACTTCCTCGCCGGGTGATCCCTCTAGTCTTTCCGCCGCGGCGCGCGCCGCCGCGGTGGCTCAGATTGCCGCGGAGTTGCACGCCGCGTGGCGCGAGCGCCGTACGTTGCCGCCGCTGCGTACGAGTCATCCCTGGCTCACAATCGATGATGCCTATGCAATTTCTTTGGGCTTCATGGCGCGCCGTACCGCAGCGGGTGAGCGAATCGTCGGCAAGAAGATCGGCGTCACTAGCAAGGCCGTGCAGGATATGCTCGGCGTACATCAACCGGATTTCGGTTTTCTGACGGATGCGATGAAGGTCGATGATGGCGGCACCATCGTCATCGGCGAGCGCATGATCCAGCCGCGAGCCGAGGCTGAAATCGCGCTGATTCTCGGCGCCTCGCTTAAGGGGCTCGGAGTCACTGAGGCTGACGTACTCGCGGCGACGGCGAGCGTTGCCGCCTGTTTCGAAATCGTCGATTCGCGCATCGATCGATGGGATATCCGCATCGTCGATACCGTAGCCGACAACGCATCCTGTGGACTTTTCGTGTTGGGCGCCGAGCGACGCTCGCCGCATGGGCTCGATCTCGCGGCCCTCGAGGTTCGCGTCAGCAAAAATGGCGGACCGCTCTCGCGGGGCTTTGGTTCTGCCGTTCAGGGCTCGCCGCTTGCCGCTGTGGCTTGGCTTGCCAATACCTTGGGCGCCTACGGCGTCACCCTCGAGGCAGGAGACATTATACTCTCGGGTTCGCTGGTACCGCTGGAGCCGGCTCGACCCGGCGATATCTTCGAGCTTGATCTTGATCAGCTGGGCCGGGCCTCGGTTCGCTTCGCCTGACGGGCTGGTCCTCGATCGAGTAGTTCATTTCAGGAGTCACGCGCGTGCAATCGACCTCGCTGCCTGATCAACATACCGAAGTTCTCGTCGTCGGCAGTGGCGCGAGTGGTCTCACGGCAGCGCTCACGGCAGTCGATCAGGACGCCAAAGTGTTGATCATCGAGAAGGGGCACCTTTTTGGTGGTACTTCGGCAACTTCGGGGGGCACGATCTGGATCCCGAACAACCATCTCATCGGCCCGGCAGGCGGTAGCGATAACGCCGAAGATGCTGAGCGCTATATCGCGACGCTTGCGGAAAGTTTCTCTTCGCCACAGCGCATTCGTGCTTTTGTCGAGCATGCACCGCGCATGTTTCGCTGGCTGGATGAAAAAACCGACGCCAAGTTCGAAAGTCTCACTAAATACTGTGACTATCATCCGGAGTTACCGGGTGGCCGACCAGGTTTTCGTAGCTGTCAGGCGCTACCCATCGACTGCGATGTGCTCGGTGGCGAGTTCGAGATGCTGCAGCCACCGCACGTCGGAACCACGGCTTTCGGGCGCATCAACTGGACCGCGCGCGAGGCGCATCCATTGATCACACAGTCGAAGGGGGCCAAGCAGATATTTTTTAAGATCGCCGCCAAGTATTACCTCGACGTGCGGCAGCGCTGGAAGACCTCGCGTGACCGCAGACTCACGGGCGGCGGCGCACTGGTTGCACGGCTGCGCTGGTCTTTGAGAAAGCGCAAAGTGCCGATGCAGCTGTCGAACGAGCTCACTGGTTTCATCGTCGAAAACGGTCGCGTCGTGGGCGCACAGGTGCTGAATAACGGTATTCCGCAGCGTATTTACGCGAGTCGCGGCGTCATCCTCGCTTCCGGGGGCTTCGAGCGGAACACGGAGTTGCGCGCGCGCCATCTGCCCGGGCCCACCACAACGGCTTGGTCGGCCGGTAATCCTTTCAATACGGGCTCGGCAACAGTGGCTGCCATGCAGCTTGGCGTCAAAATGGCGAATCTCGATTCGGCGTGGTGGGCGCCGGGCTACAAGCTCGCGGATGAAGATCGCGCGCGGCCGATGTTCGTCGAGCGTTCGTTGCCCGGATCCATCATGGTCGATGGGGCCGGGCGCAGATTCTGCAACGAGGCTGCGTCTTATCATGTGACCGGCGGGCTGATGGCCCGCGGCTATCGGGCGAGTGACGGTGGCACGGTCCCCAGCTGGTTTATCTTTGATGCGCGCTATCGCGGCAAGTACGCGCTCGGGCCAATTTTTCCGGGCCCGCCGAGTTTTGATCGCAGCATTCGCCCGAGCATGCGCGCCATCCTGCGTTCGGCGGCGTCGATCACGGAACTTGCGCGGCAGATCGGCGTACCCGCTGACAATCTGCAGACGACGATCGAGCGTTTCAATGCGCAGGCAATTAGCGGCAAGGACGAAGATTTTGCACGCGGCGAGAGTCTCTATGATCGTTATTATGGCGATCTTTCGGTGACACCGAATAGTTGTCTTGCGCCTCTCGCCAAGGCACCGTTTTACGCGATTCCCACCCAGCCCTGCGATATTGGTACCAACGGGGGCATCGTCACCGATGAGCACGCGCGCGCGCTCAATGCGGACGGGGCACCGATTCCCGGGCTCTACGCCACCGGTAATTGCTCGGCCTCGCCGATGGGCAAGAGCTATCCGGCGGCGGGCGCGACCTTGGGTCCCGGGATGACTTTTGGATATCTCGCTGCGTTGCACGCCACCGCACACGCTTCGGCGAAGGACACGGCGCGCACAGTGGGCGAGATTGCGTGAGTAGCAATGGTACCCTCGCCAGCGTAACCCCGCGAGACCGTCCCAGTCTCGATACCGACATCACGTCGCCAAAACTTTACGGCGACATGCGAGCGCTGGATGCGGAGTTTGCGCGCTTGCGCGAGCGCTCACCCGTCGCTTGGGTCGATCGCGCACCTTATCGACCGTTCTGGGCGATCTTGCGTCACGATGATGTTTTGGTAATCGAGCGACAGCACGAGCTTTTTATCAACGAGCCAAGACTCTGTCTCATCCCGCGTGAAATCGAGGAGCAGTCAGGTTCGGCTATGGCGGGCGGCCTGCGCGAAACTTTGAAGGTGCTGATGACGCTCGCGCGCTTGTCGCAACGGCCCTTGGGTGACCTCGTCGAGTGGTTGCAGGCGCGTGAAGAAAATCGCAAGCGCGGGCGTCGCGAGCGGGTGCGTACGCTCATCGATATGGATGAGCCCGAGCATCGCAAGTTTCGCGAGCTCACACAGTCCTGGTTCATGGGGGTCGGCGTGCGTCGACTCGAGGGGCAGGTTGATGCGATGGTCGAGCGTTCGATTGTCCGAATGCGCGCGGCGGGGAAAGAAATCGACTTCGCGCGGGAGGTGGCGGTGTGGTTTCCGTTGTCGGTGATCATGTCGATTCTTGATCTGCCCGAGTCCGACGCGCCCTTCATTCTGCGCTCCACGCAGCAGCTGCTAAACGCCAGCGATCCGGAATTGCGCAAATCGGAGGCCTACGGCGTTGATGTGGTCGGCGAATTATTTGCTTATTTCCGCGACATCGTGCGTCATCGCCGACAATATCCCGGGGACGATCTGGTCAGTCTGATTGCCGGGGCCCGGGTCGACGGTCGACCTCTGGGCCCGGTCGAGACCCTGTCCTATCTACTGATCGTGGTGACTGCGGGGCATGAGACCACGAGCGCTGCGCTCGCGAATGGGATGCAGGCCTTGGTGGAAAACCCCGACGAACGCGCACGCTTTGAGCCGACGCCGGAGATGGCGCGTACGCTCGCTGACGAAGTGGTCCGTTGGAGCACGCCCGTCAGGCATTTTTGCCGTACGGCGACGCGTGACACCGAAGTACGTGGTGTGCGTATCGCACAAGGGGAGTCGGTGACACTGTTCTTCAATTCGGCGAATCGTGACTCGCTGGCGTTCACCGATCCGTTTGCGTTTCGGATCGATCGCAAGCCGAACCCGCATCTGGGCTTTGGTCACGGCGTACACCACTGTCTCGGTCGCCTGCTTGCCTTGACTGAGATTCGTGCGTTTTTCACGACTTTGCTGCCGCAATTGGCCGAGATCGAGGTGGTGGGACCAGTGCGCGGCATTGAGAGCAACTTCACCGGTGGGCTCAAAAATTTGCCGTTGTGTGTGAGCTGGCGGTGAGCAAAAGCGCCAGGGCAACAGCAAGAGCGAAGGGTGAGGGTTTGGTGACTGCCAACCGCTAACCAATGATTTCACGGTTTGTGTATCCGGGTTGCGGTACTCGGGCTTGCACTTACGTTCGGGCTCAATTTGGCGCGGGCTGCGACGCCTGCAGATTTCCTTGTGCTCGCGGCGCCGTGTGCGCCGATGAATCAGTTCCACCGTTCTCGCGAGCGCGTCACGCCGACCACCGCGAGCACGCTACGCGCGCGCGAAATAGCGACACGCTTTATCTGAGCGGCTGGTTTGATCTACGCGATGAACCCGTGATCGTTCGTGCGCCGGATACTGACGGTCGGTACTAAACGCCCGCGATCACCGACTTTTACTCTGAGGTACAGCGTACGAGTCGACGCACCACGGGTACCGCTGAGCAGGACTTCGCGCTCGCCAGCTCCGCTTTCAAAGGTGCGTTGCCTGCGGGCGTGCACGAGATTCGTTTGCCGACGTATTAGGCGCTATCCAAGCCTACCTCTTTATATAGTTTGCGCGTGAAAACGATGTCGGCTACATTGGCGGCGGCGTAGTCCGAGAGGCCTATGCTTCGGCCGCCTCGCTAACTCTCCGACGAGATGGTAACGATGCGACCGAGCTTCCCACTATCGTATGGCGGGTAGCACTGCGCACTAAAAATTGATGACGGCACGAGAGTTCAGATCGAGTTCCCGCGCGAAGTCGGTGCTGTCGAGACACTCGAAAGTACGCAGTGATGTCGACATACCGATCGGCACCCCGGAATTGTTCATCAGTACGTCGATATCGCCATAGATACTGGGAGCTTGGGCCGCCAAAGATTCTGGAACGCCAGCCGCAGTGATATCAACGGGGGCTGCGCTGACTTCGGACCCCCGGTTCGCGCAAAGCCGCGGCTGCGGTCTGCGCACGATCGGTGTCGTAATCATTGAGCGGCACGTCTGTGTCCTACGTCGCCCGTGCACGTACGATACCAAGGCCTATGCCTCTTGACCGGTACCGGTCACGAGGACTCTCCAAAAAGTCAGTCGAGATCGGCAAGCAGTTGTAGGGCAGGATCGCTGGTGTCGATGTTGTTATCGCGATTGCGCATCGCGACCGACATCTGTGGTTCGTTATAGCTGTGGCATGCGCCGCGCATCATTTCGTGGTGAGCCACGCCTTTGCCTGCGGACGCCTCGTTATTCCAGGCGCGGGCGCGACTCACGAAATACGCTTTGTGCAGCACAAGTGCGGCTTCAAGATTATCGCCCGAAAACTCAGTGTTCGCCCACGAAGAAAAGCCCCGAAGAAGTGGTCGCTCGGCGTAGGCCTCGGGCTCGAGTACCGTACCGCGAAAGGTTTTCCAGCGAAGAAACAACTTACCGTCGCGATACAGTGTTGTCCACACCGGATCGGGGAATTCATCGGGCACCGTCACTTCGTAGCTACGCGAACCGCCGCGACGCGCCTGCGCCATCGCGAGCTGACAGAGATCATGCAGATGGGTACAGTGGGCGCGCGGATTTTCTTGAGCGACCAACTGCCGCCACGGCAGATCGAGAGACATACCGATGAAGCCTCGCAGTGGTTGCTCCGCGGATGGGCAGGTGCTGAGCGGTACACGCAAAAAAAACGGTTCGACTGTGGTGATACGTGTCCCGTCATGGCGCAGAGTCAAGCGAAAAGAGTGATAAGAATCTTCCACACCGGCACGCACTAAACCTTGCTCGGCGATCAGTTTCACGCGCCGCCGTAGTGCACCCTGGCCGAAGGTCGGATTACGTTCGTCCCCGAAGCGTGGTTGTAATTTCGGGTCTGCAATGCCGCTCATGTTGGAACGATCCGCTTCGACAACGTCCAATAGGCGACGGCTGGGATGGCCGCGCAGCCGACCGCCAGCATGAAGAGCGGCGTGAAACCGCCGCTTTCAGCGAGTCGACCGGCAAGCTCCGGCCCGACGAAAGCACTGACGGCGAAGGCGGCAGGCACGAGCACTACGAGCTTGTTACTGCGATCGAGCTTGGCGATGGCTGCGGTCTGATAGACACAGCACACGGTGAATGCGCCCTCCCAGATCCAGGCGCCGAACGCGTAGATCATGAGCGAGGTCGGGGCGGCGAGATGGGCGACGCCGATGGCGATCACGATGAAACCGATGATGTGCGGCCAGCGATTGCCAAGTCGATCGCCGAGGAGCGCCACAAGCGCCGCGCTTAGGCCACCCACCACCTTCAGCACCAAGAACACGAGTCCCATTTCGTTTGCTGCGATATTGATGCTACGACCGATGCGTTCAATGAATACCCAGAGCGCCACCTGTCCGCAGGCAAACACCACAAAAATGGCGAGCGCCAGCCAGCCTGCTGCGCTGACCCTCGTGACAGGCGAGGTCGCCGCGGCTGCGGTATCCTGAGTGGCGATGGGTCCACGTGGAATGACGAAGCCGGAAGATCCCATCGCGACCACCGTGATGGCGAGCAGCCACATACCCCCTTCGATGGCTCTGTTCGCAATGAGGATGGGCAGGAAGAAGAGTAACGCTGCGACGATGATGAGCTCGGTCAAAAGTCGTACGCCGAAGGCGCGTTCTTTGTTGGCAACTTCACCGACTATGCGCATACCTAGCGAATGCATCAGTCCTGCCGCAAAACCGAATGCAGCGAGTGATGTGTAGGGTACGCCCGAAACATTTGCACTCCACATGAGCGCGGCGGCGGTTCCGGCGACCGCAGCCCCCGTCGCGAGTCGCCACGGCACACGATCAACCCAGAGCGGGCCGAGCAGTGTGCTGATGAGGTAGCCGCCCGTACAAGCGCTGCCCAAGGTGCCGAGTTCTGCTGGGCCGAGCGCCAGTCGATCGGCAAAGGCACCGAGCAGAATGGGCAGGGTATTAAAGGGCAGTCCGCCGATTGAAGACGCCACACTTGCCGCCAGCAGAAACCACATCCCGCCACGTATGATCTGTTCGTCTTGGATCATCGTCGCCTGCCTCGTTTGATTTTTGAGCATATGGTCAGTGTCAAGCGCGCTGCCAAGTCACGCCACGCGCTGCATGCAGTCCGGCGCGACGTCCTGAAAAAATACCGTCGGCGATCGAGAGTCCCGAGACATAGAGCCCGGAGCTGACTCCGACCGCCGTGCGTCCCGCCGCATAGAGACCTGCAATACCTCGCCCCGCGCTGTTACGTACTTCGCCCGTGTCCTCATCGACGACCAACCCGCCGAGTGTCAGGGTAGGGCAGGGGAAGAGCCTCGCGGCAAGCCCGACATCGATCGCTATGAAGGGAGGCTGCAGCAGCGACGCGCAGTCGCAGGCGGGTTTGCCGAATTCATCGACCGCGACACCCTGCGCGGCCTGCTGATAGCGCTCGACCGTGCGTTCGAGCCCCGCGGCATCGATACCCAGTTTTTCCGCTAGACCCGCGAGGCTTTTTGCCTTGCGCCGACCGAGCACCATGTTGAGCCTCGCGAGATCGCGCTGGAAGGCGAGCGTATTGCCCGGCGCGATCTGTTGTTTCGACTTCTCGATCAGCGCGCTATCCAAGATCAGCCAGCCCTCACCGTCATTGTTCTCGGCAATTTCATGACCGAGCCGTGCGCCGTAGGCCATTTCATTAACCATGCGCTCACCGCGTCGATTGACGACGATCCCCTCAGCCCAAGCCTTGGGCGGATTGATGAAGCGCCATGCGGTTACGGTATCCATGCGATTCGTGACGCCGCCCGCCGAGAGCCCCAAGTGAATGCCGCTGCCATCATCGCCTGGAGTACCGAGCGGATAGCCCACGAGATAGCGCGGTGCGTGATGTGCGAGCATACGGCGATTGAAGACGAAGCCACCCGCCGCGAGGCAGAGCCCCTTGCGCGCACGGACGAAGCGCGCGACACGGCGCGTGGCCTCGATTGCGGCCGCCCTCTTGAAGCGCCGCGTGGCAAATCGGAGTAAATGATGTGCCCCGGGAAGAATCGGCGGAATCAGTGCGTAGAGCCGCTGCGCGGCACGTTGGTGAGCGATGAACTCATCGCGTGCTTCGCCCGCCGGCAGTTCGAGGAGCTTTGCGCCGATGATCCGCCCGCTGCGATCCACCAATAGCTGACGCGCCTCGGTGTAAGGCATGAAACTCGCCCCTTGCTCGCGCAGCCAGTCGTGCAGCGGCCAGACGATGGAGCCGCCAAGACCCACGGCCGTGAGCATCTGCTTGCGCGAGAGTCGGCCGGCGCCGCGATGACCGCGAGCAGCGGGTTTGGCGCGCGCCGCATATTCCGGTAACAAAGAATTGTCGGAGTGATAAAGAAAATAATCGATCTGCGGATAAGAGGTTTTATCGGGAAAGAGGCTCGCCCGAAACTCCACGCCCTTCGCTACCAACCAATCGACGGTCTCGGCGCTCTGCTCGCAGAATCGGCGCAAGGTCGACTCGGTCACGCAGTTGCGCGTTTCCATCGACAAGTAGGCGAGCATGTTCTCGGGGGTATCCTCAACACCTGCTGTGCGCTGGATCGCCGTGCCGCCGCCGGCGTAAAGCACGCCACCACTCGCTGCGCTCGCGCCGCCACCCGCGTACCGATCGATCATCGTCACTCGCAGCCCTTGCTCGCGCGCCTCGGCGGCAGCGCTTGCGCCCGCCGCACCCGAGCCGACCACCAAAAAATCCGTTTCGAGATCCCACTGGAAGACCTCGGGGTCTTCGACGATGTGAACTTGTTCGGCCTGCGAGAACCAAGGGCTTTGCATGCGGTTACTCACACTTTACGCGCTCCGCCGTGCATGTCACGCAAGGCGAAGCGCTGTACTTTGCCCGAGGCGGTAGTCGGCAGTTGATCCACGAAATGCACGCGTCGCGGCACTTTGTAGTTGGCCATATTGTCGCGGCACCAGACAATTAACTCAGCTGGCTCGAGCCGTGCTGCCGGACGCAGCACCACGTAGGCGGCCGCCACTTCGCCCAAGCGTTCATCCGCGATGCCGACCACGGCGACCTGCGCCACGGCAGGATGGATACTGATTAAAGATTCGATCTCGGCAGGGTAGCAATTGAAACCGCCGGTGATGAACATATCTTTCTTGCGGTCGGTGATGCGCAGGTAATCACGGCTATCCATGGTGCCGATGTCACCGGTGTGCAGCCAGCCTTCGCGGTCTACGGCTGCGGCGGTGGCTTCCGGATCATCGAGATAGCCCTGCATCACGTTGTAGCCGCGTACCCAAAGTTCACCTTCGCAGCCGCGCGGTAGTTCGCGACCCGAATCGTCCACCACCTTGACCTCGACGCCGGGAAGCGGTGCGCCGCAGCTTTGCGCGACGGTTTGCGGGTCATCGCCAGATCGGCACATGCTGACCGTACCAGTCGATTCGGTGAGTCCGTAGCCTGTAATCACGGTTTCGAAGCCAAGTTCGTCCCGCATTCTTTCGATCAAAGAAATCGGCACATTGGCGGCGCCGGTGACCGCGAGGCGCAGGCTTGAGGTGCTTGCCCGATCGAGCGCGGGACGCGCGAGCATCGACTGAAAAACTGTGGGCGGTCCTGGCAGCACGCTGATACGATCCGCCGCGATCCGACGGATGACCTCTGCGGCGTCAAAGATGGCCATCGGCAGGATGGTTGCTCCCGTCAGCAGGCAGGATAGCCAGCCGGCCTTGTAACCAAAGACATGGAAAAACGGATTGACGATGAGATAGCGATCTTGCGGACCGAGCCCGACGATGGCACTCCACTCGCTAAAGACGCGCACGTTTTGTCCATGGCTCGCCATCACACCCTTGGGTGCACCTGTGGTGCCGGAGGTAAACATCACATCGGCGAGATCTTGCGGCTGCTGTTTTGCGAGTCGCGTGGTGACCTCGAGCGCTGTTTGCGGTGTAGCCCGCAGGAAAAAATTCGCCCAGGCGGTTGACTCAAGTTCGATGAGTTCGTGCAGCTCGGGCAGCGACTGGTCTCTCAAAAGCTCGACGAAATCGATACCCATAAACCGACCCGAGTGACAGAGGATGCGGGCGCCACTGCGACGCAGAATGTAGGCCGCTTCGCGACCTTTAAGTCGAGTGTTGAGTGGGACAATGGCAGCGCCTGCCGACTGCGCGCCGAGCGCAGCAATGATCCAGCTCGCGGCATTCGGACCCCAGATCGCCACTCGATCGCCGACCGTAACTCCTGAAGCGACAAAGGCTGCAGCAGCTTGATCGACGCGCGCTTTGAGTTCCGCGAAGCTCAGGCGCTGTGAGCCCTCCTCGATTGCGATCGAGCCGCCATAGACGGCGGCGGCTTGGGCAAGGACGCCCGGTAGGGTCTTGGGGCCCTGCGGTTGCATGATTCGTCGCTGACCCCCGTCGAAAAATTCGCGACCGACATATAAATTGGTAATAGAATTATCGTTACGCGTAAATAACATAGCATTTTTTTACGCATTCGCCATGTGAGGCAGTCAACTGGACGAGGTACTCGATTTCACCGGCAAGGTGGTGCTGGTCACCGGTGGCGTCAGCGGCATCGGTGCGGGCATCAGCGCGCGGTTTTTGGAGGCAGGGGCGACGGTGGTCGCCTGCTCGCGTCGCGCCCCTAAGGAACTGCCGCGGTTTGCCGACCGGACGGTCGATTACCTGAGCGGCGATGTACGCAAGGCCTTGGAGTGCCGGTCGTTAATCGAGTGCGTCGTCGCCAAGCACGGTCGCCTCGATGCGCTCATCAATAACGCCGGCGGTAGCACCGAGGTGCCCTCGGCTGATGCCGACCCCGCTCTCACCGAGAAGATTATCCAGCTGAACCTCACGGCGCCTTTTTTTATGAGTCAGGCGGCCTACCAGGTGATGCACCAGCAGCCGACGGGCGGCTCCATCGTCAATATTTCGAGTGTCTCCGCCGTGCGTGCCTCGCCTTGGAGTGCGGCTTACGGCGCTGCCAAGGCCGGGCTCGTGAATCTCACCGAGTCGCTGGCGATGGAGTGGGGACCAAAGAATATTCGTGTCAATGCGCTCATCGTCGGCTTGGTAGCGACGCCTAATGCATTGACCCATTACGGTGGCAGCGAGGGCGCAGCACGTATTGGCGAGATGTTGCCACTGCGTCGCATGGGCGAGCCGCAGGATGTCGCCGATGTCTGTCTTTTTCTTTGTTCGCCCCTTGCGGCTTATATCAGCGGGGCGCATATCGCCGTGCACGGCGGTGGCGAAAAGCCGATGTTTCTCGACCTTGCACGACGTTCATAGCAGGAGAACAGCTATGTCTGACTACGAACCGAAAGTCGCCATCGTCACCGGTGCGAGCCGTGGGGCAGGCAAGGGGATCGCACTTGCGCTCGGCGACAGGGGCATGACGGTGTATGTCACCGGGCGCAGCACCCGTGAGGAAGATCACTTTCTCGGCGGCACGGTGCAGCGCACGGCGGATGAGATTACTGCAGCGGGCGGAAAAGGCATCGCCGTCGTGTGTGATCACGAGCGGCCGGCGCAGATCGAGGCGCTTATCAAGCAGGTTGAGCGCGAGCAGGGACGCATCGACATCCTGCACAACAACGTCACGTTCATTCATGACGATCTCATCTTACCTGAGCCGTTTTGGAAGCGTTCGGTCGATCTCGTACGAATTCTCGATGTCGGTTTGAAGTCGGCTTATTACGCTTGTTATTACGCCGCGCCCATCATGGTGCGACAGGGCAAGGGGCTGATCTCTTTCTCGTCGTCGTTTGGCTCCGCCTGCTACATGCACGGCCCCGCCTACGGCGCGCAAAAGGTCGGCGTCGACAAGTTCGCGGCCGATATGGCGGTCGATTTCGAAAATACGGGTGTCTGCTGCGTATCATTGTGGATGGGGCCGCTGCTCACCGAACGCTCGCAAAAAGCGTTCCGCGAGCGCCCCGATCAGTACGCGCCTTTCCTTGAGGTGGTAGAGACCCCGCAGTTTTCGGGCGATATTCTTTATGCCATCGCCGCCGATCCCGACAATGCCAAGCTCTCTGGGCAGACTCTGGTCGGCGCCGAGATCGCTCAGCACTACCGACTCAAGGATCGTAACGGCAAGCAGCCGCCAACCTACCGCGAGATGCTCGGCGAGCCACGTAAGCAGCATCCGGCACGGGTCTACTAACCGTCGATGGATCCACGCGAGCTACGTAAAGTATTCAGTCTCCTCACCACTGGCGTGACGGTGGTGACGGCGATCAATCCGGGGCCCGAGCCAGTGGGGGTGACCGCCAATTCGGTGACCTCGGTCTCGCTTGATCCGCCGCTTATTCTTTGGTGCCTCGCCAACAAGAGCGGTAGTCTGAAGGCCTTTGCGCTGGGTGCACCGTTCGCGATCCATATTCTGGCGGTGCATCAGGCAGACATAGCGTTGCACTTCGCGCGTTCCGAGGCCTCAAAGTTTGAGGTCGATACCGAGTGGCGCAGCCACCCGATGCCCCCCGATATCGAGGGCGCGCTGGCGCGCATCGAGTGCCACGTGTCGTACCTCTATCCGGGTGGCGATCACACAATCATTGTCGGGATCATCGACAAATTCAGCGCACGGAATGCGCAGCCGCTCGCCTTTCATGCGAGCCACCTCGGCCGGTTCATCAATGATCAGTCCCCGAGCGAAGTCAGTCCTTGGCCCGATCCGCGCGGCACCTGGCTCTAGAGCTGGCCGCATGAGAGAGCTCGCGTCGCGTCTGTTATCTCGACTGCGCCTTGCTCACCCACAGCGACAAGATCGCGAACTCGGCGCGCTCTCGGCGCCGGGTGCTGGGTACTCCATTATCACGATGCCCGGTGGCATGTGTTGGAGGGAGGGTGACCAGCAACGCGAGCAGCCCGCGACTGCAGTTTGATTCTGCCAATTTGCGTCTGCTCGAGGCGAGCTTCTATCTGACACTCGCCGATGGTACTGCGTAGTGCTTGACTGTACACCCGATCAGCGGCAGGGGTTCTCATTTGGGTACGGATCTTTATATGGAGTTTGATGGGTGTTATCACGGCAATTGGCGCGGCGAGCAGCATCGCGACGGGGAATACTTTGCTGATTTCTCTACGATCAAGAACGCGCGTCGGCTCAATCAATTTCGCGACTGAGTGATGCGTTTTCGCGATGAGGGTACTGGCGTCAGCGGCACGGGTATCTGCCAGACTTGGGTGCGGGGTCGCTAGCCAGCGATGGGCTTAGTCTGAGCTACCCAAAGAATTTAAGAGGAGATAATTTAAGAGGAGATAATTTAAGAGGAGATAGTAGTAGTGAAATACGAATTTGAAGGCAGGGTGGCGCTCGTCACGGGTGCAGCGTCAGGGATTGGTCGGGCGACGGCAGTGGCCTTTGCCGAATCAGGTGCAGCCGTGGTCGCGGCTGATCTCGATGCCACGCACGGCGAGGAGACGGTGGCCTTGGCCAAGGCGGCAGGGGGTAGGGCCGTGTTCCGGCGCTGCGATGTGTCGGTCGCGGCTGATGTCGAAGCGCTGGTCACTTACGCTGTCAATGAATTCGGTCGTCTCGACTTCGCCCATAACAACGCAGGTATCAACAGTATCGCCGTCGACGAGTGGGAAACCAAACACTGGGATCGCAGCGTTGGCGTCAACCTAACCAGCGTCATGCTCTGCATGCGGGCAGAGGCCGCGGTGATGCTGACGCAAGGCAAGGGTGCGATCGTCAACACGGCATCCATCAATGGGCTCGTCGGTAATGCCTCGCAGCCAGCCTATACCGCGACTAAGCATGCTGTGGTCGGATTAACGCGGCACGGTGCACTCAAGTGGGCGCGCAAAGGTATTCGCGTGAACTGCGTTTGTCCTGGCGTGATCGACACGCCTATGGTCGAGGGCGTTACAGCGCGTCCCGAGATCCGCAAGACAATGGAGAATATGACCCCGCTCGGCCGGTTTGGTCAGCCTAAAGAGGTGGCCGCCGGCGTGCTCTGGCTGTGCTCGGATGCTGCGAGTTTTGTCATCGGCCACCCGCTCGTCATCGACGGGGGCGCGACGGCCGACTAAGCCGCGGCGTGCCGAACTCGACCCGGGGACGACGCCATGCGGCCCGGCGGGCTGTCCCATCCCGTGTCGATGACACCGCGGTAGCTGGTGTTGGCGAAGAAGTCCACGTTGACCACGGCGATGCCGAACAGCGCGAAGGCGCGCACTAGGTCGGGCAAGGGATGTCGGATATGGTTCAAGACCTTAATAGTCGGTGCGAAAACCTTCGCGTTGCAACCGGATTGGGGTGTTACGCTCAGGTCGGTGAGTCGCTGGCCACGATAAGCAACTCCTCGAAATCCTCTCGCGGCAGTGGCGTCAGAATGACGCTGTCGTCCTGGAGGATGGGCTGGAGGTCGATAACCGAAGCATAGTCCAATAAAAATCCCTACCAGCGTACGGGTTAATGTGACCGGACAAGTAACTCACCGAGCCGAATTCTGCCGCTTTTAAGGTCAGGACGGCTCGGGGTTTTCGGGCGTAAATTCAGAGGTTATGTGCGCATCTGTCGACTGCTGCTTGAAGCGAAGCGTACTGAGTCCGAAAAATGCGCTACCCTGATGTCCCAGCATATTCAGAGGCCTGAGATACTGTTCAAAGACGTGCCGACAGAGCCTGCTATCTTGGATAAGATTCGGGAGCCTGGTCAGTATTCCCCAGTAAAAGTCGAAATCATGAACAGGGGTGAGTTATGCGTTTAGTGTCAGCCTTAGTGTCGACTACCTTACTGATTGGAGTCATTGTTCCGAGAGCAGTAGCGGTAGAATCCACGACCGCTCAATTGACGCCATTCGTGATGCTCGACGTCGCAACAGAGAAAGATTCAGTAAGTCCAATCAAGAACGAGTACTTTAATAAGCATATTACTACCGGTTTTAAGACTGCGGGAAAGTGGGAGTACTCACTGAAACTTGGCACGTCAGATAAAGACGCTAAGACGTACAAGTTAGTGAGCAATGTGATCGAAGGGAAAATCAAAAAGTCCTTTGAGGTGCGGAAAGGCATCTATCCCTATGTATCGGCACGCTTTGCAGAAAAAACCTATAGCGGTAAGACGAAGCCCTATACCGCAAGTTTTACGTACTACAGCGTGACGCCGGATCCAAGTTTTCGCTATCCGACTCGATCGGGCTTGATATCGGATTTCGTTTCCGCGACTCGGATAAGTACTCGTACGAAAGCGAGCGCTATCACGCGATGTTGCTTTTCGACATCAATGAGTTCAATACCATCGGGATACGGTATTCGGAGAGCTCATCAGACAATCTTGAGGAAGATCGGCAAGGTGTGCGACTTCACTGGCAGCATAATTTCAGATAGGTGAGCTAGTTTCTCGGATCGAGATATAAGTATTTGCTAAATATTCGGACAGAAATTTAATGTCTAAAGACGTTCGAACAGTAAGTTCCCGCTTAGTGCAAATTAGCGAGAACGCAATACTCCTCGTAATCGGGGTTGCGACATTGTTTGCGTCCGGTGTCGAAGTGAAGCGACTCTTTGATACGGGAACAGTTAACCTCAGCGATCTATTTTTATTGTTTATTTACGCTGAAGTGCTGGGGATGGTCGGTGCGTTCTACAAGAGCCACCGAATCCCCGTAACGCTTCCAATCATCATCGCAATGACCGCCCTCTGCCGGATGATCATCTTACAGAGTAAGGACATCGATCCTGTTAACATTCTCTACGAGGCCGGAGGAATTCTGATCCTCTCAGCAGCGGCGCTGATGATGAGCTACAAAGACAAGATGAGTCTTGAAAAAGCAAGATCGCGCGAAGAGGACTAAAGCGGCGTAGGCGAGTGGTGGGCTCTCGCGAAACGAACTAGGGCTATTCAATCAAGACTGACCTGACCCGGGGGGTATTCCCACCGTCTACGACATCCCAGACACGGGGTAACCACTCACTCGGCCGAATCGTCCGCGGTCCAGAGACAACCGCGGTCAGGTACCCATCGAGCATCGCGATAACCATCGTGTTCTCAAGGTCTGATTTCACCATCAGGCAATCCTGAAGCTGATCGAGTTCGCGGTCAGACAAGGGATCGGGTTTCATGGGCTATGACCTCTGCAGAGCGCCTGGCGACAAAGGAAGATTATTGACGGCGCGGCGACAACAAAGTGCTGATCGTAAATCATTGTGTCAGTACCTCCTGACACGCCCTGGCTCAACGTTCAAAAAGACTTGCAACTCTTCAAAACTCGGCGCAGCCTGCTCATAACAGGGGGGTTTCCTCATGCGTCACGTCAACTCATTGCTCGAGGGGCTCGAGCCGTTGATCTTGTCGGCGCTCGATGAGTTGTGTGCGCTCGATGAGCAGGGCGTTGCTCAGACCGTCGTGCTTGCTGACCTTCAACATGTAATCGAAGAGCTACAACAACACTGCGACCTCGATCAGGTAGCGCGTCAGCGTATTGCTGAAGCACGCGAGATGTACGAGCGCATCCGCGAGGTATCTGCCTTACGCGGAACCGTCAGAGCGGAACTGCGCGTCTCGCGTAAATCGACAATGTACTCGCACTGATCACCTTGTTTCGCAAGTGTGTTGACGTAACCACTTGAAGGCCATGGGCCTTTTGACTGCGTTCGCCTTATAGTTGTCCTGCCCTGTTCTCGCCCATAGCTTACAGAGCGTCTTTCTTCATGATGAGAGGGCGCATGCATGGAGTGACGCGCGTAAGTCATTGACGGCCAACAGGGATCACGAACTCCACTCTTCTCATAATCCCCTTATCCTTGGTTCGAATCCAAGCGGGCCCAGTTTTACAAATCCGTCCGTTTGCCCCTAGCCCTCGGAGCTTTACGACAATCCCTAAAAAACCCGCCTGAACTCACCTGGATACTGGACCAATTACAGCGGGCTGGACACGCGCGATCAGAGAGAACCTTCGGCGCTATGTCGCCGGCGAACGCATGCTCTCGGTGGTTGATCCTGGGCGCGGTTACTGAGCGTACGGCATCAGGCGAAACCCGCCGCGACAGCGGCAAATCTCGCCTCCATCCCCGCGCCGGCGGTTACTACGGTGACGCACGCCGGCAGGCCCCCGTCGATCAAGGCCTGCGCCTCTTTCCGCAGGATGGATCCTTCCCAGTCGATGAATATGGTGGGCACGGTGAGACCTTCGAAGCTGCCTGCATTCTCCGCATGGAACGCGAGTCGGTACGCCGTATCGTAGCTCGGTGTGGCCATCAGAAAGTGATTCGCCATCGCTTGGACGATTGACAGAGGTGACGGCGGGCGATGGAGCTGATGCTCCGGGGCGTCGGAAAACCAGGGGAACGACAGGAACTGCCGACGTGCGATGTCCCAGACCCGCATCATGTGGCTGCCATCCCCGCGTGGGCTAAGATCCGGGAAGTAATACGTCTCCCACTCCGCCACCTGTGCCTGAGTGAGTAGCCCGCAATTGTCGAGTACGAGGCGTGTGACCCGTTCGGGTGCCACTCGGGCGATCGCGAGCGCGAGTTGCGCGCCCGTAGCGGTCCCATACAGGCTAAACCGTCCGATCCCCAGTGCGTCGATGCCTTTGAGAATCGCTTGCGCGTAATCCTCCAGCGACTGGGGTATTTCCGACAACGGATCAGACTGTCCGTATCCCGGTGTGTCCAGCGCGATCGCGCGGTAGCCTGCAGACGCCAAGGCCTGCAGTTGTCCAAGCATGAACGCAGACGACAGCGGGCTGGCATGCAGCAGGATTACCGGTGTGCCTTCGCCGAGTTCCCGATAGTGAATCTGGGAGCCGGCAACGCCGGTGTATCCGCGGGTGATGGTTTGAGTCATGAGGTTCTCCGATGGCTCTCGTTGAAGTGTACGGCGCCGTAGTGGGCATGTTCTCGCAGCCTTCCGGTAGACTTCAACGAGTCTCTGGGGTAGCCACTTGTTCAACCGTTTGTTCACTTGGATCGAGTCGCTCGTCGACCCGTTTCCGCCGGAGCCACCCGCCACACCGCCACGCGGGTTGGTGGATTTCTGCTGGCACTACACCCAGCCCTTTTGGCCGCTGTTGCTGGGGGCAACGCTCTTGTCGGCTTCGATAGCCTTGTTCGAAGTGTTTCTCTTCGCTTTCCTTGGCGATTTGGTGGACCTGCTTACCGAAGCGGATCGTGCAAACTTCTGGCAGAGCCATGGCGATCGACTGCTGTGGATGGCGGTACTCGCGCTACTCGGACTACCGCTGCTCAATTTTGTCAGCGAAGCCGTGGTGCATCAGGGGCTACGCGGCAACTTTTCGATGCGTATTCGCTGGATGGCACATCGCTATGTGCTGCGTCAGAGCGTCGATTTCTTTGCCAGTGACTTCGCCGGGCGCGTGGCTACCAAGGTGATGCAAACTGCGCTCGGCGTGCGTGATGCTGTGATGCGTCTGACCGAAGTGCTCGTCTACGTCATCATCTATTTTCTCGGCGCCTTGCTGCTGGTCGCCTCGGCGGATCGATGGCTGATCGCTCCGCTGCTGCTCTGGCTCGTGGGATACATCGCAGCAGGGTGGTACTTCATTCCCAAGATCGGCAAGCTCTCTGAGGCTCAAGCGGATATGCGATCGCTCGTCACGGGGCGTGTGGTCGACAGCTACACCAATATCCCGACCGTGAAGCTCTTTGCGCATGCCGATCGTGAAGATACCTATGCGAAGGAGGGTATGGAGTGGATGCTCTCCGCCGTGTACCGCTCCATGCGCATGGCGACCTTGCTGACCGCCACGCTACAGGCGCTCTCCGGGATTTTGATCTTCGGCATGGGCGCGACGGCGGTATGGCTCTGGCATCGGGGCAGTTTGAGCACGGGTGCGATCGCTTTCGCAGTTGGTCTGACGCTACGCATGCAGGGCATGTCGCAGTGGATCATCTGGGAGATTGCCACGCTGTTCGAAGACGTGGGCGTCGTACAGGATGGCATCGAGACCATCGCTCGCGAGCGTGCGATCAACGATGCTACAGCGGCCACGCCGCTTAGGGTGTCAGCTGGGGCAATCCGCTTTGACGCGGTGAGCTTTAATTACGGCAAGCCTGTGCTCGTCGGGCAACGCCCCGTGCTCGATCAACTGTCCCTCGAGATTGCGTCGGGTGAGAAGGTCGGTCTCGTTGGTCGCTCCGGCGCGGGCAAATCGACGCTGACCAATTTGCTGCTGCGGTTTTATGACATCGAGCACGGCCGAATACTCATCGATGGGCGCGACATTGCGACGGTGACTCAAGACTCTCTGCGCGCGGCGATCGGTCTCGTGACCCAGGATTCCTCGCTGTTGCACCGCTCCGTGCTCGAGAATATCCGATACGGTAAACCTGAGGCCACGCTGGCCGAGGTTGATTCGGCAGCACGTAAAGCCCATGCCGATGAGTTCATCGCAGCGCTGGTGGACCCGTCAGGCCGCCGCGGCCTTGAAGCGCACGTGGGGGAGCGGGGTGTCAAACTGTCGGGCGGACAGCGTCAAAGAGTTACGATCGCGCGAGTGCTGCTCAAGAACGCACCGATCCTCGTGCTGGACGAGGCCACGAGCGCGCTTGATTCTGAGGTTGAGCAGGCCATTCAGGAAAATCTCTACGCTTTGATGGAGGGTAAGACGGTGATCGCGGTGGCGCACCGCCTCTCCACCATCGCTGCAATGGACCGTCTGGTGATCATGGATCAAGGCGTTATCGTCGAGCAGGGCACGCACCGTGAACTGTTGGAGCGTGGCGGCCTTTACGCTTTGCTATGGCAGCGTCAATCGGGCGGGTTTTTGATGGAGGACGATGGCCCCGATCTAGCACACCGACCGGCCACCTAAAGTCGCTGATAGTCGCTCAGCGATCATGGCTCGTGACGCTGCGGCCAGAGCTTTGCGGTCGCCGACCGAATTCGGATCGGGGGGTGCGAGAAAGTGTACGCGGGCCTCCCAGCTCCCCTCCCGGCGTCCATCGGGTCGCCGATGTGAACTATAACAATGCAAGGATATTGGGCTGCAGAGACCTCACGACTTCTAAGGATAGCGATCCACAAATTAGTCGGCTAACGACGATGGACAACGGTTATCGGGTGTACAACCTCGGTCCGGTTGGCGACTATCCGTACAAGGAGCTGTTTGCCACCGACTTCCCGGCAGGTGGAGTGCACTCACTCTATTGATCATCGGGATCGAAAAATTCGTCAACGGGCATTTGCCCTTCGGCATTCCCGCCGATACTCAAAAACCTGATCTGCGACCCGATGTCGTCTTGTCCTTGGTTCAGTCGCGATAAAAATAGAAAGCAGACTATCGATTGAGCAGGTCAGATTCACTTGACGTTTCTTGACACCAAATCACGCGACTCTAACACACGCGATTCGTTTTACTTGGTAAGGTTCGGAGAGGTGTCCGCCTGCCGTAGGAGAGGGGACTTCATCAGCATGATGAGCGTTGCGATCATCGGTGGTGGTCCGGGCGGGCTGTTTGCCGCCTATCAGCTTGAGGCCACCTGCTCCGAAGAGGCGACGGTCACGATCTTCGAGGCGAGTAACCGACTCGGCGGCAAGATCGTCACCGAACATTTCAAGAAGGCGCCGGTCACGTTTGAGGCAGGCATAGCCGAGCTCTATGGCTACTGGAAGATCGGTCACGATCCTCTTCGATCACTCATTAAATCTCTCAAGCTACCTGTAGTCAGCATGCGAGGGAGTACCGTCATCTTCGGTGATCGTATGATGCGAAACTGGCGGGAGACCGAGCGCGTGCTCGGGGCGGAAGCGACGCAACAAATCGAGTCCTTTTACGCGACCTGCGCTACGCTCTGCACGCCCGTCGAGTATTACGATAGCCACAGCGGCACCGACAATGCGCATCCCTGGGCTCGCCGTATCCTCTCCGATTTACTCGACGAGTTATTGCCTAATGAATATGCACGTCGATATATCGAAATGGTCATACGCAGTGACTTGGCGACAGAGCCGCATTTGACCAACGCTCTCAATGGGTTGAAGAATATCCTTCTCGACCTGCCTGACTACCAAAGCTACTACACCATTCCCGGCGGGTTACAGCAGCTCATCGATCGACTAGCGGCGAAACTGAAGAGTACGATCCGGCTCAACACTCCGGTCGTGAAAGCGACGCCTCGTACTGACGGACGTTGGGATCTAGTCGTTACGGGACGCGGTAACACCCGCATCGAAACCTTCGACATGGTTCTATTCGCACTCCCAAACTACTGGCTGTCGAAGATCGAGTGGGGAAATCGGGACCTTCGAATCGCCATTCAGAAGCACCTCGCGCATCATGACCACCCAGCCCACTACTTGCGGGTCTCCGTGCTATTCGACAAGCGCTTTTGGGAGAAGCATGTCAAAGGTGATTATTGGATCAGCGACGCATTCGGCGGCTGCTGCGTTTACAACGAGAGTCTGCGGCACCCGCCGAAAACGCGGCACGGATGCCTAAGCTGGTTGATCGCAGGATCTGACGCATTAACGTACGCTGGAGTCGCCGATCGCGAACTAGCGCAGATGTGCATCGCGAGTTTACCGAGGTGTATGGGTGACAGGATGGCTCATCTGCTTGAGGTCAAGGTTCATCGCTGGGCTGCATCCGTCAGTGGTCTGCCAGGCGGTAATCCAGTGCATGACCTGAGAACCAAACACCAGCCGACGCGAGAGCAATTTCCGAATCTTTTCTTATGTGGCGATTATCTTGCTGATACGACGGTGAATGGAGCCCTCGACTCAGCCGACTTTGCTACGGACTTGATTCTCACGGAGTTGCGTCGCGGCAGATACGGAACGGATGGCGCTAAAGTGGCCGATGCGCTGCGGACGGATCCTCGCCACGCAGCGGCCGAAAAAGAGCTAACGCTCAGCAATGACTATCATGATGAGTATGCACTCGGCGCGCGCTACGAGGAGTCGTTTCGCGAATACTTTGACGAGCACTATACCTGCGACCTTATTGAGACGATTTGGGGCCTCAAGCCACCGTATCGGCTGCTGGATTGTGGAAGCGCCTCGGGACTCACACTTGCTTGCTTCGCTGAAAAGGGCGTGGAGGCGTGGGGTATTGAGAATAACGAGCATATTCACGCGGAAACAAAACCAGAGTGGAAGAACCGAAATCTGTTGGGCGATATTCGCGCGCTGCCTTTCAAAGATGGATTTTTCGATATCGTTTATGACTCATCGCTCTGTTATGTCCCCGAGCCTTTTTTGGAGAAGGCAATATCCGAGCTCTTCAGGGTGACGCGTATCGGTGTGTTTTTCGGTGGCATTACCTCCGATATGACGAAGGAAGTCATTGAGTATCACGAGATATTCGAGGGTGTTCAGGTGCTTGAGACCCAGTGGACTTGGGCCGAGCGCTTTCAGACGGCCGGCTTCAGGATCGCAACGACTGACCCAGTCGCCTTGCGAAAGGCTTGGCAGATCGAGGTGAAATCGAACGAGGGCGATCATCCGTGGTATCCAAATAAGGAGACCATCCGCTTTTGTTTCTTCTCGAAGCCCGATGCAGCTGCGCATATTGCTACGATCAATACCAAGCTACTCAAGCGGCGCAAGAAGTGACGCCGATGGAGAGTTCGTCATGGTCGCCACGAACCAGATCAACGAGCCGCAGGATGAAAAAGTAGAAGAAAGCGTTCGCTCTGGTGACGTTTCATTTGTCGTCAGATTCCTGCGGCCGTATCTCGCGCTTTATAAAAAAGCGCTTTGGTTGCTCGTCGGCGTTTTGTTGATCGAGATAGCGTTCAATTTCAGCTTCCCACTCTTTACCCAATACCTCATCGACGAAGGCCTCCAGAAAAAAAATTGGCCGATTGTGGTCTGGGTACTCGGCTTTCTCGGTTTTGCAGTGGTCGCGAGCACTGCGCTCGGCATCGCTTCGGACTATATTCATACCCGTACGGCGACCCACGTCACTCGCGACCTCAGACAGGCGCTCTTCGACCACCTGCATCGCATGTCGATACCGTATCTCCATCGAACGCAGACCGGGATAATTACTTCGCGCTTCTCTGGTGACATCGTCGTTACTGAGACGGCACTTGTCACGTCCGTACCTTATTTCGTGACGCCCGCTCTCGAGGTGATTTATTCCACAGTGCTGCTGCTGATTCTCAGCCCCGCACTGGGTGCGATTGCACTGATCGGCTTCCCGTTTGTGATGTGGGTACCGAGGCTGCTAGCCACCAAGGCCTTCGGCCTCGCTTATGACAAACGGAGGACTGAAGGAACACTCATGGGGGTCGTGCAGGAGAACGTCTTGGGGCAGCCCGTGCTCAAGGCGTTCGGTCTCGCGCGGCGCGTGCGCGATGATTTCAAAGGCATCAACAGCACATGGTTTGGCACCGCCGCACGCGGCAACTTCCAAGCGGCACTCGTAGAGCGCGCGTCTCATTCGGGGCTCTACCTTCTCCACATCATCGTTTTTGGGATTGGCGTTTACTGGGTATTCACCGATGCGATCACGTTAGGAACGCTCGTCGCTTTCGAGGGCGTGTTTTTGTCAATGGGCTATGCGATGACGGATGTCACGCAATATGTGCCGAATCTCGCCCAGGCGGTGGGTGGAGTGCGCCACATGGACGAATTCTTCCGCGAAAAACCTTCCGTCATCGATAAGACTGGAGCGACGGAAGCACCGCATTTTTCAAAGTCGATTGAGTTCGATCGTGTGTGCTTCCACTATGGGCCGGACAGCGACTTCCGCCTCGAGGATTTCAGCCTCGTCGTCCCGAAGGGCTCGATGCTGGCGATCGTCGGATCATCCGGATCGGGAAAAAGCTCGATCCTCAATCTGCTACTGCGCTTCAATGATCCGACCGCGGGTGCGATACGATTTGATGATATCGATTTGCGAGATCTGACTCAGGCGAGCTATCGATGCCAGCTTGGTGTGGTGTTTCAGGAGAACTTCCTGTTTAACACCACGATCATCGAAAATATCCGCCTCGGTAAGACCGACGCTACGATGGATGAAATTCAGGAGGCTGCTCGCCTCGCTGAAGTGGAAGACTTCATTCTCTCCCTACCGAAGCAATGGCAGACCCAGGTGGGTGAGCAGGGTTCACAACTTTCCGGTGGGCAGCGCCAACGCATCGCGATCGCCAGAGCGCTGGTGCGTAATCCCACTCTGCTTGTACTCGATGAGGCGACCAGCGCCCTTGATGTCGTCACCGAGGGACGACTTAACGAGACCCTATGTCGTATCGCAAAATCGCGAACGGTGGTGGCGGTGACCCATAGGCTCTCAAGCGTTGTCGGCGCAGATCGCATCATCGTGATGGAAGAAGGGCGGATCGCCGAATCAGGCGTGCATGAAGAGCTACTCGAACTTCATGGGCTCTATGCCGCGTTATGGCGGACGCAGCTCAAGGCGGATCCTGCTGCGGCATCCCGCTTTATGTAGCAAACGAATTGCTGTCTCGTAGGTCCTGCAGGGCGTTTACTGTAGTTTGTCGACTGACAGACGACGAGGTTCGTCGCCGGGCAGAGAGAGCGCGTACGGTATCGGGTCAGGTCACTCCGGTCGCGGGCCTGAACCGCGAGTAAGACATCAGGTGTTACACGTAACTGTAGCAGTCTGGTCGACCGTAAGCCTAGCATCCTACGAGGGTGCAAACGATGCGAAAGTTCCTGATGATGTACTTGACGGTCGCGTTGTTTACCGCCTGCTCGAGTGCGGGGCTACGTAACGATGGGTTGCGCTTCAATTGTGCGAGCTACGCCGATGAGCCGGAAATCGTCGCGCAGGATCGTGGCCCTTGCATTCCGGCACATGCCCGTGAGCAGGCGGTCAGACCGTTTCTCCGCTTGGAAACTCCGGTACACGAGCAGGGCAGCGGTCTTGCCTTGGCGATCGCTGCTGCCGTGGCACGACCCCATCGCGGCTACTTGGTCTTGGAAAATGCTGAGCGGCGTTTGCGGATACGGCTACGCTTCGGAGTGGTTTGAGCGTCATACCTTTTGAAGGCGATCAAGCTTTCGGCCACCACATCAGCATTTGCAGTCCGGTTTGCGGCACGCGCTGGTTACAGGCGGTCATGCGTCCGCCATGTGCTTTGAGCACGCGTGCGGCGATGGCCAGCCCCAAGCCCGTGCCACCGCTCGATCGTGCGCGGTCGCGCTCGACCCGGTGAAAAGGCTCAAAGATTTTTTCGAGTTCATCCATAGGGACGCCGGGTCCGTCATCGCTGATTGAAACACGGTACTCTGAATCTTCAGTCCGTAGTTCTATATGAACCTGCCCATTGTCGCGGGCATATCGCAGAGCGTTACGTACCACGTTTTCTATGGCTGCAGCAGCCCAATGGGCATCGGCGTGAATCGAGCAGGGTTCCGCTGGCAGTTTACAGTCGATATGGCGACCCAGTTGCTCGGATTCAAACTTTGCATCGGCGGCAATACTTGAAATCAGAGCACGCAAATCTACAGCCTCGCGACGCAGACTCTGAGGCTCGCCGTGTAAGC
>Ga0194131_10000623_pt1 | contig 59914 bp, 61 predicted proteins | sample TA2KigO120mmetaG_FD_148631 | JGI IMG/M metagenome (GOLD analysis project Ga0194131, IMG submission 148631) | Freshwater microbial communities from Lake Tanganyika, Tanzania - TA2015053 Kigoma Offshore 120m | ecosystem: Environmental > Aquatic > Freshwater > Lake | place: Tanzania: Lake... | reverse complement strand
GCCCAACTGACGCGCTGTCTGGGAATAGTTCTCTCCACTGGCTTTCCAGGTCTCGATGATCTCTCGAATCGGTACTCTGCGCATCGCTCATTTTATGCACCTGTACCAAATGTTGTGAGAGAACACGGACCCCTTGCCACCCCCTTGCGCGGCATGGTAAGCTGGACGCAGTGTTCTCCCCACCCAGATTCCCCACGAGTTCGAGGAGTAGCAGTGTCTTACGTGCAGTTGAGAGAGGGCGAGGACGGCGAGATGCTGTTGCGCCGCTTCCAGGCGGCCATCCAGCGCGCCGGCATCATGCGAGAGCTGCGCAACCGCCGCTTCTTCCGTTCCAAAGGCGAGCAGATCCGCATGGACAAGGCCCGCAGCATCCGCCGAGCCCGCCGCCGCCGCAACCGCTAGCCGAGTCCGTCTGCTTCGCGCCAACAGGCCCGTTCTCTGCGGGCCGGTTCCTTTTGCCCCCAGGCTGCGCCTAACGCCGTCCGCCGCTGTTCGTTCTATCATGTGATGTGGCCGGCCTGGGCCACCCGCACGCCCATACTCCGGCGCCGGAGGTGACCCCGTGCTCTTCCGCATCCTCTCTTTAGCCGCCATCGCTCTGTTGCTGGCAGCCGTGGCCGCGTGTTCCAACCCAAGCCCAGCGCCCACACCGGCCGAAGCCGTATCTCCGGCGGCAAACGCCTCCGCCGAGGCCACGCCCACCTCTGGCCAGGTCGTTGTCACGCACCAGGCTTCGCCCACCGTCGTGGACCAGGCCGCGCCGGACGAACTCGGCGGGGTCACGCCCAGGGCCGACCTCCTCGGCGCCGAAGGGCAGACCTACACCACTGTCGAGGTGGTCAAGCTGCTTAAGCCCTCGGTGGTCCAAGTCCTCACCGAGGTCGTGGCCATGGACTTCTTCGGCATGCCGGTGCCCGACACGGGCGCCGCCGAGCTCGGGCTAAGGGAAGGCGACGCCATCGTCCAGCTCGGCGACACGCCCATCCGCAACACGGGCGACCTGTACAAGTTCCTCCGGAAGCACCTGGCGGGCGAGACGGTCGTCATCGTGTACTACCGCGGCCCCCAGAAGATCACCGCCGACATCCGCATCAGCGAGCGCCCGGCGACGCCGTAGACAGCCTCATGCCTTCCGGTGCGTCGGATTGCGCCAGGCCATGCCGTCGGTCTTGCAGAGGAACTCGCGCAGGAGCGCCGGGCTGGTGGCGATGATGCCGTCACTGCGCAGTGCGGCCGGCTGGCCCGTGCGGTCGGTCGCGACACCGCCGGCCTCCTGGGCCAGCAGGATGCCCGCCACCTGGTCCCACGGCTCGAGTTGGTGGTGGAAGAATAGGTCCACGCGTCCGCAGGCGGCCCACGACAGGCCGAGCGCCGCCGAGCCCATGATGCGCACCGTCTGCATCCCCGGCCACAGCCCCACCAGGAGCTTCAGCCCGTTGGCCGCGCCCTCGTTCTGGTAGCTCAGGTCGGAGCCGAAGATGCAGTCGTCCAGAGCCGTACGTTGGGACACGCGGATCCGCTGCCCGTTCAGGAACGCTCCCTTGCCGCGCTCTGCGAAGAACAGCTCGTCGCGCACCGGGTCATGGTTCACGCCCACGACCGGCTCGCCGTCGCGGGCCAGCGCCACCACCACCGAGTAGTGGGGGATGCCCGAGGCGTAGTTCCGCGTCCCGTCCAAGGGGTCCACGATCCAGGTGTACCCTTTGCCTGCTCCAGGCGGACCTCCCGTGCCTTGAGCGCGGGCCGCGGACTCTTCGCCCAGGATGGACATCCCCGGATACTCGCGCTGCAGCAAGGCGATGACCTCCACCTCCACCTCCTTGTCCACGTCGGTAACCACGTTGCCACGCCCCTTGAACGTCACCTGCTTGACTTGGCCGAACCGCTCCACGAGGATGCGCCCGGCCAGCCTCGCGGCGTCCTGCGCGACCTCCGCGGCCGCCGAGCCGCTCCTGCCCTTCGGTAACTCTTCCACACACTCACCTCTCTAACGGACTTGGGGGTACCCTTAACCCGGCGTGCATACGCGGTCTCTTTTCGTGACCATCGCTATCCGAGGGTGCTATTTGTGAATGATTGCACCATTACCGCCTCGGCCTCCCCGCGGCAGCCTTACATCGCGGAGACCATTCACCTGTCGCGGCACGATGCGCCGATGTCCGATTGACCGCTCCCTGTGCGGCCCTGGGGATGTCCACATTATCCACATCTTGCGGAGCTTGCCAACAGGCCATGGAAAAGTGGTCGAAAACTCCCTTGACACCCCTTGCCCTTCATTGAAAAGCCGGTGCTACAATCTCCTTCGGCCTGAGAGCCGTTCCGGGTTCGTTGGCAGAGCAGCGCATGGCCATCGGCTTCTTTGGCCCTACACGAGGATGGAGACCATACATGAACAATTCAGACGCGAAGCACGTCTGGGAAGCCGTGCTCGGCGAGTTGCAGCTCCAGGTCACCCGGCCCTCCTACCAGACGTGGCTCAAGAATACCGTAGGGGTTTCCCTCTCCGACGGGACCCTGGAAGTCGGCACGCCTAGCGCCTTCGTCGCCGAGACGCTGGAGCAGCGCATGTATTCGCTCATCTCACAGGCCGCCGAGCGCGTGGCGCACTCCCCCATCGAGGTGCGCTTCCGCGTCCTGGGCAGCCCCGCCGGGCAAGCCGCGCCCACCGCACAGCCTGACCCGGAGCCACGCTCTTCCCCGGGAGCGGTGCGCTCCCGCTACCCTGCGCTTGTGGCTGCGAGGGCTACCCCGCCTGCGCCCGAGCCGTCCCGTGGGCCGGTCCAGCCCGTCACCATGGCCGAGGAACGCCCCTCTTCTGCCGCGGCGGTGATGGAGCCGGCCCCCGAGCACCAAGCTCCTGCGGCTGTGCAACCGCGGCCTGCGCCGACTAGCCGGGCTATCCCCGCCAAGCGCACCTTCAACCCCGCCTACACCTTCGGCACCTTCATCGTGGGCAAGTCAAATGAGCTTGCCCACGCCGCCGCGTTGGCCGTCGCCGAGCGCCCCGGCTCCGTTTATAACCCGCTCTTCATCTACTCCGATGTCGGTCTGGGCAAGACCCATCTGCTCCATGCCATCGGCCACGCCGTAGAGGCGCGCGGCCTCCATCCCATCTACGTCACCACCGAGGAGTTCACCAACGAGTACATCAAGGCGATCCGCGAGGGGAGGGCCGAGGATTTCCGCCTCCGCTACCGCAGCGCCGACATCCTGCTCCTGGACGACATCCAGTTCCTGATAGGGAAGGAGCAGACCCAGGAAGGCTTCTTCCATACCTTCAACGCTCTCCATATGACCGGGCGGCAGGTCGTCATCTCCAGCGACCGGCCCGTCACTGCCTTGGCGCTTCTGGAAGACCGGGTGCGCTCCCGTCTGGCCGGTGGCCTCGTTGTGGACATCCAGGCCCCAGACCTGGAGACCCGCCTCGCCATCCTCCGGGCCAAGGCCGACTCGCTCCACCGCTCCATCTCCCCCGATGTGCTTCAGTTCCTCGCAGAGCGGATCCACCACAACATCCGCGAGCTCGAGGGCGGCCTCACCCGCTTGGCCGCCTACGCCGACCTCGTCGGCTCCGAGGTGACCGTTGACCTCGCCCGTCGGGCCATCGCCGACGCCCTCTACCAGGCCGAGCGGCGCCGACCGACCGAGCAGGATGTCATAGGTGCGGTCTCCTCGTACTTCCACGTGGAGAAGGAAGTGCTCCTGGGCCGCCTCCGGGACAAGCGCACAGCCCTGGCTCGCCATGTGGCCATGTATCTCCTCCGTCAGGAGTCCCGCCTTGGCCTCTCCGCCGTCGGGCGGGCGCTCGGAGGCAAGGACCACTCAACGGTCCTCCATGCCTGCCTACGCATCGCGCAGCAGATGGATACCGATGCTCACCTGAGGCGCGACGTCCTGAACATACGGGAGGCTCTCGGCACCCGAGGCAAAGAACGGCCGTCCTAGCCTAAAGCCCTTTCATGTTGACAACTCACGGCGGTGTTGTGGATAAGCGTCCTCCTTTGTGGACAACCCTCCCTGTTTACCAACGTCTTTCCCCTTGTTCACCGCGCTCCACAGACTCTCCACCGTCTATCCAAAAGCCTTCGCCGTACACTCTCTTGATACAATCCCTATAGCACGCCGTGGGCGGCAGATATCCCCACAGGCCGCCCCCCATACTGTTGTTATCTGTGAAAGACACTTCACTAGATGATTGACTGTGTAGCTATCCACATCGTCAGTGGCAGTGGTGGGTCGGGCTGCATAAGCGGCCGGAGAGAAAAGTTTATCCCGTATGGCGGTCCGGATGGCGGAGATGGAGGGAACGGGGGCGATGTTTACCTCGAAGTGAATCCAAACCTAACGACGCTCTTCGAATTCCAGCACAAGAAGCATTTCAAGGCGGAAGGCGGTGGACCCGGGGCCGGACAGCAGAAGCATGGGAAGAATGGCGCAGACACACGTATAGAAGTCCCGCAGGGAACCGAGGTTTGGGTGAGGGAAGAGCAGAGGGCAACCCGGCGGTTGGCCGACCTGACTGCCCCAAGGCAGCGCCTCCTAGTCGCGAAGGGAGGCCATGGGGGACGCGGCAACGCGAGGTTCGTCACCTCGACGAACCGGTTTCCCTTGCTGGCTGAGGAAGGAGAGCAGGGGCAGAAGATAACCATCCAGCTTGAACTGAAGCTGCTGGCGGACGTTGGCATCGTTGGGACGCCCAACGCGGGGAAGTCCAGCCTACTGGCGGCCGTGTCTGCTGCCCGGCCCAAGATTGCTGACTATCCATTCACGACCCTCGAACCAGTCCTCGGGGTCGTGAATCACAAGGGACAGAGCTTTGTCATGGTGGACATCCCGGGGCTGATCAAGGGAGCGCACGCTGGAGCGGGGCTAGGGCATGAGTTCCTCCGTCACGTCGAGCGAACCCGCGTCCTCATCCACCTCGCTGACGCATCCGCAGAAGACCCCGTCGCCAGCCTTCGTCAGGTGGACAAAGAGATGGCCCTGTTCGACGAGCGGCTGGCGAAAAAGCCCCAGGTTATCGCCTTGAACAAGATGGACATGCCCGAAGCCCGCCAGCGTGAACCGGAAATCCGGCAGAGGCTGGCGGGCGAAGAGCGGCCGGTGTTCGCCATGTCAGCTGCCACCAGGGAGGGCATCCCGACCCTGATGGATGCAATCCTGGAACTCCTTGTGGCAGCCCGCAAGGAACATGCGGCATCTACGGCGGAACCGGAGCCCCGCCCGCCAGGCAAGCGGGCGGAGGAGTTGCCCGTCCTACGGCCCAAACCGGAGCGCAAAGGCATCGAGGTGGAGCGGAAGGGCGATGTGTTTGTGATAACCTCGCCCGAGGTGACGCGAGTGGCAGCCATGGTGGACGAAGCCAACTGGGCCGCGAGGACGCAGTTCTACCAGCGGCTCGTGAAGACCGGCGTGGTCCGGCAGCTCGAAAAGATGGGTGTCAAGCCCGGCGACCACGTTCGCGCGGGCAAGCTCGAATGGGAGTGGGAGTAGCGTGCGCATCGGCCTGTTCGGCGGCACCTTCGACCCCATCCACCTGGGCCACCTCCTCAAGGCCGAGGAAGCAAGGGAGTTCATGTCCCTGGACGAGGTGTGGTTCGTCCCTGCTGGCCAGCCGTGGCTGAAGAGCGACCGGCAGGTTTCGGAAGCGCGACACCGGCTGGCGATGGTGGAAATCGCGGTGTCGTCCAACCGCCGCTTCCGCGTCTCGGACATGGAGGTCCGGCGGCCTGGGCCGTCCTACACCCTTGACACGCTTCGGGAGATGCGCCGCCAGCTCGGGCCTGAGGAGCAGATCTTCCTCCTTCTGGGCGCCGACTCGCTGCGGCACATGGAGCGGTGGCACCGGCCTGAGCAGGTGCTGAAGCTGGCGAAACTCGTGACCTTCAACCGTCCGCCCGGCGAGGGCGGCCAGACCGACGGCTTCCAGCCCGAGTGGCTCGACCGCGTCCTTCCGGGTGCAGGCAGGGGGGTCCTCGTCTTGGACGGGAGCCAGATCGCCATCAGCGGGACGGATATCCGCGCACGCGTGGCCGAGGGCCACTCAATCAAATACCGCGTCCCCGAGAAGGTCGAGGCGTACATCCTCAAACACAGGCTGTACCGGGTGCAGGCCGCATCCAAGCGAGAGGGAAGAGGGCAATGAGTCAGCGGATGATAGCCAACCTGATCCTCGAACTTGCCAAACGCCGGGGCGCGCTGCAGTTCGGCCAGTTCAAGCTCTCCGCGGGCGGCACGTCGAGCTACTACTTCGACGGACGGCTCCTGACCCTTGACCCCGAAGGGGCTTACCTGGTGGCCGTGGCGCTGCTGCCGCTACTGTACGCATGCCGCGCCGAGGCCATCGCAGGGCCGACCCTCGGCGCCGACCCGATCGTCGCCTCCGTCGCCGCCGTCAGCCACCTGGAGGGGCTGCCCATCCCCGGCCTCATCGTGCGCAAAGAGGCCAAGGGCCACGGCACGAGCCGGATGATTGAAGGGCCGCTGAAGCCGGGCGCACGAGTCGCCGTCGTGGACGACACCTGCACCTCCGCCGCGTCCTTGTTCCACGCCATCGCCGCCGTCGAGGAGGCGGGCTGCCAGGTCGTCAAGGTGCTCTGCATCCTCGACAGGAACCAGGGCGGCAGTGCCGAGTTGCGACGCCGTGGCTACGACTTCGCCGCCATCCTCGCCGCCGACTCCTCCGGCGCTATCGCCCCCTCGGACAGGTAACGATATCTGGAGAAAGAGGCTCTCCAGATATCGTTACCTGTCCGAGGGGGCGATAGATGCGCCCTGAGCGGACGGTGCGGACGTGCGTGAGGCGTTTGCGGGCCTCGACGGAGACCTTCATCGCGTCCGCAAGAGAGAACCCACCTTCGTCCATACGAAGGACGGTCGCGTCGCCCACCGCGCCAGCCTTCAGCGTCCCCAGCCGCTCTGCGATGCCCATCGTCTTCGCCGTCGCCGCTGTGCTCAGCCGCACCACCTCGGGCAGGGGCATCCCCATGTGCAGGAACTTGGACAGCGTCGTTACCTGGTCGAACACCGGGCCGTCCGCGTTGTAGCGGTGCAGGTCGCCGCTGACATTGCCGGGGAAGAACCCCCGGGCGAAGGCCTTCTCTGCCACCCGGAACGAGAACGAGCCCGCGCCGTGGCCCACGTCGAAGACCACACTACGCCTCTGGGCGTCCAAGATGGCGTCATTCACCTTCCCCGCGTCATCCAGGATGCCATCCGTCAGACCGTGGAAGGTGTGGGTAACCAAGTCGCCAGGCCGCAGCTTCGTCACCAGCTGCTCCAGGGGGTCTTGGTGTTGCCCACGTGGACCATCACAAACCCGCCGAAGGCCGACGCCGCCTCCAGGGCGCGTTTGAGCGCCTCCACGTCGTGTCGCCCGCGGTGGGCCGCGCCAGCCGCGCTTTGATGCCCAGGATAAGGTCGCGGTGCCGCTTCGCGGCATTCACAGCGTCCTCCACGTCGGCCCAGCGGATGTCCGTCAGCTCGCCGATCTTGGGCGAGATCATCCGCGCGGATGCGATGTTGCGTAGGGCGAACAGCCGGGAGTGTGCGCGCCCGACGTGCCCGCGTCCACCGCCGTCGTCACGCCCTTGGAGATGTTGATCTGGTCGGGGTCCACCCCGTAGTGGGAGACGCCCCAGAAGGTGTGGACGTGCAGGTCCACCAGCCCTGGGACGACCAGGAGGCCCGTCGCCTCGAGCACCTCGGCGGCCTCGCCGGTGCCGATGGACTGCCCTACGGCGGCGACCTTGCCGTCGGCGAAGGCGACGTCCCGGACGGCGTCCAGACCCTGCGGCGGGTTCACGACCGGAGCGCCCTTGATGACCAGGCTGTACTTCATTCAAGCCGCTTTTCAGGAGCTAAGGGGACGTTTTCCAAGGTTCTCGCTGAGGTGCCATAGAGGGCCTCGTGTGCCGCCCTCAGCTCGTCGAAGCGCTCTCGGTACGCCTGGTCCGCCACGGGGTCGCTGGTCATGATGACCGCGTCCTCGCGGTTTTCGGAGTAGTACCCCTTACGCAGGCCGCGCTCGGTGAGGCCGTACTTCTTGTAGAGGTTCTTAGCCACCTCGTTGGACTGGCGCACCTCGAGGGTGACGACGGACGCGTTCCGCGCCATCGCCTGCTCAATGGCCGCGATGAGCAGCAGTTCGCCCACGCCCTTGCCCCTGTGCTGCGCGTCCACCCCGACGGAGACGACGTGCGCCTCGTCGGCCATGTACCATAGGCCGATGAAGCCTACCGGCTCCCCCTCGGCGGCTGGCGCCGCACTGCCTGTCCTGAGCTTGTCGAAGGAGCCGCGCCAGGGGGCGAAGCACAGGATGCGTCCGAGAAGGCCTGGCCGCTCGTCTCCGGCGGCGTCCTGCAGGGGGGCAGCCTCACCGCCCACACGTTTGAGGCAGACGACGAGGTAGCTGGCCAGTTTATTCTTCAACTCGCGGCGGAACGAGGTGGGCGGGAAGAGGGTGGGAAAGGCGTCGCCCTCGATGCGGGCGCAGGTATGCACGTCTTCCTCGTGCATCGGGCGCACAAGGTAGGGCATCGTCCGTGTGGAGGACTTCTGCTGGATAGCCAAAGGCTGCCTCTGCGGCGTTGTCTAGTATAGCAGGGCTAGCCGTCTACCCCCTGAGGGAAGCTGCAAACCAACCGCGGACCTGTTACGTTATATATGACGACGCGGGCTGTACTTAGGGGGCAAGCGGCGGCTCCCCCACAGGAGGGCGGAACGGTATGGGCGGCAAGGACGGGGCAGAAGTACTGGCGAGGATAGACGGCCTGGTCGCCCAGGCCCAGTCCGGCGACAAGCGCGCGCTGGCGGCCCTCTACGACCACTTCTACGACCGTATCTACCGCTACGTCTCGTTCAAGACCGGCAACCCCGCCGAGGCCGAGGACATCACCGAAGTAGTGTTCCTCCGGATGCTCGAATCCATCAAGTTCTACAAGCCCCAAGGCTTCCCGTTCTCCTCGTGGCTGTTCCGCATCGCCCATAACCTGGTGGTGGACCACCACCGCAGGCGCGCCAGGGACATGAGCAGCCCCCTGGAGGCCGCGTCCCACGTGGCCGGCCACTCGGCCGTCAGCCCCGACGAGCAGATGGATGTGAAGTTCGCCATGGCCGAGGTGAACGAGGCCATGGAAGGCCTCACCGACCTGCAGCGCGAGGTTATCACCCTGCGGTTTGCGGGCGGCCTGTCCGTCCAAGAGACGGCGCGGGCCGTCGGCAAGAAAGAGAACGCGGTGAAGGCGCTCCAACACGCCGGCATCCGCAAGCTGCGCGGCATCCTTATCCCCAGCGGCAGGCCCGTCGAGTCCCGACCAGTCGGGACGTGGTAGTCCCTACGGACTGCTGGCACCTCCGATGAGCGCAGAGCTAGAGAAAATCCTGGACGAGTGCATCGAGCGGCTGGCCGCCGGCGGGAGCGTCGAGGCGTGTCTCACCCGCTACCCCGGCCACCGCGACGAACTGCTGCCCCTGCTGGAGGCGGCGTGGAAAGCGATGCATGCGGCGGAGACGACACGGCAGAACCCCGCGGCCAAGGCCAGGGGCCTCTACCGGCTCACCCAGGTCGCCTCCCAGGACGTCCCCCAGCGTGACCACACCCGTGTCCCCTTCTGGCGGCGGCCCGTGGCCAAGCCGATCGCGTTCGCGCTTGTAACGGTGCTTCTGGTGCTCGGCCTGAGCAGCGTCGCCGCTGTGAGGTCGTCGGACGCCGTGCCCGGCGACTCCCTCTACTGGGTCAAGACCACCAAGGAGGGCGTCAGCCTCTGGCTCCCCAAGTCCGACGCCGACCGCGCCGAGATGCACGCCCACCTGGCCGGCGACCGTGGGCGCGAGATGCGCGTCCTCGTGGAGCGGGGCCGTCTTGCCGATGCCGAGCAGGTCCTCGTCAGGGTACGGTACCACCTGGCCCGGTCCGCGGACTACGCCGGGGTCGTCGTCACCGTGGGCCGCGCCGAGATGCCTGCGCCGCCGCGCAAGCTGCAGGGCGACCCACGCATCGGCATCATCCGCATCACCTTGGAGCGTGATGGCGAGGTCGTCATCGCGCGCCGGACCGAGATTGCGGGCCGCATCCCCCACCACAACAGGGAGCGGGCCCAGCGCATCCTCCGCGACTTCGAGCTCTCCTACCGCGTCATGCTCACCGAGCTCGAGGGCGACCCCCTGGTCAACCCCTTCTGGCGCGTCGAGCCCGCCGTACCCTTCGACCTCCGCATCCCCCTCGACGAGCGGTAGCATCGCCGGACAGCCTCACCCAGAGATTCGAAAGCCGACCGGCTCGTAATTACCTATGCTGCCTAGCGCAGGGCGCGGGCGGACAGGTGGGCCAGGTGGGCGGCGATGGCGGCGTTGACCGCGGCGCGGCGCTCCGTCTCCGCCAGTGTCCGGAACTCGCCGTCGAAGAAGAAGACGAACTCCCCCAGGGAAACCGGTTCGTCCTACGGCGATGCGGCCCGAGGAATCTCTGCAGCTTCGCCTGCAACGGCGGCCTGGGCGAGAGGCTCCGTGGGCATGGGCGCACCCTCCAATTGCCCCAGGCTGGTCAGGGACATCTCCTCTCGGGACTGAGGCCCTTGAGCTGTCTTGGGGATGTCTGTCATGAGCATATCCTTTCGTTGAACTTTAGATACGCTTCATCCTCCGACAGATTCGCCGCCTGCCCGCGTTGTAGAATCAAACGATGGACATCATCCTCCGGATATGGCGCCTGATGGCGCGGTACCGCTGGTGGCTCGTGGGCGCGTATGCCACCACCCTCGGCGCCCTGGCCGCGACGCTCGTGCTGCCGTGGTTCCTGGGCGTCGCCGTGGACCGCGCCGTCGAGATGTTCCAGGCCGGCCATGTCTCCACCGGCGCGCTCCTCTGGTTGGGGTTGCTCCTCGCCGGCCTGACCGTGCTCCAGGGCCTCCTCCACTTCGGCCAGACCTACACGGCTGAGGCGCTGTCCCAGTACGTCGCCTACGACCTGCGCGACCGCTTCTACGACCGCGTCCAGCGCCTCAGCTTCGAGTTCCACGACCGCCACCACACCGGCAACCTTATGTCCCGCGCAATCTCCGACGTCGAGGCCGTCCGCGTCTTCGTCGCCTTCGGCCTGCTCCGCACGCCCTACTTCGCCCTCCTGTTCTTCACCAGCTCGGGCATCCTATTGTGGCTGGACTGGCGGCTCGGCCTGATGGTCATCGGCTTCATCCCTCTGCTGCTCCTCTACTCCATCCGCACCCGGAGCGAGATGCGGAGCATCTGGCAGCGCATCTCCGAGCGGATGGGCGAGTTGAGCACCGTCCTCCAGGAGAACCTGACGGGCGTGCGCGTGGTGAAGGCCTTCGCCGCCGAGCGGCACGAGGAGCGCAAGTTCGACGAGAAGAACGTGCAAGTCGCCGAGGAGTCGGTCCGCGCGACGCGGGTGCGGGCATCCAGCACGGCGGTCATGGTCATGGTGTTCATGCTGGCGATGGCGCTCATCCTGGGGTACGGCGGCTCGCGTGTTATCAATGGCGAGATGACCCTGGGCGACTTGACGCGCTTCCTGCTGTACGGCCAGGGCCTGGTCTTCCCTGTACGCATGATTGGCTGGCTGGTGAGCATGTTCGCGCGCGCGGTGGCCTCTGGCCAGCGGCTGTTCGAGGTGCTGGACGCAGAGTCCGCCGTCCGCGACGCCCCGGACGCCGCCGAGATGCCCCGCGCCAAGGGCCACGTGCGGTTCGAGGACGTCCATTTCAGCTATGCCGAGAGGCAGCCCGCCCTCCAGGGCATCAGCTTCGAGGCCAAGCCAGGCCAGATCGTCGCTCTCCTGGGCGCGCCAGGTAGTGGCAAGAGCACCGTGGTGAACCTGCTGCCGCGCTTCTACGACGTGACCTCCGGCAAAGTGACGATAGATGGCCGGGACGTGAGTGAGGTGGCCGTCGAGTCGTTGCGCCGCAACGTTGGCATCGTCCAGCAGGACGTGTTTCTGTTCTCCGCCTCGCTGCGCGACAATATCGCCTACGGCCGCCCGGATGCGGCCATGGCCGCGGTCGAGTCGGCTGCCCGGACGGCCCAACTCCACGAGCTGGTGGCCTCGCTCAAGGACGGCTACAATACCGAGATAGGAGAGCGCGGCGTGAACCTCTCCGGCGGTCAGCGGCAGCGCGTCGCCATCGCCCGTGCCCTGCTCCTTGACCCGCCCATCCTGGTGCTCGACGACTCCACCTCCAGCGTGGACGCCGGGACCGAGGCCCTGTTCCGGCAGGCCATGGAGTCCCTTATGAAGGGGCGGACCACCTTCGTCATCGCCCACCGGCTCAGCAGCGTGCGCAGGGCCGACCTCGTGCTGGTGCTCAAGGACGGCCGCATCGCCGAGCGCGGCACCCACGAAGAGCTTCTGGCGCGGGGCGGACTCTACCGGCAGATCTACGAGCTTCAATTGCTGCCGCGGGAGCGCAAAGACGAACGGCGGTGGACGCCCGCTGCAGCAGCGCAGGGGGCCGCGCGATGATTGGCCACCACGCCATGCGCGTCCCTTCCAGGGCCGAGCAGGACGACGAGCTGTTCGGTGCGGTGTACGACCCACGGGTCGTGCGCCGCCTGCTGCCGTACCTGCGCCCGTACCGCAAACTGCTGGCCGTCGCGGTCGTGGCGATGCTCGTCTCCACCGGCACGGGCGTCGCCGTCCCCTGGCTCATCAAGATCGGCATAGACAGCTACATCGCCACCGGCGACCTGGGCGGCCTGAGTTGGCTCATCGGCTTCTTCGTCGCCAATGCCTTGGTCAACTGGGGCGCCAGCTACGCGCAACAGATCGCGATGGAGCGTGTCGGCCAGGGGATGCTATACCGCCTTCGCAGAGACATGTTCGCCCACCTGCAGCGTCAGCCCGTGTCGTTCTACGACCGGACCGAGGTGGGCCGCCTCATCTCGCGGGTGCTCGGCGACGTGGGGCAGCTTCAAGAGTTGGCGTCCATGGCCGTGATAGTCCTGTCCGACTTCGTAAGCCTCATCGCCATCGTGGTGGCCATGCTGCTGCTGGATGTGAAACTTGGCCTGCTGGCGATGGCGGTGCTGCCCATCCTGGTGGCCGTCATGTATGCGTGGCAGCCCTTCGCCAGGCGAAGCTTCGTCCGGGTGCGCCGGGCCATCTCCGTGGTCAATTCAGACCTGAACGAAAACATCGCCGGCGTGCGCGTGGTGCAAGGCCTGAACCGCCAAGACCATAACCGCAAGGCCTTCGACGTCAACAACCGCGAGCATCTTGACGCCAACCTGTCGGCCACCGCACTGTCGTCCGGCCTGATGCCTGGGGTTGACCTGCTCACCGGCATCTCCCTGGGCCTAGCCATCTACTTCGGCGGTCTGATGATTACCGAGGGTGCGCTCCAGGTCGGCGTGCTGATAGCCTTCGTGATGTACGTGCAGCGGTTCTTCGACCCCGTCCGTAACCTCACCATGCAGTACAGCCAGCTTCAGCGCTCCATGGCCTCGGGCGCGCGCATCTTCGACCTCCTCGACACCCAGCCGGACATGGTGGACGCCCCCGGCGCCAAAGATATGCCAGCCATCAAGGGAGAAGTCGAGTTCCGCGACGTGAGCTTCGGCTACGGGTCCGGCCCCGATGCTCTCAAGCATGTGGACATGCGCGCCCGGCCCGGCGAGACCGTCGCCGTCGTCGGCCCCTCTGGCGCGGGCAAGACGACCCTCGCCTCACTCCTCATGCGTTTCCGTGACGTGCCCGAGGGCCGTGGGGCCGTCCTTGTGGATGGTATGGACGTCCGCCAGGTGAAGCGGGACTCGCTCGTGCGGCAGATGGGGATGGTGCTCCAGGAGCCGTTCCTTTTCTCCGGCACCATCCGTGAGAACATCAAATACAACCACGCCGACGTCAGTGACGACCGCATGGTCGAGGCGACCAAGGCCGTCGGTGCCCACGACTTCGTCATGCGGCTGGAGAAGGGTTATGACACGGTGCTCCAGGAGCGCGGAGGTAATCTGAGCCAGGGCCAGAGGCAGCTCATCAGCTTCGCCCGCGCCATCGCAGCCGACCCGCGCATCCTGGTGCTGGACGAGGCGACGGCCAGCGTGGACAGCCACACCGAGGCGATGGTCCAGGCTGCCCTCAAGAAGCTGCTGGAGGGCCGCACCGCTGTCGTCATCGCACACCGCCTGTCCACCGTCCGCGATGCCGACCGCATCGTCGTTCTTAACAGCGGACGCATCGTCGAGGAGGGGCGGCACCCCGAACTCATGGCCCGTGACGGCCTCTACGCGCGGCTCTACCGCATGAATTTCGAGGAGTCGCCGACGAACTGGCCGGTCCGCGATGAGTCAGGAAATGGGAGGAGCGGCAATGGGCGTGAGTGATAACAGGGCGGCGCTGCTGCGCTCGGTTGTGGCGTTCAACAACGTGCGCGACCGGTCGGGGTACTTCGACCTGTACACCCGCGACGCGGTCACACCCGATCTGCCAGGTGGCCTTCCGCCGGACCTGAACGGTTTCCGGCGCTACTACGCCGAACTGTGGGCCGCCTTTCCGGACATGCACCTGACGGTGGAGGACATCGTGGCCGAAGGGGATTCGGCGGCCGGGCGCTTCGTCGTCACCGGCACGCACCTTGGCCCCTTCAAAGGCATCGCCCCCACCGGCAGAAAGGTGCGCTTCGAGGGCATGACCATGCTCCACTTCCGCAACGGGAAGTGCATCGAGCGGTGGGGCATCTTCGGCATCTCTGGGGTGATGGCGCAGCTACGAGCTACCCCAGACGGGTCCAAGAAGCCTGCAGAGACGAAGAGCCTCGCCGACCTGAACAAACAGACCGTCTATGAGTACACCCTGGCCGTGCAGCGTCACCGCGACTTCGATGCCATCGAGCGGACCATCTCGCCCGACTTCTACAACCACGACGTGCTCCCCGCCCTGCCGCGCAACCGCGAGGGCTCCAAGCAGCTCTTCCATATGCTGTGGCGCGTCTTCCCCGACATGGACGTGGCCATCCACGACCAGGTTGCGGAGGGCGACATGGTCGTGACGCGTAAGACCATCACGGGCACGCACAGCGCCGAGTTCCTTGGCGTGCCGACGACCGGCAAGCGTGTAGCGATAGAGGTCATAGACATCCTGAGCGTCCGCGACGGCCTCATCACCGGCCACTGGGCACAGGCCGACCTGCTGGGCCTGTACCGCCAGATGGGCGTCGAGCCGCCCGCGTAGCATTCACTCCCAGGAAGGTCACGACGCGAGAGTTATACTTCCTCCCCCCTTGAGGGGAGAGGACTGAGGTGAGGGGGCGAAAAAGTCTGTCGTGTCCCCCGTCGTCTTCACCATCGGCCACAGCCGCCACGCCTGGGAGAGGTTCCGCGCCCTGCTGAAGGCAACGCCGGTCGAGGTGCTGGTGGACGTACGCACCCACCCCTTCAGCTGGTTCGCGCCCTTCGCCAACCGCACGAGGCTGCCCGCTCTGTTGGAGGCCGAGGGTATCGAGCACCGCTGGATGGGCGATACCCTCGGCGGCAAGCCACCAGACCCATCGTTGTACGGTCCGCGCCGCTGGCCCGACTTCGAGAAGATGCGCCGCCAGCCCGCGCTCCAGAAGGGCATCGAGGAGCTGGCCGAGCTGTCACGGGAGCGGGTCGTGGCCATCATGTGCGCCGAGGAGGATCCGGCCCACTGCCACCGCGCGCTCCTCATCGCGCAGGAACTGGAACACCAGGGGCTGACCATCGCCCACATCAGGGCGATGGGGTAGGGTGCTCCTCGCTACACTATCGTGAAGGTGGAGCCGAGTGGAGTCTTTGTCACCTCGATGCGGACGGGAAACGCCTCCTTTACCTCTTCCACGTGGGTGATGACCAATATCTTCTTGAAGTCGTCCTGGATGGACTGGATGGCCTCTTTCAGCCGCTCCTGTCCGGCGGAGTCCTGGGAGCCGAACCCCTCGTCAATGAACAGGATGGGCAGGGGCGCGCCCGACCTCCGGGCCAGCAGCTTGGACAGCGCGATGCGCAGCGCGAAGTTGATGCGGAACCCCTCGCCGCCGCTGAACGTTTCGTAGCTGCGGGTCCCCACCTCGTCGGCGATCTTGACTTCCAGTTCCTCGGCGGTGGTCCCGCGCCGCACCGCACCCTGGCGCAGCTCCAGCTTGAGGTGCATCCTACCGTCCGTGAGCCGGGACAGCAGTTCGTTGGAGTCCGCCTCGAGCTGGGGTATGGCCGTCTCGATGATGAGGGCCTGGATGCCGTTCTTGCCGAAGGCCCCGGCGAGCTCGTCGTACACAGCCTTCTCGTCCGCCTCTTGGCGCCGCTCCACCTCCAGCTGCCGCGCTTCCGCCTCCACCGCGTCGCACCGCGCAAGTGAGGCCTCCAGCGCTCCATGGCGCTGCAGCGCCTTTCCGTAGCCGGCCTCAAGCTCCATTAAACTACGTTGCGCTGCCGCAAGCCCGCGCTCTGCGTCCGCGAAGCCCTGAAGGTCGCGCTGGAGCGCCTGACGGGCCTCGTCGAGGCGCTTGACCTCCTGGCGGCGGCGTTCCAGGGAGCCGGACGTGTCCTGTAGGGCCTTTTGCTCGGAAGGCAGCCTGCCCTTGGCGTCCACCAACTGCCGGTGGAGGTCGGCGTACTGCTCCAACGAGCGCGCCTCGCCCTGCGTCCTCCGGTGGGCCTCCTGGTTATAGCCAAGTTCGGCAGATCTGGCCTCCAGATCAGCCAGCTTATCGCGCTGCTCATGGGCAAAGTCATTCGACCGCAGCCGAGCCTCCGCATGGGCCAGCCCGCGCCGCGCTGGCTCGAGAGCATCCAATGCCTGCCGCGACTCCCGCAGTTCGCGTTCTAGGCCCTCGACGCGCCGGTGGAGCAGGGCGCTTTTCTGGTTGAGGGCCTTGAAGAGCTGTTCCGCGCGGGCCGCAGACCCTTGCTGCTCCCGCCGCGCGACCTTGAGCTGCGCCTCGGCTTGGTCGCGGCTCTGCTTCGCGGCCTCGTACCGCGCCCGGTACTCGCTTCGCAGGTGCGCCTGCCCCTCTGGCCCGAGCGCCTGCTTGCAGACAGGACAGGCAGCCCCGGGCTGCAAGAGTAACTCGGCCTTGCTCCGCGCCTCGGCCATCTCTTTGGTCAGACCATCCGAAGTCTGCTCCAAAGCCGCGGCCTTGCCAGCCGAGTCGCTGGCGGAGACCCGCAAGGCCTCAATGGCCTTCTCTTCCTCGCCGAGGCCTGCCAGTTCCCGCAAGGTGACCTCAAGCTCACGTTCGAGTTGGGGAAAGCGTGCCGCCTTCGGGGCCAGGTCTCGCTCGAGGGTGTCGCGCAGCCTCTCCCCTTCGGCCTGTAGCCTGCCGCCCTGGTCAGCGATGGCACGTTCCAGCGGCGCCTTCTCTTCAGCGAGCTTGTTCAGCCTGGCGAGGGCGTGGGTGAACCGCTCTAGCTCCCCGCGTGCCGACTCGTACGCCTGGAAACGGTCTGATATCTCGGCCTCGCGGACGAGCAGCGCCTCGAACTGTTGTACCCGCACCGCATGCTCTTGTGCCAGCTTCTCCAGCCGCGCCGTCTCCTGCCGCTCTCCGGTCAGTCGCCTGTCCGATTCGTCCGCCTGCGCGCGGCGGGACAAGAGCTCATCGCGCCGGCTGTACGCGGCGTCCCGCGTCCGCCGGGCCTCCTCCAGAGCCGGCGTGAGTCGCCCGAGCTCGGCTTTGACCGCGGCCATCTCTTCGGCGAACTGCGGGCGCCGCGCCAGTTCCTCGCGCCGCGAGGCCAGGAGGGCATCCAGCCCCAACACCCGCTGGTGACGCTCGCGGCTCCGCAGCTTCGCGCGCTCCTCCAGCGCATCGTAGGCCGCTAGGCCGAGTACCTCCCCCAGCCGCTCCTTACGCTCTGATGACCTGCTCATGGTGAACAGGTCGGCCCGTCCTTGGAGCAGGAACGCGGTGTTGATGAAGGTCGTGTAGTCCATCTGGAGCAGGTCGCGGATGCGCTTCTGCGTGTCGGCGACGGTATTGCCGCTGGTGACCGTGAAGCGGCCATTGGAGGCGGCTAGCAGGCTGAGGTCGGTCTTGCCCTGCCGTCCGCGGACGGCGCGGACGTGGCTGCGGGTGACGCGGTAGCGGTGGTCACGGGCCAGGAACTCCAGGTCCACAACCATATCTTGCTGGCCTAGGTGGATGAGCTCGTCTTGGGTCGAAGCCCTCGCCTCGCCCCACAACGCCCAGGTCATCGCGTCCAGAAGGGCCGACTTGCCGTGGCCGTTCTCCCCGCATAGGCAAGCCACGTGGATGCCCTCCAGGTCGAGGGTGGGGGCGTTGTCCCGGTAGCACATGAAGTTCTTGACAGTGAGGCGTAGGGGAATCATCTGGTTGGCGTAAGTATAGCGCCGAGGCCAACCCCCCACACACCTCCGCTGCTATAATCCCCCGGCGCAAGATTGTTCTGTTGATAGGGAAGGAGTAGATATGCAACGTGCATCGAAAGAGGCGCTCGAAGGGCTGATGCAGTTCGACTCGGCCACCGTGTTCAATGCTATCGTCGAGTCCATGGGTGCGAGCCAGGGAGGACGGGAGCTTCAGACCCGCGGGGGGATTCCCGAGTGCTACACCGGCCCTGAGATACGGTGCCTGTTGCCCGAGTTCGGCTGCGTCGTCGGCTACGCCGTCACTTCCGAGCTGGCCACCAACGATCCCGACGCGGTGGGCGTTCCCTGGGACTCGTACTACGAGGTGCTGGAGAAGACCGGCGGCCCCATCATCGCCGCGATGAAAGACGTGGATACCCGGCCCGGCCGGGGCGCCGCCTTCGGCGACAATATGGCCGCCGCCAACAAGGCCCTCGGCGTCGTCGGCGCGGTGGTGGACGGCACCGTGCGCGACCTGCAGGGCATCAAGGCGGTCGGCCTGCCTGTCTGGGGCCGCGGGCTCGTCCCAGGGCACGGCGTCTTTACCCTCGTGCGGGTCAACGGCCCCGTGGCGATAGGCCAACTGCTGGTCCACCCGGGCGACCTGCTAGTGGCCGACATGGACGGCTGCACCAAGGTGCCGTCCGGCTTCGACCCCGCGGCTCTTCTGGAGAAGTGCCGGCAGATCCGCAAGAAAGAGCAGATGTTCCAGGAGTTCACGCGACGGCCCGGATTCAGCGTCGCGCGTTGGAAAGAGTTCAGGAAAAAGTAACCGCCTATGCTGTGACCAGACCATAGGCGTTTATAGATGCGTTTAACGCTCCCCGAGGGAGGCTAGACCAGACGGAGGGAGCTGAAGGAGATGCGCTTGGCGCGGCGGGGCGGGTCAGCTTCGTCCGGCATGTGGGCACGCGGGCGGCCGCGTTGCTTGATGAGTAGGTAGGCCGCGTAGCCGCAGGCGACGCAGGACACGTACCACCCGAACTGGTCGCGGTCGAGATAGCGCGTCCCGGAGCACCTCGGGCATGAATTGAAGAAGATGTTGTGCCCGTTCGGCCCTCTCTTGGTGGGACCGGGGATGTGCTCGATAACTGGTAGCGCTGCCGCTTCCATGGTTGCCATCGTGAGTTTCCTTTCCAGCTTCTTTGGCATTGCAGGCGTCTTTACAACGGCCCCAGTATCCTCCCCGCTCCCAAGCCCGGCATCGCCCGAAATGATGACGGCGAGTGTGAGAAAAGAGGTAGCCCTGTAGGAGGGTTTCGCGGGCCACCCACCGGCCAGCAGCGGCATGCACGCGCTTCGTGCACATCACCCCAGACGCCGGTACGCTACGTGAAAACTTTCACGTACCCTTCACACTCTCCGGCTATCCCTTCACATCTCCCAAGCCATCGTGATTCTTAACGCAAAAGTCTGTACTTGCGAGGCTAGGGAGGCAGCTAAGTGGCAAGACATTTCACATTCGTCGCTGCGCTCTGGGCGGTGTTCCCCCCTATCGGCTACGTACTGGTGCTCAACTTCACACCGTTCCCCGTGGCAGCGGCAAAAGAGGCCAAGGCGATCGACGGTGCGTTCACCCTCCTGACGTTGCTGTCGGTGCCGGTCTTCGCCTTCGTCTGCGCCGTGTTGGCCTACTCGCTGGTGCGCTGGCACCTGAAGGGCGATCCCGACAGTGACGGCCCGGCCCTTCGCGGCCACAAACCGCCCATCGTCACCTGGTTCACTGTCACCTCGGCTCCTACCATCGCCGTCATCATCCACCCCGGCATCACCGGCCTTCGCGAGGTCCGCGCCCACGACAACATGCCCGTTGACCTACTCGTGCAGGTGGAGGGGCGCCGCTTCTTCTGGAACGTCATCTACCCGGAGCAGGGCGTGAAGAGCCGCAAGGAACTGGTGCTGCCCATCGGCGTAGTCACGCGGTTCGAGGTGACGGCCTATGACGTCCTCCACTCCTTCTGGATACCGGCGTTCCGCATCAAGGTGGACGCGGTGCCGGGGATGTACACGGCCATCGTCGCCACGCCTGACGAGTTCGGCACCTTCGCCCAAGACCCCAACTTCCGGCTCCAGTGCGCCGAACTATGCGGCGCCGGCCATGCCACCATGCGCCTGCCCGTAAGAGTGGTGTCCCAAGAGGAGTTCGACACTTGGATCGCCGAGCAGTCCCCGGCGAAGCTGACGAGGTGATGAGATGGGAGTGTTGAACGGGTTCTTCCCGGTGGTCCGTGCCCTTGTCTTCGCAGGCGTCGGCCTGGGCATCGGCATCGCCCTAGCGAGCCTCATCGCCGCCGTCACCAACCAGCCCGCCACCGAGGTGCGCATCGCCCTCGGCTACATCTTCGCCCTTATCGGCTGGCTGCTGGGCATCGGGGTGTGGGACTACTGGGCCAGGGAGTGGTTCGGCATGAAGCCGAAGACCAACACGGCGAAGGGCTGGCGCCGCTATTTCACCTTCTCCACCGACCATAAGGTCATCGGCGTTCAGTACCTCGTTACGTTCGTCGTCATGCTCCTCGGCGGCATCGCTGCCGTCGTACTGCGGATCGAGCTGCTAGATGCCGGGCAGACCATCATCGGCCCCGACCAGTTCAATATGGTCATGGGCCTACACGGGATGATGATGGTCGCTGTGGCAGTGGCCATCATCATGGGCGGGTTCGCCAACTTCGGCGTGCCGCTGCTCATCGGCGCCGAGGATGTTGCCTTCCCTCCGTATCAACGCCCTCAGCTACTGGACCATCCCGCCCGTGGCCGTCCTGCTTCTCCTGACACCTGTGTTCGGCGGCTTCGACTCTGGCTGGACCGCCTACCCGCCGCTGAGCGTCATCAACGCCGACGGCCAGCTACTTGTCCTCTTCGCCTTCCTCACCTTTGGCCTGTTCTCCATCCTCGGTGGCCTAAACTTCCTGACCACCGTCATTAAGATGCGGGTGCCCGGCATGACCTGGGGCCGGCTGCCCATCTTCGTCTGGGCCATCGTCTCCGCCTTCCTCATCAGCCTCGCCCCGACCAAGTTTGTCGCCTACGGCCTCATCATGGTCATCCTCGACCGTGTAGCCGGCATGGGCTTCTTCGACGCGGCTGTGGGTGGGAAGCCCCTGCTGTACGAGCACATCTTCTGGTTCTACTCTCACCCCGCCGTGTACGTGATGATTCTGCCCGCGTTCGGCATCGAACTAGAGATCCTCTCCCGCTTCTCGCGAAAGCCCGTCTTCGCCTACAAGTGGGTCGTCGCTTCCTTCATCGCCGTCGTCATCCTGAGCATGGTCGTCTGGGCGCACCACCTCTTCACCAGTGGCATGTCGAGCTACATACACATCCCGTTCATGGTCAGCACCGAGCTCATCTCCATTCCGACCGGCGCCGTGTTCCTCTCAGCATTGGGGACGCTGTGGATGGGCAAGCTGTGGCTCAAGACGCCCATGCTGTTCGCCGTGGGGGTTATCTTCAACTTCCTCATCGGCGGCATCACTGGCATCTTCCTGGCCGACGTCGCCACGGACATCCAGCTCTAGGACACCTACTTCGTCGTCGCCCACTTCCACTACACCATGGTGGGAGGCGAGATCTTCGCCATCATGGCGGCTATCTACTACTGGTTCCCCAAGATCGCGGGACGCATGTACAACGAGGCGATGGGCAGGGTCCACTTCGTCTGGATGTTTGTCGCCTAGAACGTGACCTTCCTGGCCATGTTCTGGGTGGGCGTACAAGGCATGAACCGCCGCGTGGCCGACTACCCGGCCGAGCTGACCGGCGAGAACCTGGCCGTGAGCGTGGCGGCCTTCGTGCTGGCTGTTAGCTTCGTGCTCCTCACCTACAATCTGGTGCGGTCGTGGATAAGCGGCCCGGTGGCCGAGGCGAACCCGTGGAAGGCGAAGGCTTTGGAGTGGCAGACTTCGTCGTCTTCGCCCGTCGAGAATTTCCCTGTGCCGCCGGTTGTCACCGGCGATCCACACTGCTACGGCGAACAGGGCTTGCAGCACGCGCGCTTCCCGAGGACTGCCCGTGAGGCCGGCGCCCACGCAGGCGACGGAGACTAGGACCGAGGAGGAAGGCTGGTGAACAAGAACAGGACAGCACTCGGCGCTAAGACACGCCTAGGCATCATCGTTTTTGTGGTCCTGATGGTCTTGGAGATCATCGAGTACGTGATAGGGGTCCAGTTCAAGCGTGGGAACTGGCCCGTGCTAGCCATCCTTGCCATCATCGCGGCCTGGCCGATCGTCTGGTACTTCATGCACGTGCACCAGCTCTGGCACCACGAGGAGGAGTAGAACGACATGGTCGACAAGACGGACACGCACGGGGCTGCTGGAGCCCACGTGGGGCACGACAAGCTCGGCACCAACCGGCTGGGTCTATGGCTCTTCATCATCTCCGAGAGCTTCCTATTCGGGGTCTTGCTCTCCAGCCGCTTCTATCTGCGCGGCGTGGAGTGGCCTGAAGACCTCAATCAGGGGCTCGGTCTCGTTATCTCCATTGTCCTGCTGTTCAGCAGCCTCAGCGCCTAACAGGCCGAGATGGCCGCCCGCTACGGCAATCAGCGCCGCTTCAGCCTCGGCGTGCTCGTCACCATCGCCCTTGGGATTGTGTTCCTTGCGGGTGTGGGCATCGAGCGGTACGAGGCCTTCCGGCACTTCTCGCCGTCCACCGGCTTCGGCACTGTCTTCTTCACCCTCACCGGCGTCCACGCCACCCACGTGCTCAGCGGCCTCATCATGCTGGGCATCGTCTGGTTCCTCGGACGCGACGGCCGCTACACCAAGGGCAACTACTGGGGAGTCGAGGGCGCGGTGAAGTACTGGCACTTCGTGGACGTGGCCCGGGTCTTCATCTATCCAACCCTGTACCTCGTGAGCTGACAGGGTTATCTTGCGCCCTCCCCGGAGGGGAAGCACCCTCTCCTCCGGGGAGGGCCTTCTTTTTGCTACGCACCTTTGAGGGTGCGCGGGACCGCCAGGAAGTACAGGATGCCCAGCAGGACGACCACGACGCCTTTGATATCGTTGTCCGTCGCCATATAGGCGATGCCACCCGCCAGGCACACCACCGCTACCAGCACGTCCAGTGGCCGCGTTGACTTGACCATTGTGGCCTCCTTCGGGAGCCTGCCGACGTTACACTCCGTCTGGTATCACTGGCAATACGATAGCTCACTGGGGGTCGGCGAATCGTCGCGCCCTCACCTCGGGTTCGCCCGTAGATCGCATAGGTAGCACAACTCACGGGGCGTACAGCTCGGCGGAGGCGAGGAGGCCCTCCCTGCCGTTGCCGGCGGTGATCAGCACCCGTTGGTCGTTGAGCAGGAGGCTCTTGTGTTGGTGTCGCGGTGCCGACATAGTCCCAGCGTCGGACCACGTCCCGGTCGCGGGGTCGTAGAGTTCGGCCGAGGCGAGGCCGCCCACCCCTCCGGCAACCAACACCCGCCCGTCCGCTAGCAGGGTGGCGCTGTGTTCGGCACGGGGAGCCTTGGTGTCGGCGGTTGGGCTCCAGGTGTTGGTCTTTGGGTCCCAGAGGTCCGCCGAGGTCAGCCTGCCGGCCCCACCGACTACCAGAACCCGGCCATCCTTCAGCAGCGTAGCCGCGTGAAGAGCGCGTCCATCCGACATGGTGCCAGCCGCTGACCAGGAATCGGCCACCGGATCATACACTTCAGCCGTATCCAGGTAAGGGCCGTCGAGCCTCCCGCCGCCGGTGACCAGCACGCGTCCGTCTTGAAGCAAGGTGGCGGTATGGAAGTGGCGTGGCGTCGCCATCGGCGCGACAAGGGACCACGTTCCGGAGGCCGGGTCATAGACCTCCACTGCGGTCAGGTCGCCAAACGTGTCCCCGACGCCGCCGACGACCATCACGCGGCCATCGGTGAGTACAACAGAGACCGTTCCTTCTCGCGCCTCGTTCATACTCTGAGTCGGCGACCACGTCCCCGTCTTGGGATCCCATATCTCGGCGGTCCGGATCGCTTGTCTCAGTTTGCTCAAACCGCCCGCAGCCAGTACCCTGCCGTCTGGGAGCAGGGCCAGGGCCAACGAGTGGCGAGCCGCTCTCATCGTCGCCGTTACCGACCACTGCCCGGTCGTTGGGTCATACACCTCCGCCTCGTCGCTGACCAGGGCCTTCATGTTCGACCCAAAGCCCATGCCCCCGGCCACGAGGACCCGACCGTCAAGCAACAGCACAACTGAGTGGAGCATCCGCCGCGCCTTCATGTCGGCAATCGTGACGAACTCTCCCTTGGCCCTCTGGGCTGTCTCGGCAGTTTGCGCCTCCTCGGAGACCGGCGAGGCCGCCTTCGGGCCCCCGCAGCAGACCGCGGCGAGGGCAGCCGCGAGCAAGACCACGTTCAAGATGGTGCTAATCATCGCTTGCGTCTCGTGATGCGCTCACAGTGGGATACGCCTCCGTCTGAACGGTACGATTCTAGAGGCACGGCGAGGCTCATGCAAGTACCACGCCGAATTCAGTGTCACGTCCCCATTGTTAGGAAGTAACTCGCCGGACGGTGGAAGGTCTTCGGCGACATTGTTCGGGAAATCACAAACACTTGGTGGCAATCCTTGACAATCCATGGGGCGACCGCTAAGATGCGGCCCGCAGCGGCTATCTGTGGCGGTTGGCGCCGCCACACCTGGGCGGGAACAGCGGAGCCTGCGAGACTAACCCAGGCCCTGTGGTCCGTCGAACCGAGGGTGTGGCCAGGCCAGCGATCCTAGGTACGTCTGCAGAAAGGAAAGCCATGAAAAAGACGCTCTTTGCTCTAGCAGTCGTGGCGGTTCTCACGCTTGTCCTAGCTGCCTGTGGAGACAAGGAGGAGCAGGAGGTAGAGAAGGAGGCGACGGTAGCGATAGAGAAGGAGGCGACGGTGGTGGTGGAGAAGGTCCGCGCCGCCACGCCCACGCCTCCTCCGGCCACGGGAGAGGCCAAGTTCGGGGGCAATCTGCGCATCACTGCCCAGGGAAGCGTCAGCACCCTGGACCCGGTCTACTCCTTCTTCGCAGTCGTTGGTTCCATTGCGTCCCACTTCTACGAGGGGCTCTTCGGCTGGGACGGGAATCTGAACGCCCAGCCGCGCGGTCTGGATAGCTTCTCCATCAGCCCGGACGGGCTTACGTGGACCTTCAAGCTACGCGAAATGAAGTTCCATGACGGCAGCCCGTTCGAGTCGCAGGACGCTATCGCATCGCTACAGCGAGCGATGGACACGGGTATGCCGGGAATTACACTGGTCAACAGGTTCAGCGCGGAGGACGGCTTGAAGGCGCTCGATACCAAGATCTTCACCTGGACCTTCACCGAACCCTTCGGTGGCGTCCCCATCGTCTTGGCCAACCCGCACCCGCCGCTCGCGATGATGCGGGCCGAGGATGCCGCCACCCCGTTCACCGAGCCGGTGACTGAGAGGATCGGCACGGCCGCCTACAAGTTCGTCAGTTGGGACCAGGGCGACAAGATCGTCTTGGAGCGGTTCCAGGGCTACATCACCCGGGACGAGCCCTCCAGCCCCGGCACCTACGCGGGCAAGAATGTCGCCTATCTCGATCAACTCATCTGGCTGGAGATACCCGACGAGGAGACGAAAATCGCCGGCCTTGAGACCGGAGAGTGGGACGTGGTGGACAACGCGGGGCTCGACTTCTACAAGCGTTTGAAGGACAACCCCGACCTTCAGGTCAGCGTGTACAAGCCGGGCAAGCGGTCCGACATGATCCTGAACCCCCAGATCACGCCCTTCAAGTACCTCAACGCCCGCCGCGCCATCATGACAGGTATTGACGTGGATTCGATTATGATTTCGCTGGGGGACCCGGACCTCTGGATCACGTGCGCAGCCCTGTACTGGTGCGGCACGCCCCTGGATACCACGGCCGGGTCGAGTTACACCGTTCAGACAAGCAAGGGCCCAAGGGAGATCGGCTACGACGTCAACGATATGGAGACGGCCAAGCTGCTCTTGCAAGAGTCGGAATACGCTGGCGAGACGGTCGTCCTGTTGAACCCCACGGACTACGGCACCATCACGCCACTCGGCCACGTCCTGAAGCCCGTGATGGAGGAGATTGGCTTCAACGTCGAGATGCCTGCCCTTGACTGGGCGACCATCACAGGCAGGTTCGGCGCCACCGGCACGTGGAGCGCGGCTACAAGCTGGTACGAGCACTTCGCCTTAGGCAACCCGGTCACCGACCTTTTCCTCGCCGGGACGCTGGACTTCTTCGGCAGGGACGAGAAGCTGATAGAGCTACAGCTGGCCTATGCCAGGGAGCAGAACCCCCAAAAGCAATTGGAGATTGTTGATCAGATCTCCATGCGCCGCTGGGAGGTAGTCCTCGACCTCTCCCTGGGCGTCTTCTTCCCCATCAGCCCGGCCACCAAGGACTTGAAGGGGTTCGAGGTGAAGGCGATCAACTTCTACACCAACACCTGGCTGGATCGGTAAGCACGCCCCAGGGTTAAGGGGTCATCGTAGGGGCGTCCCGATTGACATCGGGACGCCCCTACTGTTTCCTCGATGGTGCAGGCCCGCTACACGCCGTCCGGTATCACCGGTAACACAATGTGTGAGGGCCGCTCGCGGTCGTGGTACACCGTCTGGTGCGCAACCACCATCTCGGCGTCCTGGCCGAAAGCGTGGCCCGTGTTCGGATTGCGGTCGAACTGGGGGAAGTTGCTACTGGTGACGTCCACCCGGAGACGGTGTCCGGGCAGGAAGCAGTTGCTAGACGACCACAGGTCTATCTCGAACTTATAGACCTTGCCGGGCTCCAACAGCTTCGTCTTCTCCCACGAGTCGCGGTAGCGCGCCCGCAGGATGCCCTGGGCCAGGTTCATGGCGTAGCCGTTGGGGGACACGTCCACCAGCTTGGCCACCCAGTCGGTGTCCTTGGCCGACGACGAGGCGTAGAGCACCACCTTGATGGGGCCGGTCACCTCGAAGGGCTTCTCGAACGGGGCGCTGGTATAGATCAGCACGTCGCTTCGGTACTCGTTCGCCCGCTGGTCGCGCGGGCCCATCGTCACCGGCAGCGAGTCCTCGGAGCAGCACGTGCTCCCGCCCGCCGTCGGCACCGGGTGCATCGGGTCGTAGTCGTACTGGTCGGCCTGCTCGTTGCGCGGCGCCGTGGGGCTGACCGTGCCGTCACCCACCATCGAGTTGGCCTTGCCGCCGCTGTGGAGGTACCACGGCGTGTACTTCGTCCCCGGGATGGGCCAATCGTCCGCCCAGCGCCACTTGTTGGCGCCCATGACGAACACCCTCACCCGCGGCTCCTTGCCGATGCCGTCGTCCTCGCCCTTGAGTTGGTAGTTGAGCCAGCGGGTGTGCTCGTTCATCAGGTCAACGACGACGTTGGGGCCGAAGTCGATGTCGCCGGTCTTGCTGTTCAGACCGTAGTCGCCGAGGCGGTGCGTCCACGGGCCGACGATGAGCTTCTGCGCCTTTCGGGCCCTGGCCGTCTTGCCCTTGGTGGTCATGCCGATGAAGTTGTTGAGGCCGCCCTGGAGGAAGACGTCGTACCAGCCCGCCATATTGTAGGCCGACACCGAGGCCCTCTCGTAGTTCTCCTCGATCGGCTGCATGGAGCGCCAGTAGTCGCCGTAGGTCGGATGGTTGATCCAGTCCTTCCAGTGCTTGATAGGACGCCCGGCGTTCTCGTCGGACGTGATGAGCGGTAGATGCCAGAGCAGACTTGTGAGGTGTATCTCGCCGGGCAGCCACAGCGGGTGCGCGCGGTTGGTGCGGGTGGCCATCGTCAGCGACCAACTGAGGTTGAAGGCCAGATGGAAGGCGCCCCCGGTATAGACCCAGTTGTGGAAGGTGTTCGAGTAGGCCACGAAAGGCACGGAGGCGATGTAGTGCTTGCTGCCGCCCTGGGCCTCCTGCCACTGGGTCAGCCCGAGGTAAGACGCGCCGATGCTGCCGACCTTGCCGTTGGACCAGGGCTGCTTGGCGGCCCACTCGATGGCGTCGTGGCCATCCCTGGCCTCATTGATGAATGGGTACCACTCGCCGTCCGAGTCGTACCTCCCCCGGCAGTCCTGCAATACCACTGCGAATCCGCGCTGGGCGAGATAGACCGCGCTGATCACGGTGGCGGGAATGAGGTTGCCACGGTCGTAGGGCGTCCGCTGGACCAGGACGGGGAATGGCCCGCCCGACGCGGGCATGTACACGTCCGTCGCGAGCTCCACGCCATCGTGCATGGGGACGCGCAGGTCGTGGAGCTCGCGTATATTATGGACAGCTGTTGGTTTCGGTGCAGTCACGTGCTCAACTCCTCCTCGTTCTGCTTCTGTGCCTGAGCTATCGTTGGGAACGCGAGCCATCCGAAGGGCTACGTCCCTTGGCGATTGCTGAGGGTGCAGGGCTGTGCCCTGCCGGCTGTTATCTTCTCCGAATCGTGCCGGTTGTCAACGGGTGCCTTTACCTGATAGTGCGGCCGCCGTCCATGGTCAGCTTGTGTCCCGACATGTACGAGGCGGCGTCGGAGCACAGCCAGACGGCGGCCTTGGCGACCTCCTCCGGCGTGGCGATGCGCCCGGCGGGGTAGTAGTCTCGAAACCACGCCTTCACCTTTGGGTCGCCGCCGGTGATACGGTCGTGCATCGCCGTATCTATGGCGCCGGGGCAGAGGACGTGATGCGGATGCCCTTCTTGGCGTAGTCGAGCGCCGCCGACTTCGTCAGGCCGATGACGCCGAACCTGCTGGCGACGTAGGCCGGGATGCCCTTTGCGGCCACGAGGCCCACGTCCGACGACATGTTGACGACGGCGCAGCCTGTTGAGAACCCCGACGGAGATGGCCGAGGAGGCTGAGATACCTCCTCCCCCTCGAGAGCTTGTCCTGTTACAGGAGTATGGGCTGGCTACGATTGAAGGCCAAACCCTCAAAGCGAACTTGCATTTCATGGACCAATTCACTGGGATCCCAACCAACAGGCCGGAAGCGGAGTAAAGCTAGCTCTACATACCACCAGCCCTTGAGCTTGCTGTGGCGTAACTGCCGGATAGTTGTCTCGATCATGTACCCGCCCCTGTTATAATCCGCGCCAATTCACGAGGAGGCAGCGAGCATGTCGGACCACCTGTTCCTTCCCGCCGGGGTGCGGGCGCAGTACAACGTGAAGGTGCCCATGCGGGACGGGGTGCGCCTGTCGGCGGACATCTACTTCCCCCGCGAGGGCGAAGGCCCTTGGCCGGTCATCTTGACGCGCACGCCCTACGACAACATGGCGCCGTGGGTCCAGGGGCCGGCGGTGTTCTGGCCGCAGCATGGGTACGTCTATGTGGCCCAGGACTGCCGCGGACGGTACGACTCCGAGGGCGAGTTCTACCCCTTCGCCAACGAGTTCAAGGACGGCTACGATACCGTCGAGTGGATCGGCCGCCAGCCCTGGTGCGACGGCAACGTCGGCATGTCCGGCCCGTCCTACGTCGGGAACGTCCAGTGGCAGGCCGCGGTCGGCGGCAGCAGGTTCCTCAAGACCATCATCCCCGAGGTCATCGGCGACAACTTGTACGAGTCGCCCAACTACCAGGGCGGCACCTTCCAGCTCGGCTGGTCGGCCACGTGGGCCTTCCGCATGGCGGGCCGAACGATGCAGCAGATCAACCTGTACAACTGGGGCCAGGTCTTCCCGTCGCTGCCCCTGCGCGACCTGCCCGCCACTGCGGGGAAGGACATTGCCTGGTTCAAGGACTGGGTGGATCACCCCGACTACGACGACTACTGGAAGGCCCTAGCCATCAAGGAGCGGTACGAAGACATCAAGATTCCCGTCCTGCAGATCGGCGGGTGGTACGACTTTTTCACGGCGGGCACGCTGTTGAACTACGCGGGCATGAAGGCGCGCGGCGGCTCGCCCGCGGCGCGGCGCCACCAGGCCGTCGTCATGGGCCCATGGATACACCGCGCGGCCATCGAGGAGATTACCCACGCGGGAGAGGTGGACTTCGGCAAGAGCTCCTACCTAGACTTGATGGCGATCAAGCTGCGCTGGTTCGACCGCTGGCTCAAGGGCATCAAGAACGGCGTGGACGCCGAGGCCCCGCTAAAGCTTTTCGCCATGGGTGAGAACGCCTGGAAGAACGAGAACGAGTGGCCGCTGGCACGCACCAAGTTCACCCGGTGGTACTTCCACAGCGGCGGCAAGGCCAACTCGCTCATGGGCGACGGCATGCTCTCGCCCCGCAAGCCTGGTAACGAACCCGCCGACCAGTACGCCTACGACCCTGCGTTCCCGACGCCGACGCGCGGCGGCTGCAACTGCTGTGATCCCGAGATCCTGGACTGGGGCGCCTTCGACCAGCGGCCCGCCGAGTACCGCCAGGACGTTCTCGTGTACACCTCTGAGCCGCTCAAGGAAGACCTGGAGGTCACCGGCCCCGTCATCGTCAAGCTCCACGCCGCCAGCGACTGCCGCGATACCGACTTCACCGGCAAGCTGGTGGATGTGGCTCCAGACGGCTATGCGGTGAACCTGTGCGACGGCATCGTCCGCGCCCGCTACCGCGAGTCTACCTCCGCCCAGAAGCCCCTGCGCCCCGGCACGGCCTACGAGTTCACCATAGACCTGTGGCCCACCAGCAACGTCTTCAAGAAGGGCCATCGCATCCGCGTGGACATCGCCAGCGCCAATTTCCCGCGCTTCGACCGCAACCTCAACACCGGCAACCCCGTTGGGACGGATACCTCGATGAAGGTCGCCCACCAGACCGTCTTCCACGACGCCGCCCACCCGTCCCATATCCTCCTGCCGGTGATATCGGGGAGCTAGAACCTTCTACTGTGCCGTGACGCCGCCGTCCACGATGAACTCGGTGCCGGTGACGTACGACGCCTCGTCGCTGGCCAGGAACAGGATGGCGTTGGCAATCTCCTCGGCGCGGGCCAGGCGGCCCAGGGGTGTGCGCTCGGGGCGGTAGTCGTGTGTGCCGTCGGCCATGATGTCCACCATGACCTTGCGCGCCAGCGGCGTGTCCGCCCAGCCTGGATGGACCGAGTTCACGCGGATGTTGTCCCTGGCGTACTGGAGCGCGGCAGCCTTGGTGAGCAGCCGCGTGGCCGCTTTCCCCGCCGAGTAGGCGGCGTTCCCCAGGCCAGCGGTCCCCGCCATCGAGGATACGTTCACGATGGCGCCGCCGCCCTGGGCCATCATCGAGGGGATGACGTGCTTCATGCCTAGGAAGACGCTCTTGGCGTGGACGTCCAGCTGAGCGTTCCAGACCTCCACCGGAAGGTCCTCCACCTTGTGCACGTGGGTCGTCCCCGCGCTGTTCACCAGGATGTCCACCCTACCGAACCGCTCGAGCGCGGCCTTCATCGCCACCTGCCACTCCGCCTCGTTCGTCACATCCAGGCGCGCGAAGACCGCATCCGCGCCCGACTGGCCGAGCTGCGCCGCGGTCAACTCCCCGTTGGCCGCATCCATGTCGGTCAGCACCAACTTCGCGCCCTCCCTCCCGAACACCCACGCGGTCGCCCCCCCGAAACCCATCACGCTGCCCTTGACGCCCTGCGCCGCCCCCGTGATGAACGCTACCTTGTTCTTCAGCCGCATCGCTTCACCTCGCTAGACGAGTGCCGTCGCTATCCCGAAGTAGATGACGATAGAGAGCAAGTCTTGGATGACCGTCGCCAGCGGCCCGCTGCCGAAGGCGGGGTCGCGTCCCAGCCCCTCCAGTGCCCACTGCAACGTCATCGCCACCGCCAGCAGCCGCTCAGGAGGGACGATGCCCCTGAACCGGCCGTCCGCGTCGGCCACCGCCAAGCTCCGCTCCCGGTGGCGGACCGCTTTCCACGCCACCTGCTCCTGGTCTAGGCCGGGCGCGACTACCGGTGGGTCTGCGTCCATCATCTCGCGCACCAGGGTCGCCGCCGGCGCCGTGAGCACATTTTCGATACGTACCATGCCCACCAGCTTTCCATCGCGGCAGACAGCCACGTCGGCTACCGCTTCATACTGCTGGAAGCGCAACTGATGCAATAAGTCTCCGGCCGTGGCGGTAGGGGAGGTCACGGGCACCCGTGTAGAAAGGTGCCCCTCCGCCGTTTCGAAGGTCAGAGCCTTGGGGCCGATCGCCTCGCAGGTTGTAATGGCCGACTCCGTCCAAGCACAGGGCCCGTTGCTCCTTGGCCGCGCTTCCGACGGTATCCTACACCCACAGGCCGCCCTACCTACAAAGGCCAGCCTTGACACCTTTCCTCTCAGCCATATAATCCCCCCATCTTCGCGAGGAAGGTCGTAACGCATGGAAGTCGGCTATTTCGCCATGCCCCTGCACCCGCCGGGGGCTGATTTCACCAAGACCGTCCACGAGGACATCCAACAACTGGTCACACTCGACCGCCTGGGCTACCACGAGGCCTGGATCGGTGAGCACTTCACGATGGAGTGGGAGAACATCCCCTCGCCGGAGTTGGTCATCGCCATGGCCCTGGCCAAGACCAAGCGCATCAAGCTCGGCACCGGCGTGACCTGCCTGGCCTACCACAACCCCTTCCATCTGGCGCACCGCATCGCCGAGCTGGACCACCTGGCCAAGGGACGCTTCCAGTGGGGCATCGGCACCGGCGCTTCGCCGATGGACTTTGAGGTGTTCGGCGTGGACGCGGAGAAGAACGAGCAGCGCTGGCTCTCCCGAGAGACAGTGGACATGGTGCTCAAGATATGGGAGGGTGCGCCGCTCGGCACCTACGAGAACAAGTTCTGGCGTGTGAAGATTCCGCCTCCGATGCCCGACGTGAACTTCAGCATCCACCTCAAGCCGTACCAGAAACCCCACCCGCCCATCGCCGTCGCGGGGCTGTCCCCCAGGTCCGACACCCTCATCATGGCGGGCGAGCGCGGGTGGATTCCCATGAGCATCAACCACACCCCAGCGCCGACCCTCAAGACCCACTGGGAGGCCGTGCTGGAGGGCGCCAAGCGCACCGGACGCACGCCCGGCCGCAGCCAGTGGCGCATCGCCCGCGACATCTTCATCGCCGATACTGCTGAGGAGGCCCGCCGCGAGGCCATCAAAGGTACCATGGCCCGCGACTACTACGGCTACGTCTATCCCGTCCTCGCCAAGTACGGATACCTCAAGCTCTTCAAGTCCGACCCTGAGATGCCCGACTCCGCCGTGACCCTAGACTACATCGTGGACAACATCTGGGTCGTCGGCAGCGTCGAGGATGTCGTCGCCAAGCTCCGCAAGCTGTACAAAGACGTGGGCGGCTTCGGTGTCCTCCTAGCCATGCACCACGAGTGGAAACCCAGGGCCAAGTGGCTCCGCTCGATGGAGTTGCTGGTCAACGAGGTCATCCCTGCGCTGGCGGACTTGAGGTAGCGATGCTTGTGGGGAACGGCAGGGGCGCCCCGATTTATCGGGACGACCCTCGTCTGCCTGCCGGGAAACTGCGCCCGCGGTCTAGACCTTCGCCATGACCTCTTTCTTGAACCAACGCAGCCTGGTCAGGAGTTCGTCTGGCGGGTACGACCACACCAGGCCCAGGTAGTCGCAGCCGGCCGCCGCGTAGTCCTCGACAGCCTTCAGGTACATCTTCGGGTCGGTGCAGCGGTTGTGGTACGAGACGGACCCTCCGGGGTCGAGGACGTCCATCGGCGCGTTGAATATCTGGATGGCGCCCTTCATCTCCTTCTTAATCTTCATCTCGCGGCGGTGTGCCCGCAGCTTATCCATGCCGTCTTGGTACTCGCGCGGCGTGACGAGCCCGGGGATCCATCCGTCGCCATACTGGGCCGCCAGGCGCATCATCCGTTCGCCCTTCACGCCGAACCACAGCGGCGGGTACGGCTTCTGCACGGGCTTCGGCGAGATCTGCGTCTGGTCGCCGGTGCACTGGTAGTACTGCCCCTGGAAGTTGACCACGTCCTCCGTCCAGAGCTTTATCATCAGCTCGACGCCCTCGATGGTCTTGTCCACCCGCACCTTGATGGGGTCCCACTGGCTGAAGGAGTCGAACTCGGGCTGGTGCCAGCCGGCGCCGACGCCCAGGATGACCCTTCCCCCTGACAGCACGTCCAGCGTCGCCACCACCTTGGCCAGCTGCGCCGGAGGCCGGAACGGGATGGGCGTCACGCACGTGCCCAGCTTGATGGCCGAGGTCTTGCCCGCCACGTAGGACAGTAGGCTCCAGCAGTCCACCGTGTCAGGCCCGATGGGCAAGCCGTAGTGGTCCCACACCAAGAAGGTGTTGAACCCTTGCTGTTCGGCCTCGGCCGCTACGTAGGACGCCAGCGCCCCGTTGCAGTAGCCCTTCATGTTCGGGTAGATGAGAACGAAATTCACGTCTGTCTCCCTGTCTTAGCTTGGCCTTAGGTACTTCTTCGGCATCTCGGCGCCGACGGTGTACTGGAGCCGCCCCAGTTTCACCATCTGGTACACGTTCACCCGGAAGTCGGGGTTCAGGCACATGTGCATGTACGCGTCCCGCTCGGACACCCCGTACTCCATCATCCACTCCATCAAGCCGATGACGGCCTGCTCCACGGCGTCCTCAAGCGGGCGGAAGGAATACACGGACACGATGGAGTCTGGCTTCTCCAGCCGGATGAATGGGATGGTCTTCCTCTTGATGACCCGGCAGGAGGCCGTGACCTCCGCGTTCGTCTCGTCGGCGTCACCGTAGAATTCAGTGTCGCCTTGGGAGCCGTGGGCGTCCCCGATGTAGAGCAGCCCGCCTGGATGGTACACGTTCAGGAAGACCCTGGTCCCTTCCCTGACGTCGCGGATGTCCAGGTTGCCGCCGAAGGGCCCCTGACCGACCACCGGCGTCTCCACCTCGCGGTCTGCCGCGACCATCACCACGCCCAACATGGGCGAGAGGTCCCACAAGACCTTGCCATCGTAGCTGGCCTTGCCGTCGCGGGTCGTCCCGCTTGGCCCAGGCAGATGCTTGATGACGCGCACCCACGGCCCGCGCGCCTCGGCGAACCTGTGGGAGTCGCCCAGCGGGCCGATGCCAGGCAGTGAGGCGGTCCAACCCTCGCTGCCCACCACGATCTTCTCGATGGTCACTTCGAGGAGGTCGCCGCGCTCGGCGCCCTCGACGTAGATGGGCCCGGCCACGGGGTTCGCCTTGACCGGGAGGTAGTGCAGCTCGGGGAGCTCGCTCAGCCGGTCAACGATTCCAGGCTCTGTCATCTTCCCTGCGAAGGAGTCGTTGGTTTCCACGACGAAGCTTTCGCCCTGCTTCACCCGCAACTTCGGGGGTTGTTTGGGGTCGAGCTCGAACACCAGGCTGTCCGCCTTCTTGATCCGCTGCATGACGCTCCTCCTCTCTTGCCATCAAGATGCGTGATGCTAGATTGCCCTATCTGTATCGCACAGGCGAGTTGTGGTCATGTGGCTGCTCAAAACAATAGACGTGCCCCAGCACCCAGCCAGATTCTTCGGTCGGGCCGATTTCGCCGGCCCTCCCTCCAGAATGACAGAGAGACGCGCCGTGTATCTGCAAGTACATCATCTCAACCCGCATCACCCGTCTTAGGCGCTTGGCACCAGGTATCTCTTGGGAATCTCGGCCCCGACGGTGTATTGGAGCCGCCCGGCCCGCACCATCTGATAGACGTTCACACGGAACTCTGGGTTGATGCACGCGTGCATGTACGCCTCGCGCTCCGAGACCCCGTACTCGGTGACCATCCATTCCATGAGGTTGACGATGGCCGACTCGACGGCATCTTCGAGCGGCCTGAATGAGTACACCGACACGATGGAGTCTGGCTTGACCAGCCGGACGAAGGGGATGGTCTTCTTCTTGACGACCTTGCAGCTCAACGTCACCTCGGCCCCTGTCTCGTCGGCGGTGCCGTAGAACTCCGTATCGCCCTGGGAGCCGTGGACGTCCCCCACGTAGAGCAGCCCGCCGGGGTGATAGACGTTGAGATAGACCTTCGTGCCCTCTTTGATATCGCGGATGTCCAGGTTGCCGCCGAACGGCCCCTGGCCCGCTGTCGTCGTCTCCACCTCGCGGTCGGGCGCCGTCGCCAGCGTCCCAATCATCGGCGCCAAGTCCCACGTGACCTTGCTGTTCAGCACGCCCTTGCCGTCGTGCCGCGTCCCGCTCGGCCCAGGCAGGTGCTTGACCATCTGTATCCATGGACCGCGGGCCTGTTGCCACTTCACGCTGTCGGCCAGCGGCCCCACGCCGGGGAACGAGCCGGTGAAGCCTTGTTCGTCCACGACGATGCGCTCGATGGTGACTTCCAGCGAGTCGCCGCGTTCGGCCCCCTCGACGTATATCGGCCCACCGCAGGGGTTCCCTTTCGGCGGCGTGAACCTCAGCTCGGGTATTTCGTGCAGGCGGTTAATCATGGCTGGCTCGCGGATGGAGCCGGACAGCGCGTCATTCGTGTCCACGACGAAGCTCTCGCCCTGCTTCACCCGCAGCAACGGCTTGTGGGTATGGTCTAGCTCATAGACAAGGCTCTGCGCCTTCGTGATGCGTTGCATTACGCTCTACCTCGCACTAACTCGCTATCAGGTACTTCTTGGGTATCTCGGCACCAACGGTGTACTGGAGCCGTCCGATGCGCACCATCTGATAGACGTTCACCCGGAACTCCGGGTTGATGCACGCGTGCATATATGCATCGCGCTCCGACACCCCGTACTCCGAGACCATCCACTCCATGAGATTGACGATGGCCGACTCCACAGCCGCCTCCAGTGGGCGGAAGGAGTACACCGATACGATGGAGTCCGGCTTGACCAGGCGGACGAAGGGAATGGTCTTCTTCTTGATGACCCGGCAGCTCAGGGTGACGTTGCCGCGCGTCTCATCGGCAGTTCCGTAGAATTCGGTGTCGCCCTGGCTGGCGTGGACGTCGCCGACGTAGAGCATCGCGCCGGGATGATAGACGTTGAGATAGACCTTTGTGCCCTCTTTGATGTCGCGGACGTCGATGTTCCCGCCCCACGGGCCTTGGCCCACGGCGCTGGTCTCCACTTCGCGGTCCGGGGCCGTGCCGATGGTGCCGATCATCGGCGCCAGGTCCCACGTGACCTTGCTGCTGAACACGCCTTTGCCGTCGCGGGTCGTCCCGCTCGGCCCCGGCAGGTGCTTGACGATGTGGACGTACGGCTCGGTGAGCGCGCCCCAGCGGACCGAGTCGGTGAGCGGTCCTTGGCCGGGGCGGAACGACGTGAATCCCTGAGCGTCCACCTCGATGGCCTCGATGGTCACTTCGAGCAGGTCGCCGCGCTCCGCGCCCTCGACGAAGATGGGGCCGCCTATGGGGTTCGACTTGGCGGGGAAGAACTTGCGCGTCGGCAGGTCGTTCAGCTTCGGTGCCATGTCCGCCGACCGGACCAGCCCCGAGCCGGCGTCCTCAGTCTCGACCACGAACCGCTCGCCCTGCTTCACGCGCAGCTTCGGGGCGTGCCGGTGGTCGAACACGTACTCCATCGCCTGGTCGCGCGTGATGCGTTGCATATCCGAGCTCACTCTCTGCGGATGGCCGTCATCGCCGGAAAGCTAAGGAGCCTTTCAGGAGAGTTGTGGGGGCCTCTTTCTGGACAGAAAGAGGCCCCCACAGCCGCTACTTCGCTACGATGGGCAGCACGATGTGCGACGGGTGCTTGGCATCGTGCAGGATCGTCTGGGTCGCCGTCACGAAGTCTGGGTCCTCGTTGTTGGGCTTGCCAGTGTTCGCGTTGCGGTCAAACCTCGGGAAGTTGCTGCTGGAGATCTCGACCCGTATCTGGTGCCCCTTCTTGAACACGTTGCTCGTGGCCCAGAGGTCTATCTGGTACTCGTACACCTCGCCCGGCGTGATGAGCTGTGCCTTGCCGCCCTTGCGGTAGCGGGCGCGGATGATGCCGTCGGTCAGATTGCGGGCGTAGGAGTTGTCGGGGCCGACGTCCACCAGCTTCGCGGTGAAGTCGGTGTCTCGAGCCGACGAGGCGGCGTACAGCGTCACGGTGACCGGCCCGGTCACCTCCACGTCGCGCGACAGCGGTGGCGTCGAGTAGCAGAGCACGTCCGGCCGGGTCTCGATGAGGCGCTGGTCGAACGCGCCGGGGTTGATGTACGCGTCGTTGCAGCAGAGCTGGCCGCCCTTGGTCGGCACGGGGTTGATGGGGTTGTACAGGAATACGTCAGGGGTCTCGCCTCCCGGCGACTCCGTGCTGAGCATCCCGTCTCCGGCCAGGGTGTTCGCCTTGCCCCGGCTGTGGAAGTAGTAGCGGGTGTCCTTGGCCCGCTTGAGCGGCCAGTCGTCCTCCTGTCGCCAGACGTCGTCGCCCATCACGAAGATGTTGACCGGCTTCTCATCGGCCACGCCATTGTCCATCCCCTTGAGGATGTGGTCGTAGTACCGCAGGATGCGGCCATGCAGGTCTATGGACAGCGAGTAGGAACGTACGCCGAAGTAGTGCTCGCCGACCGGCACGCCGGCGAATTCGACAGCGGAGCCGCCATGCACCCACGGCCCGATGGTCAGCCGCTGCCCCTTGCGCGCGGCGGGCGTCGCCCCCATCTTCTTCATCCGGATGTAGTTCTGGAGCGTTCCGCCCAGGAAGATGTCGTACCAGCCGCCGTAGTTGAACGCCGCCGCCTTGATCTGGGAGTGCGACTCCTCGATGGAGAGCTTCTGCCAGTAGGCGTCGTACTCGGGGTGATCAAGCCACGCGTAGTAGTACTTCGTGTGCTCGCCCTTCAACTCTGGCAGGTCCTTGAGCGGCAGGTGGCGGAACGCGGGGTCGAGGTTGTCTATCGTGTTGAGCATCTTGTTCAGCCCGCGCTTGTTCAACCCCTTGTAGCGGCGGGAGAGGTTGTCCCAGTTGGAGCCGGTCAGGCCCGCTGCCCAGGTCAAGTTGAAGCCGAGTTCGAACGCACCTCCCTGGTAGGTCCAGCCCTCGTGGTAGTTCGACGCCGTCACGCCGGGCGCGATGCCCTTGAGCGACGGCGGCACCGCCTTGGCCGCCAGCCACTGCGTCGCGCCGACATACGACCCGCCGAACATCCCCACGTTGCCATCGCACCACGGCTGCGAAGCGGTCCACTCGACGGTGTCGTACCCGTCATTGATCTCGTTGACGAACGTGTGGAACTCGCCTTCCGAGGCGAACCGGCCACGGCAGTCCTGGATGACCACGGCGTAGCCACGCTGCGCCGCACGGTTCACGTCCACGAGGAACGAGCGGGTGATGGGACTCGTCCTGTCGTACGGGGTGCGCTGGAGCAGCGCTGGGAACTTCCCGCGTCCCACCGGCCGCAGCACGTCCGCGTACAGCGTCGTCCCGTCCCTCATCCGGACGGGTATCTTGGCGTCGAACCGCACAGAATAGGTCTTGGGCATGGTGTCTTCTTCCTCTCCTCGTGAAAACTCGTTCCAGCTGGCCTCTACTTGAAGGCCAGTACCGTCTTCGGGTTGTCCACCAGGATGGCGTTGATCTGCTTCTCCGTGAAGCCGCGCTTGCGCATCCTCGGCACGATGTTCGTCAGGATGTGGCCGTAGGACTTCCCGCCGTAGCGGGTGTACTGCATCTTCGTGCAGACGTCGTGGGCGATAACGATCTTGTTTCCGAACCCCTCGCTGATGACGTACTCCAGGATCTCCATGCGCTGGACGTCGCTGGCGATACGGGCCGAGGTCAGGTTACCGCCCGTCACCGTGGTGTCCTCCAGCCCGAAGGTGTCCCACTCCATGTAGCAGCCGGTCTGCGCCAGGTCTTTGATCCACTTGGAGTCGTACTCGAAGATGTCCAGGTGTCCCATGATGATGCGCTTTGGGTCAGCACCCGCCTTCGTCAGCGTCTCCATGATATGGGGCGGCGACGCCGGGTCGTAGCCGGGGTGGATGAGGATGGCCGCGCCCGTCTCGATGGCCGCGTGCGCAGAGGCCCTCAGCACCTTCAAGGTCGTCGGATTGGTGGGCCAGAAGTTCCCCACCTCGCCGATGAAGCCAGACCGCACGCCCGTGTCTACGACCCCGACCGTCAGGTCGCGGATGATCTGGTCGGTGATGGCCTGCTCGCTGCGCTTGTCCATGTCCGCCGGGTAGGAGGCCGGCACGTAGTGGCTGGCCCCCATGATGACGTTCAAGCCGGTGGCCCGCGAGATGCGCGTCAGGGCCAACGGGTCGCGCGCTAGGCCGATGTTCGTCGTGTCCATGAGCGAGTTGCCGCCCGCGTACTTGAACTCCAATACCTCCTGGATAGCCACCTTCTCATCGAATAGCTGGACGGCGTTCGGCATGTAGTTCCACCGGCGGTAGGCGCCGGAGAGGTTTTCGATCGTCACATCCGCGGTGATCCACGCCCGCTCGCTGGCCGCATCGGGCGCCTCGAAATAGCAGTTCATGTCTATCAGCAGGTGCTCGTGGGTCTGGGTGATGCCGAGTTGGTCCGGCTCGATAGGGCCCAAAACGGTCTGGATCTTGCCGGAAAGAGGCGACTTCTTGGCTGGGCTCATGGATCCTCCTCAGAGATTCACGTGGCTGCACCCGTGGCCCGTTCAGCGCGGGCCCGCTCTGGATGCGGAGCAAAACATACAGGCGGCTTGGGAGCCTGTCAATGGCAGCGCCGTTGAGAAGGGAGCGGGTCCTACCGTGCCGTCAGTCCGCCGTCTATGTAGATAACCTGGCCGGTGACGTAGTCGGACTCTGGCCCAGCGAAGTACACGGCCATCGCCCCGATGTCCTCGAGGCCTCCCTCGCGCCGGAGGGGGATGTTGTCCAGGTGGCGCTGGTGCGCTACGGGGTCGGCCCAGCCGGGCGCTGTCATCGCCGTGTGGAACTCGCCTGGGCCGATGGCGTTCACGCAGATGCCGTACGGCGCCCACTCAAGCGCCAGCACCCGCGTCAGCATGTTCATCCCTGCCTTGCTGGCGTTGTACGCCGCCACCAGCGGGTATGCCTGCTTCCCGTTGTTGGAGGTGATATTGATGACTTTGCCATACCGCCGCGACATCATGTGCGGCCCCACCGCGCGGCAGCAGTAGAAGGCGCTGCTCAGGTTCGCATCGAGGATACGTCGCCACTCTTCGTCGCTCATGCCGGTGATGGTCTCCCGGTCCGTCCGCGGCGGCTTCATTGTCACGTCCGGGAACGGCGCCACCGGCATGTGCAGCACTTGGCCGGCGTTGTTCACCAGCACGTCCACCTTCCCGAACTCTTTCAGCGTCCGCGCCACCATCGCCTCCACATCCGCCGACCTGGCCACGTCCGTCGGGATGGCCAAGGCCCGCCGCCCGAGCGCCCGCACTTCTTCAGCCACCGCGTTGATCTCCGTCGCGGTCCTCGCCGTCACGACCACGTCGGCCCCTTGCTCGGCCAGCGCCAAGGCGATGGCCCGGCCGATGCCGCGTCCGCCGCCGGTCACGATGGTGACCCGCCCCTTCAGGATATGCCCTGGGTTGCCTAAGGGTTTCGGTACGTTCACCATGGGAAATCCCTCCGGAGGCGACAAGACTATCTCCTGGATCTAAGGCGTGGAAAGGGGGCGGCGGTTACTCCCGGAGCACCAGTTCGTACATCAGGTACTTGGAGAGCGACATCCCCAGGGCCGCGTAGGTCTTCTGGGCCGTTACGTTGTCCTTATGCGCATAGAGGTAGATGTTGGACACGTCGCTCCGGTCTTTCGCTTCCTTGACCAGGTCCTCGTACAGCGCCCGGTACACGCCCTTCCGGCGCCAGCTTGGGGCCACGTACACGCTCTGGATCCACCACTGGTTCTTGTTGTTCCAATCGGACCACTCGTACGTCACCATGAGGCTGCCGACGATCTGGTCGCCCGCCTCCGCCACGCGGAAGAACCCCTTCCCCTTCGACCGCAGCATCGCCTCCGTGCCGGCGCGCACGACCGCCGGGTCGAGATGCTTGCCTTCCACCTCTTGGGCCATCGCCACCGCGAACCGCGCCAGTGTGTCCAGGTCTCCAATCCGTCCCGGGCGTATGTCGAGTCCCCTGTGCATCATGGCGGGCAGTATAGCATCCGTTGGGGGTGCTTCAGCTAAGAGCAGGAGTGGCGATGCGGATCAGCGCTCGTCGGCCCACTCGGGCCAGCCGCCCTCCATGCGGGCGACGTCGAATGCTTGCGTTCGTAGGAGGGCGATGGCCTCGTCGGCGAAGAGGCAGTAGGCGCCGCGGCAGTAGGTGATGACGCGCTTGTCCGGTGGCGACTCGCTCACCCTCGCGGGCAGTTCGTCTATCGGGATGGATATGGCGCGTGGGATGTGGCCCGCTTGGAACTCGACCGCTGGGCGGACATCCAGGAGCACGGCACGGCCCTTCTTGACTAGCGCCGCGACTTCTTCCCTGGACACCGCCTCGCCACCTCAGTCGCTGATGGCGAACTCCTCCACGATGCGCGGCACCTCAGCCAGCCGCGACTCGGCCACCGACCGGAGCGTGGGCCAGCTCAGCCTATGAAGTAAGCCCGTCTCTGCGTGAAGAGGCCGTGATTATTCACGCCGCCATAGGTCACGTAGAAGACTTAGCCGAGGGCTGGCAGAACGAGACTGGTGGACGAGGGCTACGACGGAATGGGCACATAGCAGACTTCGAACTCTTTCCCCCAAGCCGCCGCCCTCTTGTGGTAACATGGTCGAACGTCGCCCCGTCGTGCGGGGCGCAGGCTGAACTACCTAGTCCAGCCGGAGAGGGGTCCCCAAATGGATGTCGTTTCGGTCAAGCTATTTCCGAGAGAGGTGACCGGCAAGAAGGTCGCCACTCTTAGGCGTAAGGGCGTCGTCCCCGTCCACCTTTACGGCGGAGAGGCACCGCCACTCACGCTTCAGGTTGAGTCTCCTGTCCTTCGGAAGGTCCTGCCCCAAGTCGGCTCCAACAAGCCGGTATCGGTTCAGGTCGAAGGCAGGCCCGGCGAAGACATCTGCTTCGTCCGCGAGGTGCAACGCCACCCCGTCACCGAGGAGTTCGTTCACGTGGACTTCCTGCGAGTGGACGTCACCAAAAAGGTCACCGCACAAGTCCCTGTGGTGTACGTCGGCGAGCCGCCCGCTGTCCGCAACCTCGGCGGGGTTCTCATCCAGGCCCTCCCAACCCTCGAGGTCGAGGCTTTGCCCATGAGGATGCCCGGCTCCATCCAGGTGGACGTCTCCATCCTCGACACCTTCGACAAATCCATCCACATCCGCGACCTTGTCGTCTCCTCCGACGTCACCATCCTCGCATCCCCAGAAGACCTCATCGCCAGGGTAGCCCCGCCGAAGAAGGAGGAGGAGCCCGCTGCAGAGGCCGCCGCGCCGGTCGCCGCTGCAGAGGTCGAGGTCATCGCCAAGGAGCGCAAGGAGGAAGAGGAGGGCGAGGAAGAGGAGGGAGCGAAAGGGGATAAGAAGAAGTAGTCTTCTTCTCCTCGATCCGTACAGGACGAGGGTGAGTGGTGGACCTCTGACCGGGTACAAGTACTACCGCTGGGACGGCACCCAAAACCCCTTCGACCTAGACGAAGAGGGCGCATTCGACCGCCTCTCCGACGAACTGTTGGCCCACGGCGACCTCCGCCGTGCCCTGCGTGGCCTCTACCAGCGCGGAATCCCGCCCCAGCGCGGCCAGGAACGCACCGGCGGCCTCCGCGACATGCAGGAGCGTCTCAACCGCCTCCGCCAGGAGATGCTGGAGCGCTACGACCTCGACTCCGTCATGGACGATTTCCGCCAACGCCTCCGCGATGTGGTGGACACCGAGCGAAGGGACATCCAGCAGCGTCTGGACCAAGCCCGCGAACAGATGGCAGGCTCCCCCAAGTCCGCAGAGGACCTTTCTGCCCCCATGAAGCTGCTCGAGGAGCGGGCAAAGCGCAACCGCGAGACCCTCGACCAGCTTCCCGAAAACCTCGCCGGCGCGGTCAAAGAACTCAGCGACTACGAGTTCATGGACCCCGAAGCTGCCCGCAAGTTCCAGGAACTCTTAGACATGCCCAGGCAGCGCATGGTTCAATACCTCTTCCGGAGCCTGAAGCAACAGCTACAGAATATCGGCCCAGAGCAGACCCAGGGCACGCGCGAGATGCTTTGCGCCCTCAACCAGATGCTCCGCGACCGCGTTGACGGGCGCGAGCCGGACTTCGACACCTTCATGCAGCGCTTCGGCGGCTACTTCGACCCCGACAGGCCCGCGAGCCTCGACGAGCTCCTCGAACGCCTCGCCCAGAGCATGGCAGCCGTCGGCTCGCTCATGGCCAGCATGTCCGACGAGATGCGCCGCGAGTTGGCCGAGCTGTTGGAGGCCGCCATGGGCCAGGACGCCCTAGGCGAGTTGGCCGAGCTCGCATCCCGCCTCTCCCAACTGGCCCCCTTCCAGGCCCGCGACTACCCCTTCACAGGCGGCGATCCCCTCGACCTTCAGCAGGCCATGCGGCTCATGGGCCAACTCCAAAGCCTGGACGACTTGGAGCGCCAGCTTCAGCAGGCCATGCGCTCAGGCGACCTCCAGGGTGTCGACCCATCGGCGGTGGGCGAGCATCTCGGCGAGGAGGCCCGGCGCGACCTCGAGGCCATGCAGGACATCGTCAAACAGATGGAGGACGCAGGCCTCGTCCGCAGCGACGGCGACCGCCTAGAGCTGACCCCGAAAGCCGTGCGCAGGCTGGCCCAGCAGGCGCTCCGCGAGGTTTTCGCCGACATGAAGAAGGACCGCCTGGGAGGCCACCAGGTCCGCCGCCGCGGCGCCTTCGGCGAGCCTGCCGGTACCGCCAAGAAACTGGAGCTCGGCGGCGACCTGGGCATCAACCTCTACCGCACCCTCTTCAATGCCGTCCTCCGCCAAGGCCCTGGCGTCCCCGTCCGCATGGCCGTCGAGGACATGGAGGTTGACCAGACCGAGCACCTGAGCATGGCCGCTACGGTCCTCCTCCTCGACCAGAGCCGTTCCATGGGCCTGTTCGGCAAGTGGCTTGCCGCCAAAAAGGTCGCCCTCGCCCTCTACTGGGTCGTCCGCACCGCCTTCCCTCGCGATAAGCTGTACATCGTCGGCTTCTCCGACTACGCCACCGAGATCCGGGGCGAAGACCTGCCCAACTCCTCCTGGAAAAGCTGGGTCTCCGGCACCAACATGCACCATGCCCTCATGCTCGCCCGCGAACTGCTCGGCAAGCACAAGGTGGCCACCCGCCAAGTCCTCATGGTCACCGACGGCGAGCCGACCGCCCACCTCGAAGACGGCCAGGCCTACTTCAACTATCCGCCCAGCTACCGGACCATAGACGAAACGCTCCGCGAGGTCCGCCGCTGCACCCGCGCGGGCATCACCATCAACACCTTCATGCTCGAGACGACTGCCTACCTGATAGATTTCATTGATCGCATGGCCCGCGTCAACCGGGGCCGCGCGTTCTATGCCTCATCGAGCCAGCTTGGCCGATACGTGCTCGTGGACTACCTGCGAGGCCGCCGCAAGCAAGTCGCCTAGGCTTACTTCGCTTCGTGTCCGGCGTATAATCTCCCTATAACCTGCCAGAGGGTGCTTGGGTTGGCGCAAAAAGCCAGAAACGAAGCGAAGTGGTGGGGTGAGGAGGGTAGGGCGCAAAAGCGCCTCTCGCTTCTCGACTTGGTTAAGAACCACACCTTGGACGTGGAGACCGCCGCGCTGCTCTGGCTCCTGATAGAGAAGAAGAGCTCGGTCATCGTCGCCTCGCAGGCCCCCCAAGCGGGCAAGACCACACTATTGACTGCCCTGTCGGACTTCATTCCGCCTAAGTACCAGCCCGTCTATGTGTACGGCGGGAGCTCCGATGCCGTGCCTCCGGCGGACGCAAAACCTAACTCCACATATCTCCTGGCTTCCGAACTAGGCACCGGCAGCGTATCGGGGAAATCCCTGGTCGGTCTATTCAAGGCGCTGACGAAGGGCTACTCCCTGGGCGCGACGCTGCGGGCCGATTCGCCCGAAGAGGTCTTCCGCGCCCTCTCCACAGGCCGCACCCCCGTGCCCGCCGAGCAGATCGCCAGGCTCCACGCCATCGTCAATCTGCGCCTCGTACAGGGGACGCGCTCCATCAACCGCCGCGTCAGCCAACTGACCCTCACCGTTCCACGCGACGGCTCGGGCTGGCGTATGGTCACCCTCGCCGGGTGGGAGCCCGACGACGACTCCCACATCCACATGAACTCGCCGGAGACCCGCGAGACCCTCGCCTCCCGGCTCAAGATGGACGCCGGCGACCTGGACGAAGAGTTGGCCACGCGCGCCCGCCGTCTCCAGGCCTGGCTGGACATCCGTCTGACCAACGCCGAGCAGCTGCGCCAGGCCGTCCTCAAGTACTACGACCTCCGCGACCATCCGCCCGCCAAGCCCGTGCCTGCCGCGGCGCCGGCTCCCGCGGCAAAGTCCGCGCCCCCAGCGGCCAAACCTAAGCCCCAAGCCAAAGCTGCGCCTCCAGCCGCGAAGCTGAAGGCCAAACCTGTGGCCACCAAAGCCGTGGCGGCTCCTTCCAAGACTAAGAAGGCCCAGCCCGTCAAAGCTAAGGCGAAACCTCCCACTACCAAGCCAAAGCCGAAGGCCAAGGCGCCGCCGCCTAAGCCCAAACTCAGGCCGAAGGCCCGGACACCCCTACCTAAGACACGGACCGGTGCCAGACCGGTAGCCGCGTCCAGGGCCAAGGCAAAGGCAGCTTCGTCCAGGAAAGCGCCGCCCACCAGAAGCAAAGCCAAGGCGCCCTCTCCCAGACCGAGGCCGAAGGCTAGGCCGGCAGCGCCCGGGCCCAGACCTACAGCCCGACCTGCTGCTCAGAGAGCAAGGGCCCAGGCCCGGCCACGCTCCCGCTGAGGGCACTCGATAGGGCCGGTACTCCCGGCGGCCCTATGCTAAGCTGAGAGCACCATGCTCAAGGCCGTTTTCTTCGACCTCTACGGCACCCTGGCGGGCTTCCAGCCCTCGCGGTTCGACATCCAGTCCCGCGCCTGCGCCGACTTCGGCATCACGCTGACGCCCGAAGGTGTCCTACGCGGCTACGCCGTCGCCGACGCCTTCATGGCCAAGCAGAACGCCCTGGCGCCGCTGCGGAACATGGCCGACGGCGAGAAGCGCCAGTTCTTCGCCGAGTACGAGCGCCTCGTCCTCAAAGGGTCTGGCGTCGAGGTCTCCACCGAGCAGGCCGAGGCCATCTGGCGCCGCGTTCGCCAGCAGCGCTACGACCTGATGCCCTTCGAGGACGTCCGCCCGACCCTGACGGCACTGCGGGAGCGCGGCCTCGTCGTGGGCATGATCTCAAACATGAACCGCCCGGCCAAGGCCCTGGCCGAAGACCTGGGCCTTACCCCCTACCTCGACTTCGCCGTCACCTCGCTGGAGGTCGGCGCCGAGAAGCCCGACCCCCGCATCTTCCACGCCGCGCTCTCCAAGGCCGCTGTGCAGCCGGACGAGGCCATGCATGTCGGCGACCAGCCCGCCTCCGACGTGGACGGCGCCCGCGCCGCCGGCATCGCCCCCGTCCTCCTCGACCGCGACCGCAACCATCCCAGCTTCACCGCCTGCCCCCGGATTGAGAGGCTGGCTGAGTTGACCGTGATACTCGGGGCATGGCAGATGCAGGATGCACTATGAACTACGAGTTGGTTAGTGTTCTGCCCCACCTACGGAGCAAACCTGATTCACTAAGCTAACTCGGCGCTTCTGTTATGCTCTGATTCCAATACTTGCCTCCGCCGCGAACCGCTCCCTGAACTCCACCAGTTCCTCCAACACCTCCACCAGCGTCTTCTCCCACTCGTCGCCGCCGTCGGCGAGCGGCATGCGCAGCTGCGTGTTGCCTACCTCGGCACGTTTGCCGAACAACCGCTGGAGCACGTTCCGCGCTCCGCCAACGTCGTGCCGCAGACGTAGCACGATGCGCGCGTCCTCCTTCGTCACCCGCTCCACGTCCGCGCCCTGCGCCAGGATGCGCAGGCGCACAGCGTACAGCAGGTTCTTCACCGGCCACGGCAGCGGCCCGAACCGGTCCAGCAGCTCCTTCTCCATCGCCTCCACATCCGCCGTCTTGTCCAGCTTCACCAGCCGCTGGTACAGCCCCACCCGCGTCGGCAGGTCCGCCACGTACTCCTCTGGTATGGAGGTCGGGATGCCCAGGTCTATCGCCGGAGGCTGCGCCGCCTTCGCCTCGGTCCTGGTCAGCACCGCCTCCAGCTCCATCGCGGCATCCTCGCCGACCTGGCGAACGGCCCCATCAGCCTCCGCTCCCTCGCCCGCGCCGTCCAGCGGCAGGCCCGCCGCCTGCCGCGCCCGCAGCTCCTCCGCCGCTTGCGACAGCAGCCGCGTGTACAGCTCGAACCCCACCGCGTAGATGTGGCCGCTCTGCTGGGCTCCCAGGATGTTCCCCGCGCCGCGTATCTCCAGGTCCTTCATCGCGATGCGGAAGCCCGCGCCCAGCTCCGTCGCCGCCAGCATCGTCTTCAGCCGCTTCTCCGCCGTCTCCGTGATGCTCCTGCTCTGCGGCACGAGCAGGTACGTGTACGCCCGCCGCGCGCTGCGCCCGACGCGGCCCCGGAACTGGTAGAGCTGCGCCAACCCGAAGGTGTCCGCGCGGTCCACGATGAGCGTGTTCACATTGGGGATGTCCAAGCCCGACTCGATGATGGTCGTGCACACCAGCACATCCATCTTCCCCTCGGCGAACGCCAGCATCGCCTGTTCGAGCTGCCCCTCGGGCATCTGCCCGTGGGCCACTCCGACCTCCGCCTCGGGGACGATCCGCCGGATGTAGTCGGCCATGTACCCGATGCTATCCACACGGTTGTGCAGGAAGTACACCTGCCCCTGCCGGTCGAGCTCCCTCAGCACCGCCTCCCGGATGAGCGCATCGCTAAACTCCGACACGTACGTCTTGATAGGCAGCCGGTCCTCCGGAGGCGTCTCGATAGTGCTCATGTCCCGGATGCCCGCCAGCGACATGTGCAGCGTCCGCGGGATGGGGGTCGCCGTGAGCGTCAGCACGTCCACCTCACGCCGCATCTGCTTCAGCCGCTCCTTGTGGCTCACCCCGAACCGGTGCTCCTCGTCTATGATGACGAGGCCCAGGTCCTTGAACCGCACGTCCTTCTGGATGAGCCGGTGCGTCCCGATGCAGATGTCTATCTCCCCCAGCGCCAGCTTCGTCACGATTTCGTTCTGCTCGTGGTCGCTGCGGAACCGGCTGAGCACGTCCACACGCACGGGGAAGGCGTTGAGCCGTTGCGAGAAGGTCACATAGTGCTGCTGCGCTAGAACGGTCGTCGGCACCAGCACCGCCACCTGCTTGCCGTCCAGCACCGCCTTGAATGCCGCCCGCAGCGCTATCTCCGTCTTGCCGAAGCCAACGTCGCCGCATACCAGCCGGTCCATGGGCTTCTCACCGCCCATGTCGGCCTTCACCTCGCCCATCGTCCTGACCTGGTCGGTCGTCTCCTCGTAGGGGAACGAGTCCTCCAGCTGCACCTGCCAGGGCACGTCGGGGCCGTAGGTCGGCCGTTGTATCGCCTGCCTTGCCGCGTAGAGGGAGAGCAGCTCCGCAGCCATCTCGCGCGTAGCCTTCGCCACGCGCGCCTTGGTCTTGCGCCACTCCTGCGTCCCCAGCCGCGACAGGGCAGGCGCGCGGTCCATCGGCGCGATGTAGGGCGAGATGCGGTCGAGCTGCTCCATCGGCACGTAGAGCTTGTCTCCCGCCGCGTACTCCAGGATGAGGTACTCGCCACCGCCCTCATCCGCGGACGCCCGTCCCGTCCCGAGGAAGCGTGCCACCCCGTGCTCGACATGCACCACGTAGTCCCCCGGCTGCAGCTCGCCCAGTGGCGACTCGCGGGCGGCCACGTGCCGCTTGGCGACGCGGCGCCGCTTCGCCACCCCGAACACCTCGGCATCGCTGAACACCACGAGCCGTCCGCTGTCCGCCGTCAGCGTGAACCCCTCGGCTAGGCCCGCGCCGGTGGACGGGAGCACCGTCACCACTCCCGGCTCCGGCGCCGTCTCCAGCCCGTCGGGCATCACCGCACGGACGCCACGTTCCGCCAGAACCTCGCCCAGCCGCTTCGGCAGTGACGTCACCGCGACCACCCGCTGGCCGCCGCGCGACATCGCCTCGACGTCCTCGCAGAACCGGCCCAGGTTTCCCAGGTAACGCGGCGGCGCTGAGAACGGCAGTTCCAGCACCTCGTGGGGCGTCAGGTCCGTCGCGCCCCAGGCCAGCACGTCCAGCTTGCCCACGAACCGGTCGAACTGCGGCTCCACATCCCGCCAGAGCAGGCGGGACGACGGGAACCCCCGCGGCAGTTCGCCCCGCTGCTCCTTCACCGTCCGCAGTTCGTGCGCGTGCTCGTCCGCTTCCCACGCTGCCCGCCCAATCTCGTCGGGGCCGGCGCGCACCACCACCGCCTCGTCCGGCAGGTAGTCCAGCAGCGAGCCGGTGTTGAACAGCCCGGCGTAGAAGTCCAGGTCCTCGATGTCGTACCCGTCCAGCAGCCGGTGCGACTCCTCCGTCAGCCGCTCCCGGACGGCCTGACTGCAGTTCGACAGGTCTATCGTTGCCAGCAGTCGGTCCACCACGCCCCGCTCGGCCAGCGCCGGCAGCGTCTCCTGAGCGGGCATGACCTCCACAGCGTCCACCATCGCGATGGAGCGCTGCGTCAGGGGGTCGAAGGTGCGGACGCTGTCCACCTCCGGCCCCCACAGCTCGATGCGGACGGGGTGCTCCGCGCCGATGGGGAAGATGTCGAGGATGCCGCCTCGCCGCGCCACCACGCCGGGCCCGTCCACCACCGGCTCGAAGCGGTACCCCATCCGCCGCCACTGGGCCAGCAGGTCGTCCAGTTCCTCCGGCTGGCCGCGCGACAGCGTGTGTGTGCTCGACTCGTACGCGGCCCGCGCCAGCGTCTTCTGGCTGATGGCGGACGCCGAAGCGACCACGACCGCTGGGCGGTCTTTGTTCGCCACGAGGGCTGCCAGCGTCCGCAGCCGCTGCTGCGCGGTCTCCGCGTCCGACGCCAGGCGCTCGAACGGCAGCGCCTCGGACTCCGGGAAGTGCAGGACATTGCTTCCGGGCGCCTTCCCGCCGTCGCTCCAGATCAGCAACTGCTCGTACAGCCGCCGTGCCTCCTCCGGTCTCGGCGTAACTACAAGCATCGGCCCAGTAGGGCCTCCATTTCCGAACAGGGCCTCCGCTTTGGCAGGAGACGGCCGCGCCAGCGCCGCGAGCACGAAAGGCGCCGCTTCGCCGATGACCTGTACCAGGGCGTGGTGCGGCGGCTGCGACAGCGCCCGCCGCAGCCTTCCGAACTGGGGAACCGATTCCAGGAGTGTTCCTAAGGTACTGAGCGACATCCGGCTCCTTCATGCCACAACGCCAAAAGGGCCGGCACCCGCGTGGGGGGCCAGCCAGATAGGGCTATTGTATCACTCCGCCTATGACGGGTCATGCTATAATAAGGTCAATATGACCAATTGGTCATCAGGAGGGCACCATGCTTAAGACGGTAACAGCCGCCGAGGCGAAGGCCCATCTTTCTACCTTGATGGCTGAGGCGGCCCACACGGGCAGGCGTATCCTCATCACCCGGCGGGGCAAGCCTATGGCCGCACTGGTGAGTGTATCGGATGTTGAGCGGTTCGAACGGGAGGAGCCAGGGGCAGAGCGTCCACGCGGCGCTTTGGCTCTTCTGGGTGCTTGGAAAGAACTGGAGGACGAGGAGATTGACGCCCTCGTCGCAGATATCTATGAAGCTCGCAGTAGAGATACCGGACGTCCTGTGGAAATTGAGCCCTGATGTACCTCCTCGACACGGACATCCTCAGTAACCTCTATAAAAAAGCGCCTTCTATCTCGCTGATCAGAAAACTAGCCGCTGTGCCTGCGGAGCAGCAATTCACATCCAGCATTACGCTGGGTGAGATGCTCTATGGGGCTCATAAAGAGGGGCCGCGTGGAACAAGGCTACTTGAGTGGACCCAGAGCACTCTACTCCCCAACCTCGCTGTATTGCCCTTCGACTTAGACGCCGCCCGGCACTATGGCCGCATCAGGGCGGAACTGGAGAAGCGGGGCAGGCCTCTAGGCGATGCCGACTTGCGCATCGCGTCCATCGCCTTGTCACGAGGCCTTATCGTGGTCACGGGCAACGTTCGACACTTCGAGCAAGTGCCTGGACTGGCTGTGGAGAACTGGTTCCAGGAATAGAGCCTCCGTCCGCCTCTAGCGGTAGGGCAGGACGCGCATCTGGTTGCCGTCTGGCACCAGCAGCACTTTCGCCGCCGGGGCCGCGCCGACCCGCTGGGCCAGCGCCTCCGCGTCCGCCTGCGACAGCGCCAGCAGCCGCACGTTCGCATCCGCCGACACCATCCGCTCCACCTCGTAGCCCAGTGCCGTCTCTATTGCCTGCACCGCCGCGTCGTCGCCCGGGCCGGCCAGCACGGTTACCGTCTTGGCTGCCTGCCGCGCTTTGGCTGGCGCCGCCCGCTGGTCAGCGCGGTACGTCAGCCAGTAGTAGGGGAGGAACATGGCGACCGCCGCTAGGATGCCGAGGCTGATGCGAGCGTCCTGCACCGCCACGCGGCCCAAGTCGCCGTCTAGCAAGTCGCGCAGCACCACGAACAGCACATGGCTCAGGCTGCCCAAGAGCGCCAGCAGGCCCACCGCCACCGCCAGCAGCACCATCCCCCGTCTGGGCGGCGAAACGCGCTCCTCGGTCCCAGCAGCCACGCGCCGCTGCGCCCCAAGCCAGTACCGCTGCCACAGCGGTGCCCCCAGCACCCACAGCGTGACCGCCAGCGCGAAGCCCTTCTTCCACGACCCGGCGCTAACCAGGATATCCGTGCTTATGCCCGCCAGGACGCCCACCGCCGTCCCTACCGCGGTCGCAATGCCGATGGCCAGCAGCGCCAGACCAGCCGCCGCAAGGATGTACGGGTACCAGTAACCGACACCTGCCCACTCCTCCTTCGCCTCCGCTGCCTCGCGCCGCGCCATGCCGTAGTGGTAGATGCCAACCGCAAGGCCCGCTGCTAGCGACGCGATGGCCCCAGGGAAGAAACGAAAATGTTCGGCAACGGTCGCGCCGGCGGCGCCAAAGACCCAAGCCAGCAGCCCGTACACTACCGTGCTCGCCGCCGTCATCGCGGCCGCCGCGCCGCCGATAGAGCCATACCCCACTAGGTACAGCCGCCGCAGCTCCGAACCGCGGTCGGTCCACGCCAGACGTAGCCAGTGGAAGGCCCATCCCGTTCCGCCGACCAGCGCCGCCGCTAGCGCCTTCCTGACCCCGTCTTGCCACAGCCCGGCATCGTTCGGCGCCAGCACCGGGGTCGAGGTCAAAGCGTCATACCCGCTCAAGAGCAACAGGTGGACCACGCGGGCCGCGCCCGTCGCCAGCACTGCCAGTGTCGCGCCCGATGCGACGTAGAGATAAAGCCGCCGCACCGCCATCGCATCGTCACTGGGCTGCCCCTCGCGGCTTTCCGCATGCCAGTAGAAAACCCACACCACGCTCCACACCACCACAGCCGACCAGTGGTAACCGCCGAAGTCGCGGGCGAGGAAGGCCCATTGGAGCAGCCCTATGGCCGCGTGCAGCAGCAGCCCTGTGGCGATGCCCAGCGCCGCATAGACATACAGCTTGCGCAGCAGCGCGCCGGCTTCCGCGGGATGCTCCCGGACCGCCCGCGACGCCATCTGCCAATGCCATGCCCACAGCGGCAGGCCCACGATGGCCAGCGCCAGGCCGATGGCGAGCTGGGTGTTGGATGGAGAGATGGCCGCGCCGCCGAACAGCCCGTCCAGGACGAACTGCCCGATCTGCACCAGCCCGCTGGCGCCCGCTGCCAGCGCCGCCAGGGCAACGATGTACAGGTATAGACGCCGCGCCTTGCCTATCCCTTGGTCCTCCTCGGCGGAGGGGCGGAGCTTGCGCCAGTGCGTGACGCCGTACACAGCCGCCGCGATGACGCCCAGGACGATTAGAACGGGGATGATGAACGGCATGTCAGGAGACCAGACTCCGGTCTGTCACTGCGCGGGCTCGAGGGTCGGCACGGTCTCTGGCGTCGCCGTCGCCTCGGGTTCCGTAACCGACCTTGCCTTCTCCGGTTCGACGTACGAGCACCCGTAGAGCGGGTATGCATAGGTCTCGAACAGCCACTCTCCGGAGGCATCCTTCTTCAGGTTGTACGACTCGAAGTGGGACGACTCCGACGACCCGAACGGCTCGTTGGAGTAGAACGTCGCCACCCGTACTTTCACCGTCGCCGTGCTGTCGACGAGCTTCGTCTCCTCCAGCGTGATGCGGCTGTCCTCCAGCGGCTGGAACCCACCGAAGCGTCCCTGTCCCGCGAACTGCTCCACGGGGCACTTGGCGCGCAGGTCCGCCGACAGCATGCTGTGGGCGGTCGCGTAGTCCGCGTCCTCGACGGCCTTGAGGAACCGCTGGATGGCCGCTTCGGGCGTGCCCGCTGTCAGCGCCGTCTCCCGTTCCGCCAGCGCGACGGCAATCGCCGCCACCAGCAGCGCAGCCAGGGCCACGCCTCCGCCGATAAGCCACCACTTACTCATAGCGATAGCACCACCTTCGTCTTGCACACACCCCTAACGAACTAAGACGATTATACAGCTGTGCTTTGTTCCACAAGCCTCTGCACGAAGCTGGCGATGCCATCGCACGAATGTACTGGTCCGCAACGTCATGCCGTACGGATCCGAAGGAAGTGTGGGTCAAAGGTGCGCCTTACCACCACCCGCGGAGATCCACCTGACACTTCTCCTTCCTCTGCGTTCTTCATGAGTGAACCCAGTGAAATTTCATTTCAGGAGAAAAGACGTGAAGAAGCGACTCATCCTCTTGGTAGTGCCACTGTTGCTCCTGAGCCTCTTGGCTGCGGGAGTATCGGCCATGCCCAGGCAGCAGAGTGCCTCATCCGAGTTCTCAGGCCCCATCAACTTCGTCGGCAAGGTCCAGTCCCTTCCAGTCCCAACCGGCTCGACCCTTACTACCCCTACCTCCTCCCAGCCGCCGATTGGCATGTGGAAGGTACAGGGCCTCTCGGTGGAAGTCACCGCCGACACCCGCATCGAAGGTTCGCCACAGGCCGGCGCCATCGTCAGGATCCAGGGCACCATCTCCACCGACGGCGTCGTCCACGCCCGTTTCATCCACGTTCCGAAGGGCCACATCGAGTTCACGGGCTTCGTCCAGTCCATGCCGGCCAGAGGCTACGTGGGCACCTGGCAGATCGAAGGCCTCACCGTCCAGGTGAACACCGACACCAAAGTCCAGGGCACGCCCTCGGTGGGGTCTTTCGCAAAGGTGGAGGGCACTATCGCGACAGACGGCGTCGTGACGGCCAAGGAGATCAAGGTGCGGCAGGGGCGCGAGAAGGGTGACGAGCGCGGGAAGGATGCGCACAAGCACCTGAGCGACGATGACCACCCCTCGCAGCGAGGCAAGGGCGATGACAGGCATCACGACGGCGATGTTGGCGACAGTGACGACGGATAAGTCCCGCTTGTCCACGGCAGCCTAGGGCGGGGGAACCCCGCCCTAGGACCACGCTGACAGCCGGTATGATGACCTGTGCCTGGGGTCTCTCCGTCTCTGGCGGGGAGTCGCGGCTTACCTAAATTATCGTGATGCTCTGGCCGCCGTCCACGACGATGCACGCGCCGGTGATGAGCCCGGCCCGCTGCGATGCCAGGAACGCCGCTAGGTCGCCCACCGGCTCGGGCCAGCCGAACCGGCCCATGGGGAGGTTCTTCTCGATGAATGCCTTCACCACCTCAGGCGGGTTGTCCTTCTTGAACTTCTCCCACCCGCCCTCGGGGTGCTCGATGGAGCCGGGCGCGATGCTGTTCACCAGGATGCCGTGCTTGGCCAGCGTCACGCCCGCGTGCTTCGTCGCCGCGATGAGCGCCGCCTTCGCCGACATGTACCCGACGTTCCCGCCGTACTCCCGCCCCCAGATGGATGCGATGTTGATGATGCGCCCCCACCGCTGCTGCTTCATGTGCGGGATGCAGAGCTGCATCAGCCGGTAGCCGCCGAAGACGTTCAGGTCGAAGGTCGCCTGGAACTCGGCCAGCGACGCCCCGTCCACGCCGGCCCGCGAGATGCTGCCGCCCGCATTGTTCACCAGGATGTCCACCGGCCCGAGCTGCCGCACCGCCTCCTTGTGGAGCGAGTCCATCTCGGAGGGCTTGCCCACGTCCGCCACGACGGACGCCGCCTTCACCCCAAGGCCGGTCAGCTCCTTCGACGTCGCCGCCAAAGTCTCTTTGGTCCGCCCGCAGATGGCGACATTCACCCCCTCGCGCGCCAGCGACAGCGCGATCTGGCGGCCCAGCCCGCGGCTGCCGCCGGTCACCAGCGCCACCTTGCCCTTTATTCCCAGATCCATATTTCGCCCTCCTGATGCAAACTGCGCCCTCATGGTGCATGCGCGGGCCTGCGCGGTCAAGTCTGCCCGTTTCGATTGACACCATCCGCGCGGAGGGGAAAGGCATGCTCCGCCGCGCCGGGGACACCGAAGAAGTGGGGCCTGCTGCCCGTCGCCAGCACCAGGAAGTCGTAGGGCACCTCACCCGCCGTGGTGACGACCGTTCGTCGCGGCAGGTCGAGGCCTGTTGCCTCGGCCATGAGGACGCGGACATTCGGCTTGCCGCGAAGCGTGCTGCGGACAGGGTAGGCGATGTCCTCAGGCTCCAGGTCAGCCGCCGCGACCTGGTAGAGCAGGGGTAAGAAGGTGTGTTAGTTGTGCCTGTCAACCAGGGTGACGTGGGCGGACGCACCGGCCAGGGAGCGCGCCGCCCACAGGCCACCGAAGCCTGCCCCAACGATGACGACCCTTGGCCGCGCCTGTGTGCCCGTTGAAGCGATGCTTCAAGGGTACAGCAAGCGTGCGATCATTCGAAGCAGGCCATGGGCAGTGGGCTGCTGGATATGGACCAGTCTTCCACCACTGTTCAGCCTAGCTTTCGACCTCCAATCATCCGGTTTTCCACCAAACGTCCACCGGTTGTCCACCAGGCAGGTTTTGGGCTTCGCGGGCTTGGCGGACAGGTGGAACAGTTCTTGGTTTTGAGAGTGCTATAGCTGGAGCAACCCGGAATGTCCACTCTTGTCTACTTGGTGAGCCGAGGTATGAGTGTCCATCGGGTTACAAGCCAAAAGAACAAATGTGCGTATCAACACTCTTGCATGGGTTGGAACCTTTGTCAAGGGGCCGCAAGAGACTACTTGACCAGCTGGAACGGCGGCATCATGTTGGGCACCGGCACCTCGATGAGGGCCGGCGCGTCCGCCGCCAGCGCTCCGCGGAGCGCGCGGCCCAGGCCGTCCGGCTCGGTGCGGATGCCCTTGACGCCGAAGGCCGCCGCCAGCTTGACGAAGTCGGGGTTGCGCAGCTCTGTGCCGATGAAGCGCTGGCCGAAGCGGTGGGTCTGGTCCCACCGGGACGCGCCGAACGCGCCGTTGTTGAACACGACCGCGACGGCGTTGATGCCGTAAGCCGCCGCCGTCGAAAGCTCCTGCGCGTTGAACATGAACCCGCCGTCGCCGTTGAGCGAGACGACGCGCCTGTCCGGCATCGCGACCTTGGCGCCGAGGGAGGCCGGGAAGGCGTAGCCAAGCGTACCGAAGTAGGACGAGGTGAGATACGTTCTGGGCAGGCGGGCAGGGTAGTGGAGGTGGGCCCAGTAGCCGACGTTGGTCATGCCGCTGACCAGGATGTCGCCGTCGTCCAGTTCCGCGCGGACGGCGTCCAGCATCGCTGTCTGCTCCGGCGCAAGGCGGCGCAGCCCGTCCTCGAATGACCGCTTGTAGCCTTCAATCTCGGCCCTGCGTTCGGCCTGGGCCTGTGGAGGGGCGTGTCCCACCCCGACCTGGGGCTCGAAGACCTCGCCGTGGGCGGATCGCAGCCGCTTGAGCAGCGCGGCCAGCGCCAGCTTGGCGTCCGACACGATGCCCACCTCGGCGGGGAAGTTCTTCCCGATGGTGTCGGGGTCTATATCTATGTGGACCAGCTTCTGACCGGGGCGAAGCTGCATCCCGTCCACCGTCAGCCGCGTCCCCACGGCCAGGATGGCGTCCCACTCCGGCACGACCTTGGGCGCGGGCGAGACCTGGGCGTAGTACGTGCCGAGGGACAGCTCGTGGCCGCCGGGGATGGCGCCCTTGGCCTGGCGCGAGGTCAGCACCGGCGCCTGGAGGAGTACGGCGAGGGCGACAAGCTCCTCGGAGGCGCCTGCGGTCACCACGCCGCCTCCGGCGAAGATCACGGGCCTGTCCGCATCGGCGAGGATGGCTGCGGCGCGGCGGATGTCCGCCGCCTTCGACGCGGGTTTGGGGTACTCCTCCGGCTCGATAAGCTCGGCCTCGGCCTGGGCCAGGAGCGTGTCCGGCGGCACCTCCAGCTCGACCGGCCTGGGCCGCCCCGTCTTGAGCTGGTGGAACGCCTCGTGGACGGCCTCGGGTATCTCCGCGACCTTGGTTACGCGGCGCACCCACTTGGTGATTGGGCGGAACACGTCGAGTTGGTCGTCCACCTCGTGTAGCTGGCCCTGCCGCTTGCCGAGAGCGCCGCTGGGGACCTGGCCGGAAATGAGGAGCACCGGCTGCGAGCAGGCGTAGGCGGTGCCGAGGCCGGCGGCGGCGTTGAGGGCGCCAGGGCCGGGGACGACCATGGCGACGCCGGGCTTGCCGGTGGTGGCGGCGTAGCCGAAGGCCATGTACGTAGTCGCCTGCTCGTGGCGGACGTGGACGAGCCGCACCTGTTCGCGGAGGTCGTAGAGGGCGTCGAAGGCCGCCATAATCTGCACGCCCGGCAGGCCGAAGACGGTGTCCACGCCCTCGGCGGCGAGCTGCCGCGCCAGCGCCTGTCCGCCCGTCATCTTGATCATTGGCCGCTCCCCTTCGTTAGTCGGCTATGTATCGCTCGAGGTATTGGCGGTGCTGCGCTAGTGACAGTCTGGCCAGGTTTCTGACGACCGCGAAACCAATGGAGGGGTCTTGCGAGGACATCTGGTGAAGCATCTCCGCGTCCATCATCGGCAGGTGGGTTGGGCCGAGCGCCCTGGCACCGATGTCCTGTCGCTCCAAATCCAGGATGTCGTCCACATTGAACACGGTGCCGAACCCGGCCAGTTCGAGCACGTGCTCTGCCGGTCCCCTGCGGAGCTCGATGGCGATGGTGCCGTTCAGCACGAGGAAGTCGTCGTGATGCGCAAACTGGGCCGGGCAGCGGCAAAGGATTGCTTCGTCCTGGTACGCGTCCACCAGGCAGGCGGGAAAGAGCTTGGCCAGGTTCTTCCCAGTGAGTCCCGCGAAGAGGTTGTGCCCCACCACGGCGTCGAGGAACTGGCCCCTCACAGGCCGCAGCCGATCGTCCGTTCCGCTGTCTTGGGAATCTGTGGGAGTTGCCATGTTTTCCTCTCTCGCCGGTCTTGGCTGTCGGAGCGCACGGCCGTGCGCTCCGACGTTTCCCATCGGAGGCCATGTTAGATGTGGCGTATACGTCAGTCAACGTCATGTACTCGTCCAGTAGATCAGTGACAGTGGGCCTCCTTTCGTTGGGTGCGCCACTGGACCAGGAACTGTTGCGGGGTGAGGTAGCCTAAGGCCTGGTGGGGACGCACGGTGTTGTAGGTGTGCTCCC